>PVMK01169923.1_pt1 | contig 34495 bp, 40 predicted proteins | sample 1853481 | NCBI WGS metagenome assembly PVMK01 (sample SAMN08533507, study PRJNA380276) | Marine sediment metagenome, whole genome shotgun sequencing project. | reverse complement strand
AGTCGGCAATCTGGGGAAAGACCCTGAACTGCGCTACACACCATCAGGAACAGCAGTCTGCACATTTTCTCTGGCGACTACTGATCGTTTCAAAAACAAGCAGGGCGAGCAACAGGACCGGACCGAATGGCACAACATCGTCGTCTGGGCTGGTCTCGCTGAGGTTTGTGGCAAGTATTTGACCAAGGGTAAACAGATCTACGTCGAAGGCCGCATTCAGAACCGTTCATACGACGACCGCGATGGCAATAAACGCTACATTAGCGAGATCGTTGTTAACGAAATGCAAATGCTCGGTCGTGCCGGTGATCAGGGTGGTAGCGGCGGCGGTGGCGGGTACTCTGCGCCACAAAACAATGCGTCTGCTGGTGGCGGTGGTAGTAGTCGTCCTGTGTCTCAGGTCAATGAGCCTGCTGGTGGTCCTTCGGAGCCGCCTTTTAACCCCGACGACGATATACCGTTTTAGCCTTCAACCAAAACATGATTATCCCGGGCAAGGCTTAACAGCCTTGCCCGGTCTTTTTTGTGTTCGCTTTTTTTCATGTTTGCGCAGTGAGATAGTTTCTGGTAAATTTAACTCTGTTGATTTTATGATGTGGGGAAATTTATGTCGCTCGAACAAAGGCGCAATCTGTTAATTGAATTGCTGAATGATTCTGAGGAGGAGGTTCGTGCCGCCGCTGCCACTGCGCTCGAATGTCTCGAATCTTTCCAGGGTCTGCCGCAGATTATCCAGGATCTCAAGTCGGATAAACGCGGTCAGCGAATCAAGGCGATCTTCGCCATGGAGAACGTCAAGTCTACAGACATTTTCCCCCACCTCATTAACCTTCTCAAGGACTCTGATGCCGATATCCGTGGCGCGGCGATTCAGGTGCTTGGTTTGAAAGCCCATCCAAAGTCACTTAACAGCCTGGTCAAACATCTCAAGGACCCTTCGCCTTCGGTGCGTGTGCATACAGCTGAGGCGCTTGGCCATTTCGATGATGTTCGCCTGGCACCTTACCTGGTTTCTCTCCTGGGGGATGACGATGAGCAGCTGGTCGCAAGTGCTGCCAGATCGCTTGGACACCTTGGTTCTCCCGACAGTTTCGATGCGTTGACAAAGCTGGTTAAAGACGACCGGGCCACCGTCCGGGTGGCTGCTGTGCAGGCTTTAAGTGAGTTGCCGTTGAATGGATAGGGACTGTCCCCACATAGGAGGGCTATCTCGGTGATGCGTAATGCGGTACGAGAAATGAGAAAAGTCAAAATCTATAAAGGCCGGAAGAGAAATCTTCCGGCCTTTTTGTGTGAGGATATTACTGTGGTGGGTCCAGGTCGAAAAAGTCAGTCACATCGATCCCTTTGGTGTGCGGATCAACTTCGGCAACGATGCGACGTGCTTGATTAGGCTGCAGTTTTAACATGAACGGTTCTTCGAGAAGAATACCGGCAGGGTCGAAGATCACTTTGAGATCAACCTGGCTGGTGTCTGCCGTGTCAACCTTGGTGACCAAGCCGATTTCGTTGTTGTCAAGGCGCACCAGACTCCCTACAGGGTAGGCTCCGAGTGAGTCAATAAAGTGCATGACAAATTCCGGGTGCAGTGAAGTTCCGGAGATCTCTTTGAGCCTTGCTATGGCCTTACGTGGAGTAAAGGGACGTTGGTAAGAACGCAGGGTGGTCATGGCATCGTAGGCGTCAGCGATGGCAGTTATTTCCACCAGCGGTGAGGAAATGTTACAAGCCGCGTTTGCCGGGTAACCGGAGCGGTCGTAACGCAGGTGATGACCGAGAACGATCTCCATGACTTCAGGAGTGACGTCTTCCATCTCTTTGATGATGCTGGCGCCGAAATCTGGATGCTCCTTGATGGTGTCAAATTCAGCATCAGTCAGGCGGCCAGGTTTGGTAATAATGTCGACATCAATGCGTAGTTTGCCCAAGTCGTGCAGCAGTCCGCCAAGGCCCAAGGTCTTTAGCTGTTCCTCTGTGAGGTTACAGGCTCGGCCGATAGCGAGGGCAATGACAGAAACGTTGACCGAATGAGTGAAAGTATAGTTGTCGTAATCCTTGAGCATCGACAGGGCCAGCATGGCATGGGGCTCCGTCATGGTGAGTTGTGCCATACTCTTGACGACATTGATTGCTGCATCCGAAGAGGGGATTTCACCCATACGGACATCCTGAAAAATCTGGTCAACAACCTTGAGCGCCTTGCGGTACACTTTGCGAGGTTGCTGGTCATCGTCATCATCTTCCGCTGCAACAGCTCGAATCTTTTTAACACCTTGTGATATTAGGGCATCGGCAAAGTCCTGGCCGTTGCCGCCGCCGGAGTGCAGCAGATGCAACAGAGTCTGAATCTCGTTGGCAGAGAGCCCTGTCATAAATTCAAAGCCGACCAGCTCACGGGACTCAAGTAACTTGGCAATCTCTTCTGCAGCTGGAAACTCCTGCATGAAAAGGTGATCTTCGACGAAAAGGGTTCCCTCCAAGAGGCCCATCTTGATTAGCTTCTTATGCTGTAGCAGGCTGAACAAGCCGTTCTGCAAGGTTTCAACCTGCTTAATGGTGGCCGGATGGTCGACAGCATAGAGACGCAGCCCTTTGATGGCTGCAGCCAGAACCTGTACGACTTGTTTTATCTCATCAACATTCATGTTTTTGCCTTGTCCAGCTGCTTGAGGGCCTGTGCCGCTGCCCTGGCGACAGCCGCAGTACGGTCATGGGTGGCCTTCTCAAGCACGTTGCGTGTGTTTTCATCGGCAATGTCACCCAAGGCGGCAGCTGCGGCTGTGCGGAGTTCGTCATTAAGCTGACGGTATAGCCAACTTTTTTTTCTGATGATCTTTGTCAGCTCAGAAATAGCTTTAGGGTCCTTAATCTCGCCGAGGGCACGAATGGTGTCCTTTTTGAGGTCAATGGCGCGCTGGCTCCAGTCTGATTTTTTCAAAAGTGACAGCAAGGTCGGTACGGCGCTAGCTGCACGAATGGCTCCCAGAGAAATAATCGCCTGTCGGCGCAACTCCTGATCGTCGGCAGCCGCAGTTTGCAATAGAATTTTGATCGCCCGATTACCGCCGATTTTGGTCAGGGCACGAATTGTTTCCCGGCGTACGCGGATGTCATCATGCTGCAGCAATGGAGTCAGTTGTGCCAGTGATTCCTGGTTGCGAATGTCGCCCAGGATAGCAATGGCGTTGCGCACCACATACCAGCGTTCATCACTGAGATATTCATAGATGATTGGCAGAGCAGCTTGACCGATACGGGCCAGAATTTCATTCAATAATTTGCGCTTTGGTGCTGAGCTCTCGTTGGCTAAAATTTCCATCAAGTGGTTGGCAATCTTGCTACCCAGGAAGGCAAGAACCTGCACCAGCGTGTTACGATCCTTTTGATTGGTCTCTGTCGCAAACATGTAGGCAACCAGATAATTGGCTATCTCTTCAGTCGCCAACTGGTCAAGAGCTTGGTTTGCATCTTGTTTGCGTTCTTCAGAGTATTGTTTGCCGGTGGCGCAGCGAAAGAAAAGTAGGAAGGCTCGCAATACCAGCCCGCGGCTTTCGTCGATGAGTTGCAGACGTAACAGCGGAATCAGTTCTTGTATGAATCGCTGGAAACGAGCATCAATCTTCTCCTGTTCCATCTTCGCAAGGAGTATTTCCATGTCCATCGCATCTACTTGAGCATGATTCTCGTCAGCTTCATCGTCTTCGGTGAGGACTGCAGCCGGATCGAAATCCTCTTCCTCGGGCAACTCTTCAATCTCCTCCTTGCGCTGCAGGATGTCATCCAGGTCACGGACATTAGTCCAGATAGTGGTCAGACGGGCTTTTTCCAGAATAATCTGGATACCGCCCTGTTTCTGGATGATTTGTGGGTCGAGTAGCAGGTAATGAACAAAATGGTGCAGGTCGCTGCTGTTGAGGTCGGCAAGGAATGTCAAATATTGAATGCGGCGGGCAAAACAGAAGTTAGCGAGTTGCACAAGAACCTGATTGGTTTTGGCTATCTGGTTGTCATCAAAGAGAAAGCCTTCTTTGCGCACTGTTAGGGAAAGATGGTTGCCGCCAGCAAAAATTGGTTCAAAATTACGCAGACTTTCTTCGGCCGTTGCCTGTAAGGCCGGGTGTTTGGACGGGTAGTACCTGATCGCTTTAATCTGCTTGACTACTCCGGTAAGAGCAGTCGCAATCAAGCTATGAAGTTCATTGCCATTCTGCATGTGCTTATTTCCAGTGTCTGCATACCCTTGAGTGGTTTTGCACCAAACGAGAAAACTCAGAACATTCTAAATGATTTTCTATGTTTTGACCAGACCTGAGGTCTTCTTCTCCGTCTACTTTTTTGTGGGGTTAATCAGTTTAACCAATAAAGTGTTCATGCAATCCTTTTGCAAGGGCTGGCCAGATGATATCATGTTGCAGGTTGTCCTGTGTTTGCGAAAGGAAAGACGCCTTTTGTCACCCTCTCTCACGGAGAAAACAATGCTCGGAATAGCGCTGGTAACATTACTTCCAAATGGTCGATTGCAGGAGAAGTGTCTGTCATGATTCTTGGACTTACTGGAGGTATTGCCTCGGGAAAAAGCTTTGTTGCTGACACTTTTGTCGAGTGCGGCGCTATTCTGGTCAGCGCTGACCTGCTTGCCAGAGAGGTCGTTAACCCCGGCAGCCCGACTCTGGTTAAAATGGTTGAAACCTTTGGTCCGGAGATTTTGACGCCGGGTGGGAGCCTGAACCGTGAGGTGATGGCGCAAAAGGTTTTCGCTGACCAGGCTGCCCGGCGGCAGCTTGAGTCGATCACGCACCCGGCAATTGCTCATCTGGCTGAATGTCGGTTAGCTGAGCTGAACCTTTCGCCACACGATCTGATCGTTTATGAAGCCCCTCTGCTTTTTGAGGCGGGAGGCGAAAGCCGAGTTGATCAGGTGCTGGTGGTTGTGGTCGACCCTGATTTACAGCTGGCAAGGCTTCTGCAGCGAGAAAACCTTAATGAAGCAGAGGCAAAACAACGAATTTCCGCCCAATGGCCGCAGGCTGACAAGGTGCAGAAGGCCGATTTCGTGATTGATAATTCCGGGTCGTTACAGCAAGCTCGTATTATGGTTGCCGCTCTTTATGATTATCTCACCCGGACTGTAGAGCATGGGACTTCGAGTTCCTGAATAAACCCAGTCGCCTGGGCAAACATTGCTTCACGACAGGGGTTCTCTTCTCGGGTCAGAACATGTGGGATCTCAGGACCGTACAGTTCGTGGATCTTGACGGGACTTCCCAGTAAGTCCATCAATTGTCGGCCACTATCGATGTCGACTGTTTGATCCCCCTCACCATTAAAAGCCAGGATCGGACAGATGACACGTGGCAGTTGATTGCGAACAACTTTCAGTAGTTGATTGATCTGGTGGATGCCAGCAAGTGGCCTACGGTTGTAGTAACGCTCATTCAACCCTGCTTCTGTTGGTTTCACCTGGTAGGGTCGGATCCATTTTATCCATCCAGCGTAAGGTGCCAACCTATGCAGAACACGCAGGTATGGTGAAAAAAGGACCAATCCTTTGAACGGCTTTGATTGGGCCATAGTCAGCAACAGCAGACAGCCGGTACTCATTCCCATGCCGTAAATAGCCTGAAAGTCCTTACTGAGAAGCTGATAACCATTCAGGATGGTGCTTGACCATTCTTCCCAGCGCCGACCGGCTAGATCCTCGGGCGAGGTCCCATGTCCAGGCAGACAGACAGCCAGGCTGGCAATGCCAGCCTCTGCAAGGAATTCTGCGAGGAGGCGCATTTCCCAAGGTGTTGCTGTAAACCCGTGAACCAGCAACACGGCCGTCTTGGCTCCAGGTGGACAGAGCATAAACGGTAGGTTGTCTTGGTCAGAAACCCCCTGGTTCCGTGAGTCACGACGAAGGCTTTGGCAGCCAGAATGGGTTTCCGAACAGTCGACCTTCTGGTTTGTGTGCTTCATCAATAACTTCTTAAGTGCTCTGATTTATTAGGGAAATACTCCCGTAGAGCATAGCATTTCAGGCATTAGTGTCAACTGCGCAGAATTTCAGCCCTGAGAATGTCTTGTTTTGACCTGTATAACAAAAAAGCCTCCGCAGAAGTGCAGAGGCTTTGAAACAGAAAATAGAGGCCTTGCTATTTGTGATAACCAAGGCGGGTTGAGAGCTCTTCGGAGGAACTTAAGACCAAAGGGACAAGCTCTTCGAGAATTCGCTCTTCCCCCAAGCGCATGTTTGGCCCGGAGATACTGATTGAGCCGACGATACGTCGGGTGTAGTCACGAATAGGTGCGGCGACGCAATGAACACCAAGGTCAAGCTCTTCGTTGTCAATAGCGTAACCCTGCTCGGTAATCTGTTCCAACTCCGCCCTGAGCGCTGTACGCGTTTTGATGGTTGTGTCAGTAAACGTTTGGTATTCCTCGCCTGGCAGGATTTCACTGATTTCATCTTCTGACATGTGTGAGAGGTAAACCTTGCCAGCGGCTGTGCAGTAGGATGGCAGGCGTGAGCCGACCCGAGAGACGACGCGCACCGTCATGTCCGTTTCCACCATGTCGAGATAAACCACATGACCCTCTTTGAAAATGGCGACGTAGCAAGTTTCGTTGCATTCGGCAACCATCTTTTCGAGGATTGGCTTTGCCTGACGCAACAGACCCATCTGTTTGATGAAGGTCTGACCAAGCTCCAGAGCCTTGAGCCCGAGGCGGTAGTTTTCAGTCGCTTTGTTCTGCTCGATATAGCCGCGCGATTCAAGAGTTGCCAAGAGTCGAAAAACATTGTTTTTGTGTAACTTCAGACGTTTACTGAGTTCGGTCACGCCGAGCTCATCCACATCATCATGGAACTGCTCAAGCAGGTCCAGTGCGTGGGAGACCGCCTGGATGATATATTCGGACTTTTCTTTCCTTGCCATTGTCTGAAAATCCTTAATTAATAATTGATAAGACGCTCAAGTGTTTTGCAAACAGTACTTTCTATCTGTTTTGCAAATAGTACTTTCTATCGAAACCGCAGGAAGCTGTCAAGATAGAATGGATTATTTTGCGATAAATGGTCGGTGTCGAAGTTTTGTAACCTTCCTTTTTTATTTCTATTTAGATGATTTTAAAATAGTGTTTTATGGAAGTCAAATAGATTAGTTGTTTTTTCTTAAATCGGGTCTTTTCGCTGCCAGTTGACACATCAGTGGTTGGCAGGTAAATTCAGTCTAATGAAGTTACAGGTGAATGGAATTTAGGAGGGTGCGTTATGCTGACACTCAGGAAGAAGATTATCGTTGCCATTGATGGTTCGCCGCAATCCGATAAAGCCGCAGAAGAGGCTGTTCGTCTCGCCTCGGTATCCGGGACCAAGTTTAAAAGCCAACTCATGCTGTTATGGTCCTGCCCAGTATGAAGACACCGTCCTTTACTGATTTTTTCCCCGACAAACCTGCCGACGAAATGCCCGGTTGGCAGGAGAAACGTGATCGTCTTTTCTATGTTGTTGAAAAAGTTGCCAAGGAGTCTGAGGTTCAGTTGGAATCACTGGTTGTGTATGGTGATCCCGCCGAAGAGTTGATGCTGATGGCTGAAGAGAAAAACTGTGATGTGATCGTCGTCGGCTCTTCTGGGAAAGGCCGTATGAAGCGGACTCTTCTAGGAAGTGTCTCTGCAAAAATTTCTCTACATGCCCATTGCTCTGTCTATATCGTTCGTTAGATCCCTGTTTCAATCATACGCGAGTAGTCGTCTTGCCACTTCTCCCAACCTGGCAGCCTGTCGAACAATCAATAAACTGGCTACAAATTCGTCTGTTTGGTCCATATTTCAGCTCCTTTTCGACCAATAGCTACGGCTATTACTCTCAAATGAGCCAAAATCTGGCCTCAAGCATTCAAGTTTTCGTTTCAGCCCTGATTGTCCGACAGGCTGCTAGGGTGAAGAATGCTTGGTTTCATGGCATAAATATTCAAAAATTTCGACCAGAGTTTCCTTAATTAGTTCCGGTTCTTTTGGGAATTCATGAGGTGAGAGTTCCAGCACCAGTGCATGGTCGTAGCTGGTCTCCCGAAGATGATTGAGAAAACGTGTCAGTGGCAGGGCTCCGTGGCCAGGCAAGAGATGCTCCCGCCCATTGCCATAATCAGAAAAATGGATATTACGCATCAGGCCTGAATCATAGAACTGGTGAAAGTCACCGAGGAAGTTGGTGTGCATTGAGCCGCAATGTGCTGTGTCAAAGGTAAGATAGAGGTTTCGTTCCTCCATGAAACGGACCATGTTGTCTATCTTTGACAGCAGATAGGGGTTTATTTTGATGAACTGTGGCAGGCAAGGCATGTTCTCAATCGTAATCAGAACGCTATCCTGACCAATCTCAGCTTGAAAGTCCTTGATTTTTTTAAGCCATCGCCAGAATTTAAACTCGAAAAATAGCCAGTTTGGCGGGTGAAAGTTAATCAGCGGAACCCCTGCATTCAATGCCAGTTCAGCGCAGATCTTTAACTGGTCACTCTTGTTTCCCCATCCATCAACATCAAAGAAAGGGGCGTGGATGGAGAGTACCGGGAGAATGCTCTGTAACTCCTGCAGGTGGCCGAGATGCTGCGAGCCGGCAAAGTCATGAGTAATAATGACTTCCATGCCGTCGAAACCGACATCCCTGGCCATTTCAAAAACCAGGGTCGGTGGTAATGTGTAAAGACTTCCTGCGGATAAGATTAACTTCATTCTATATAATCGTCGTCGCTATAATAAAACGACATTTTAGTTTTTCGGCACATTACAGCAAGGCTGGTACGATGGTCAATGCCCGCTCTGTAGTCAATTTTTAGGGACTATGAACTTTCTCAACCAGGAAGCGTCTCAGATGTTCTGGTGGAGGAGGTGTCAGGCGGGACACGATAATCATCGTCAGAATGACAACCGGTGCGCCAATCAGGGCCGAAGAGGTTGGCGGTAGTACCGCAAGTAACATCGGACTGAGATGCCCGAACAGAATCGGTGCAAAAGTGATCATAGTGCCGACAGTCATCCCTGCGATGGCACCGTATTTATTGGATCGATCCCACCATATACCAAGCAGGAATACCGGAAAGAGTGTGTTGCCTGCCAGGGCAAAAGCGACTGCTGTAATCTGCGCGATCAATCCCGGGAGGATTGACTGCAATCACTAGTACCAGCAGAGCTAGAACCAGAGTTGCTCCCTTGGCAACGATCAGCAGGTGTTTCTCGTTGGCATTCGGATTGATCAGGCGATAGTAGATATCGTAGGAAACTGTACCAGCCGCAGTGACCAGTAATCCGGTGATGGTGCTGATTGCTGCCAGTATGCCGCCGATAGCAAGAGCACTGACCAGAATTTCGTTAAGACCGACCCATTCGGCGGTTTTGATGACGATGATGTCCGCCAGAGCCTGAGCCTCTGCCGGGTCGAGGACCGTACCTGAGCTCGCCAGCCAGGAGTGGGCGAAGGCACCAAAAGCTGGTGCGCTCCAGTAGAGCAGGCCAATAAAAAAGAGGCCCCAGACCACCCCCCAGCGGGCGTCACGATTATTGGGGACCGTATAGAAACGTGAGAGTACATGCGGTAACCCAGCGGTGCCGACCATCAGGGTGAAACAGAGCGCGATCCATTCGTAAGGTGTGCCGAAGGTCCAAGGGAAAAGGTAAGCGGTGGAGATCTGTTCCGGTAGATCGCGCAAGGCGCTACCGTAACTGAATTGAGGAAAAATCCAGTTGTAGCCCAGTTTTTTGGCGATCATCATCAGCGGAATAATGAAAAAAAGAATTAACAGCAGGTAGTGCATCTGCGGGTTACGGGATGCTTTAATGGCTCCTGCAACCATAAGAAAGACAAAGGTTACTATTACGCCGAACACTAGGGCCTGGGTGTACTCAATGCCAAACATCCAGGCGAAGACCAGGCCGATCCCCTTATACTGAGCAACGCAGTAGATCAGGGAGATGACAACTGCGATAACCGCAGAAAAAACCCGGGCCACCGAGGAGTCATAACGTGCGGCCACAAAGTCCGGGGCAGTATACTTGCCAAACCGACGGATCTGACTGCCCATCAGGACCAGCAGCAGGACATAACCGCCTGTCCAGCCGAGGATATAGGCGAAAGCAAAATAGCCGTTCAGGAAAAAGACCCCGGCAATGCCGAGGAAGGAGGCGGCGCTCATCCAGTTCGAAGCGATTGCGGCACCGATTTTGGCATGGCCGATTGAGCGAACCTGGATGCCGTAGCCACCTTTGTCATGGCGCCGAGTCAGTAGTCCCACCACCAGAGAAACAACCAGAACACAGCCGAGCAGGAAAAACGGCGTATATTTAACCGTAACTTCCATCATCGCCTCCTGCGATAACTGGAGCTAAGCCAGTCGATCAGGACATTGAAGAAAAAACAGAGAAAGATAAACCAGAGGATCAGAAACTGTCCACTGAACCAGAAATAGGCCGGAATGCCGAAGATATAAGGGATTTCAGCCAGATTGCGGGTTGGGCCACTGTGGATTATTGCCAGGTAAATCGGCATGCCGAAGGTTGCTATGGCCCAAGCGGCAAGGGTAATCCAGATGATCGTGACCTCTTTACGCATGAAACCAGGACGGGGCCGGAAGAAGTTAACGCGGAGGTCCTCTCTACTTGGAGGCTCCTGTTGGTTGGCTTGTGACATGGCCTGAGCTCCTCTTCTCAATCAGCGACATAAGGGCTGCTAGTGTTGCTTAGTGTCGGTCAATGCAAAGGCTCTGCCACTTTTAACCGAGATCATGGGTTTTCATGACCTCAGCAAGCACGGTTGTTGCAAAGCTGCCTTTGGGTAATGAAAACGAGACCAGCAAATCGTCTCCATCCATAGTGCTTTCAGGCGCATGTATCGGCACCCGCAAGGGACGTCGCTCGCCACTCATTGCCAAGCCACCTGAGAGATGGAACGACTCCAGGGTAAGGTCTTCTTTATCGAGTAGACTCTGCTCGAGAAGGCCAGCCTGATTCTCGGCAAGCTTTGTCTTGTAGCCGAACAGTGGTGCCGTTGGACTGATCTCAAAAGTGTCGGCACGTGGTTGCTCCACTGCCGGGTCTGTCACCAGAAAGCAGGCGCCGTTGATATGTTTGTACGCCAGGTCTCCAGACCAGATCTGATGTAGAGCGTCCAGGCGCATGTCAAGCAAACGATCAAAGAGGCTCGACTGATATGCAGATAGGTAGAGCCTCAAAAGTTTGCGGGGCATGGCCCGGACAGACTTGTGGGCACTCTTGCCATCTCTAATCATCTCCAGAAGATGACGCTCCGGCCGACAGTGACGCGGCAACTGTTCAATCGCTGTCTGCAGATCTCCGGAGTGATATGCTTTGATGGCCTGTTGCCAACCGGGATGAGTGATCTCTGATGGATCTCCTATAATTTCGTCAATAGCAATGTTGTAATCAGCGCGGAGAATCGCTCGACCTATGCGATGTGAATTCCCTTGGGCGCCGTAACGTTGCTCGCCAAAGCGGTTAGGGACACCTGCCTTTTCAAGCACACCCAAAATGGCTTCGGTGCGTTGTAAGGCTTCTGGTTCCGGTTGATGGATGCGAATCTGGAAACGATTTCCTGCCAGGTGGCCAGGGCGCAGTTTGTTGCGATGCAGGGTGGCGGAGAGAATCGTTACTCCAGGGATCTGCAGTCCTTTGACGTCATCAGGGCTTGCGTAATGGCACGGAAACGGTCTGACGGGTGATTGCCTGGGCATCTTTAAGCCCGGCATAACCCAGATCACGCTCCTTGCAATTGAGAGCATTGGCCAGTTCCCTAAGCAGATCGTAGGTTGTCAGTCCACACTTCTCAACGCGCAAATAGAGATGATCTCCTTCGCCGCAAGGTTCGTAAAGAGGAATTTCATCAACCTGAAAATCTTCCGGTTGCTGGCGAATGATGCCTCCCGTGCCAAGCAGTTGAGCGGTTAGGAACTCAGTCATTTTCGACCTTTTGCCAATCAAAGCGATACCCGCGTTGAATTGCCGGAACGGGAAGTTCCTGGCGTGGTACCGCTGCATCACGTTGATGGTGCATGAGATAGATCTGCTGACCTTTGTCGAGAAATCGCTGCATATATTTGGAAATGGGATAACCAGGCAAATGATATGTCCAATCCTGTTGTAACATATTGCGATAGCCGGTTAAATCGCGGATCTGCCCGGCAACATCTTCTGCATAATTGTCGAAATCAGTACTGAAGAAGAAACTACCGCCTGGCTCCAGGAACTGCGCCAGAGTTAAGAGAAATTCCTGGTTGACCAGGCGTCTGCCACGATGCCGCTTCTTGGGCCAGGGGTCTGGACAGTTGATGTAAACAGCGGTGAGACTCTCAGGATGTAACCCCTTTTCGAGCAGCCAGCGGGCTTCAACACGCATGACGCGGACGTTCTTTAAGCCTGCTTCGTCAACCTTTGCGCAGGTTTTCAGGCAGCCTTTGTTGTAGATGTCGATAGCCAGAAAATTAATTTCAGGTTGCTTAATGGCATGCTCAAGGATGAAGTGGCCAATACCGCAGCCGATCTCCATAGCCAGGGGGTTGTTGTTACCAAAAATCTCTGGCCAGTCCAATGGTTTCTCAGGGGTTCTGTCAGGGATAAAGTTTGGGGAGTTAATCGGGATAATGCGTTGAGTCATCTTCTCTTCCAAATGGGCTGATAGTTGTGCTCGTGGTGAATAGTCTTATGGCTCTGGCTGTATGAAGTTGATCAGGGTTTCAAGTTCTTCCTGTGACAGGTGACTGAAGTCAGGAATCATGCTCCTGCCATGTCTCCCGGCTGTGTTCACCAGCTTTAGTCGGATCTCTACCCGGGAAAGTTTTGCGCGGATTTCTTCAAAGCTATCAGCCACTGTTCCACCGTCACCTTCCAGGGCATGACAGGCTTTACAACCCTGAGAATTGAACAATTTGCGTGCCGGGCCGTCATCTACCTCTTCACTTCTGGCTGGTAAAGTTGTGAGGGTCGAGAGCAAAACAACTGCGATGATCAACCATGTCCGGTCCATGAGGTTCCTCTCAATTCCAAGTGTGAAGTGTAGCATAGCTAAAATTAAGCGGTACGCCAAGCCAGGAAAAGGGAAAGAACTTGAAATCATCGCAATGGGCAAGTAGTCTGACTCTTGGAAAAAGCTGTAAGGCTGTAACGCTGGAGGCTTTAAAATAGAAACTTTAAGGAGTATTTCATATGTTGATTGTCATGCACCATTCGGCAACGGATGAACAGGTTCAGGCGGTTACCGACGCGGTAGAAACAATGGGTCTGACTGCCGAACCGATTCCTGGCAGTTTAAGGACGGCTATTGGTGTTCTTGGCAATCAAGGCTACGTTGATGACACGACCATCCGTGAACTTCCTGGGGTCCGTGAAGTTATTCATGTCAGCAAACCTTATAAACTGGTCTCGCGGGATTTCCATCCCGAGCCTTCTATCATTGATGCTGGCGGTGTCAAATTTGGTGATGGTCAATCACCGGTGTTAATTGCTGGTCCCTGCGCAGTGGAAAGCGAGGAGCAGATGCTGGCTGCCGCTCGACTGGTAAAAACAAACGGCGCACAGATGTTGCGCGGTGGAGCTTTTAAGCCGCGCACTGGTCCGCACAGCTTCCAGGGATTGGGTGTTGAGGGTCTGAAATACCTGCGTCAGGCGGGTGATGCTGAAGGTCTGCCGGTGATTACCGAAGTCATGCGTATTGAACAGCTTGAAATTGTCTGTCGTTATGCAGATGTTTTACAGATCGGTGCTCGCAACATGCAGAACTTTGATTTGCTCAAGGAGGCTGGCAAGACCGGTCACCCGATCCTGCTCAAGCGGGGTATGAGTGCCACCATCGAGGAATTCCTCTCTGCTGCAGAGTATATCCTCTCAGAGGGAAATCCTCGCGTCATCCTCTGCGAAAGAGGCATTCGGACCTTTGAAAAGGCCACCCGCAACACTCTTGATCTGAGTGTTGTCCCTCTGATTCGCGAAATGAGTCACCTGCCGATTGTGGTTGACCCAAGCCATGCGACCGGGCGGCGTAGCCTGGTTGGTCCGATGGCCAAGGCAGCGATTGTGGTCGGTGCACACGGGATTATGATTGAGGTTCATCCCGATCCGGATAAGGCCCTCTGTGATGGAGCCCAGAGCCTCGATGGTGAGGGTTTCGGTGCGTTAGTTGCTGAACTTAAGCGTTTGCAGGGTTTTTTGGAACTTGCTTAGAGAGGCTTGAGAAAGTCAGAGGTATGAGCTCCTGCTCTTATTGACACAGTAAAACAACCTGCCGCTTCTGAGGTTCTGCTGGATGTTTTTATTGATGTGCTCGGTGATGACCCTGACTGGTTCAGGGGGATGTGTCGACGTTATCGGGCGGCCCAGAAAAAAATACGGGCTTTGCTTGTCAAGGCGACCCTTTCCCTAAAAGTTTCCCGCTTTTGCTTGCTGATGAAGACGATTTGTTTGATATTGATGAAATGTTGCAAAGACTTGAATTTGTGGACGTCAATTTTCTTAAAAACGGGAAAGTCCGACAGCCTGCTAGAGGACTGTGCTTTTAACGTTTTCTTTTAAGCGGTCTATAGGTAGTAGGAGGGGGAAACTTAAACCATGTCGTCTCTTTTTACCAACCTCTCCAGCAAAACATCCTCCAGATTCCGTCGGCTGTCTACCACTGCCAGTACATAAACTCGTTTATCGGCAATCCGGTAAATCAGACGCCAGGGTGGGACAATTTTCTCGCGATAGCTATAAATACCCTGTGAAGCCAACTCGGGCACAACCCGCCCACGTTCAGGGTATTCTTCCAGCGTCTCGGCCTGTTGCTTGACTCGATCCAGAGACCTCAATGCATCGACGACACTGTCGATAGCGATGTACTCGACAATCCTCACCAGATCTTGCTCTGCAACCTCAGCCCACTCGACAGTGTATCTACTCACCAGCCTTTATCCGTTGCTGTAAATTAGCCTCAAGGTCGGCGAAAACCAGGTCTTGGGCTCTGGTCTTTCCTGTACGAATGTCTTCTTCGCCAAGGGCGATAAGCTTCAGAAGACCGATGGTTGAACGCATCTGCTCATAGCTCTTCGGGTCTTGTAATACCGCCCGAGCCTCGCCTTTTTGTGTGATGTAAATGGGGCGTTGTGTTTCATTCACTTGGGAAAGCAGCTCTGCGGCGTTATTTTTCAGGTAGGTGATAGGTCGAATGTCTTTTTTAGCATCCATGATATCCTCCGGTCTTTTTAACGTACCTTTTAAGGTCAGCCTTGACAAGGAGAATGTTGAGATATGTTGACAGGTAGACATATGTCACTCAAGAATTCAGCTCAAAAATATTTACACTGAGGGAGAATTGCAGGAAGCGGCAACTTGTAAAGAATTCTTACAAGTTCAAACAGAGGGCTCCCGCAAAGTCGAACGAACGCTGATGGTTGTATGGATTCGTTATCTGCTCGTGCTGAAACGACCAACACTGCCCTGCTTGAACGATCCGGAATCGAAGACAAGACCAGATTGTAAAATATCGTGCTCTGTTCCTCAATCACTTTAGCCACTACAATACGGAACGACATGAGATCAAGAGTTTGACGCTGCAATTCAGGCTATGAAAAACCTCAAACAAGAACTGGCAAGTTTATAAGGAAAGAGAGAAGAAATACTTCAACTGTCCGCATGGTCGTTCGTATCTGCGATAGCCTTTGACGCAAGCAGTACAACCTCTTCCAAAGGCAGACGAGTTCTCGTTTTCGCTAAGAACCCATTGGCATGAACGAAGCTGACTTCGGGATTCTCAATAATTGCCCGGAAGTCTACATTTCTGTGATCCCTAAGTCGTAAGAGCTCCCAGCCTTCGCCGCGATTGGAGGGGGTAATGCTCATTACAATACGCTCGTCATCGAGAAATTTCAGATAGAGTTCAATGGCCAGCTTAGGCGAATTGTCAATCTCGCTGAAGACCGCTTTGAGGTGTTTCACCTGAACCAGTTTTGCTTCTGATTTGAGCAGCTCAAGTCGTTTCATCTTACGGCCAATCATGGCAACCATGTCCTGACCAAAAGCCTTCATGAGAGCATAGAGAGAGTCTTGGCTACTCAGGGCCTCGACCTTGGAGAAGTTTGAAAGAATATAGCCATCGATCGGAGAAGAGCTGGCGAAGAGTACACTTGAATCCACGCCGAGATGTTCGGCTGTCTGGTATGGGCCTCTGACATCCATCATGCTCATGTGCGGGTACCACGCAAACATCAACATGGCAGCATCATGATGACCGAGATGCTTCATGACCAGATGAAAGGCGCAGGGCAGGGATTGATCCTGATGGTGATCAAAATTGTGTTTTTCAGGAGAATAGTCCATGCCGACATCGACCACATAGGTGTCTAGATTCGCAAGGTCTTCGCTAGTCGGCTCACGCCGAAAAACTTCCGCACTGCCAAGGGTTGCAAGTAGCACGCTTACAGCAATGAAATCATCTTTATGAGCGCTTCCAGGATGCGCAATGATTTTGTACATTTTAACCTCTTCCTTTTTATCACCCCCTGTTGTTAACTTTACCAACATTTCATCGTCATGCCACTGTAGGAGATTTTAAAATGGAAGAAGGATCTCCTGAATTCTAACCCAGTTCAAAAAGACCGATCTCCGGGCGGCAAAAAAACCTTAAGGGTAGGACGCTGGTGCCGACACCGCGACTGACATAAAGTGGAATCTGGTGTTGACTGACCTGATAGAAGCCAGCGACGAAGCGGCCGGAATAACGAGGCAGGTAGAAGGGTGGCAGGAACGGCAGGCGTACCTGGCCGCCGTGAGTGTGGCCGCTCAGGACCAGGTTGATGTGTTCATTGAGTTGTTCATGGGAAAATGCCGGGACATGAGATAAAAGCAGGTTGAAACGCTGCGGATCAACTTCTTTTTGTAGTTGATGTAAATGATCGTTTGATGATGGGTAATCGAGGCCAAAAATAGAGAGGGCGCGACCTTTGATATCCAGATCTGCCCGTTCATTGATCAGAAGTTTCACCCCGGCACCTGCGAAATGTCTGCGTAGATTTTCACCCTCCAGTCGTGACCAGTATTCCCAGTTACCCTGTACGGCGTAAATCCCATGCGTTGCTTTCAACTCTTTCAGGAAACTCAGCACACCCCGGATGTTACGCTCTTGCTCAAGATAGTCGCCGGTCAAAACAATCAGGTCCGGCTGCAAATCGGCAACCTGCTTTGCGACCCTGGCAAAATAGCTGTTGAAGCTGCTTAAGTGAAGGTCGCTGACCTGTAGAAGACGTATCGGCCCACCAGTTGAACTTGTGGGAAAGGCGATCTTCTCGATCTGCAAAGCCTGCGGCTCATACCATACGCTATCAGCCACGACGGTACCGGCTACTCCGGCAATACCGAGGGACAAAAACCGACGTCTGCTTATACCCTTCCGGCGGCGAGTAGAAAAGGTCATTGGGACCTGCCGAAAGTTATCGTGTAACGGTTGCCAGGATGGCTTGATTGTATTATCTTTAAGGCCTGCATCATTTGTTAATTATAGCGGGAACGATACCTAAAAGGAAAGGTGATACACATTATGGAGCAATACCAGGAGGTCATTAACAATGTTTTCTGGGTCGGTGTCAGACATCCCGACCTGGAAATTTTCGATGAACTTTTTCCGACACATAACGGCACAACCTATAATTCATACGTGGTTCGTGGCGAGAAAAAAACCGCTCTGATTGATACGGTCAAGGCTCCCTTTACCGATGAATTCTTTGCCAAGGTTGAAGCTGCTGTCGGTCTGGATCAGATAGATCTGGTTGTCATCAACCACACCGAGCCGGATCATTCCGGAGCTTTGGCGCGTCTGCTCGAAAAACGTCCTGACTTACCGGTTTACTGCTCCCGCCCGTCTCAGAATTTTTTAAGCCAATTGTTAAATGCACCGTTCAATGCCCATGTTGTCAGTGATGGTGAAGAGATTGATCTGGGCGGACGGACACTGCGTTTTGTCCTGGCGCCCTACCTGCACTGGCCGGACACCATGTTTACTTACCTGGTCGAGGATGGCCTACTCTTTTCCTGCGACGCTTTTGGTGCTCATTACTGTGCCAGCAAGCTCTTTGATGACGAAATCCCTGACTTCTCCCACGATTTCCATTTCTATTTTGATTGCATCATGCGTCCCTTCAAAGACAAGGTGCGTACTGCTGTCACCAAAGTTGATGATCTGGAACTTAAAATGATTTGCCCATCCCATGGGCCGATTCGTCGCACAGATCCCCGTTCCGTTGTTGACTCTTATCGCCGCTGGTCAGCTCTGCCGCCGGAGCAGACAAAACCCCGAGCCCTGATGTTGACCCTCTCTGCACATGGCAACACGCACAGTATGGCGGCCGCTATGCGCGAAGAGCTTGAAGAGAAGAACTTCAACGTGGTCGTGCTACGTTTATGTGATATGCGTGACAGCGACCTGCGCGACGAACTGGAACTGGCCGATCTGGTCATGATCGGAATTTCAACGATCAATCGTGATGCGCCGCCACAGGCATGGCATGCTCTTTCTCTCTTTTCTCTGGTGACACCCAAAGCGAAGATTGCTGCAGCATTTGGTTCCTTTGGCTGGAGCGGTGAAGCTGTCAAACTGGTTGAAGAGCGGTTAAAAGGACTGCGCTTTAAACTGCCGGTTCCCGCTCTGACACTGCGATTTACGCCGACCGAAGAGAACTTCCGCGAGTGTCGGGAATTTGCCAGCCAACTCGCGGCCCATGTTGTCGGTACGGACGCTGGTTGAAAGAAACTATAACGATTCAATTATAGACGGTGTATGTACAGCGGGCAGGGTCTCAAGGCCCTGCCCTGTTGATTTCTGACCTTAACGATGTAGGCCTTTCGTGACTTCTACAACGCAACAGGCGCAGGCTGCAGCAATTGCCGTTGTTGCGCCTCTCAATAAAACCCTCAGTTACGCGATTCCTGTAGCCTTGGCTGGGGAAGTCCGTATTGGCAGCCGCGTCCGCGTCCCTCTTGGTCGCCGTCAGGTGGTTGGTTACGTCATGGGCTGGATGGAGCCTGGCGACGCCAAGTTGAAGCCCGGTGCCGCCAAGTTGAAGAATATCCTCGAAGTCATCGATCTCATCCTCTGTTTCATGCCAATCATGCTGAATTCTATCTGCGTGCGGCACGTTATTATGCCTATCCGCCGGGCCAAGCCGTCAGAACGGCACTTCCCGCGGGACTCTCGGCCTGGACAGCAAACCGACGGTTTTGCGCGATAAGCTCTATCGGCCCACGGCTTGTGAAGAACAACCCCAGGGTGCGCGACAACGTGAGATCCTCGATTTCGTCCGAGCTGCCAGTCCGGTCAGTTTAAGTCAGCTGCGGCAGCAGTTTGCGACGCCTCATGTGGTTCTGCAACGTCTGGTGGAGTTGGGCTTCTTACATGTTGAAGAGATCGAGCGATGCCGGGATCCCTTTGCAGAAATCGCCGTGGTTGAACATCACGCTGTCGAGCTCAATCCCGCTCAGCAGCAGGCCGTAACTCAGGTTGAAGAGGCTTTGCTTGGTGCGGCGAGCTTTTCGGCCTTTCCTGTTGCATGGAGTGACCGGGAGCGGCAAAACCGAGGTCTACCTGCGGGCAATTAACAGAACTCTTGAACAGGGTCGCCAGAGCCTGATGCTAGTGCCGGAGATTGCTTTAACACCACAACTGGTCACCCGGTTCCGCAGTTGGTTTCAGGATCATGATGTGCGTCTGGCTGTACTGCATTCCGGGCTGTCCGATGGTGAACGCTACGATGCCTGGCGGCAGGTAGCACGGGGTGATATCGATGTGGTGATCGGCGCACGCTCTGCTGTCTTTGCGCCGCTTCCCGACCTGGGGCTGATCGTTGTCGATGAAGAGCATGACGGCAGCTACAAACAGTCAGAAGGCTTTCGCTATAACGCTCGCGACCTGGCACTGATGCGTGGCCAGATGGATGAAGCAGTGGTGATCCTGGGCAGTGCAACTCCGGTCTTGACGACTTATCAAAGAGCTCTCGAAGGACACCTGACTCACCTGCAACTGCCTGAGCGAACCTCCGAGCGAAAAATGCCTCAGGTGCATTTGGTTGATCTGTCGCAACATGAGGGTGAAAGCCTGTTGAGCGAACCGCTACAGAGTGCCTTGTCGGAAACACTGGAGGCCGGAGAGCAGGCCCTGCTACTACTCAACCGCAGGGGCTATGCGCCCTTTTTGCTCTGTCATGATTGCGGTGCCGCGCTGCGATGCCCGAACTGTGATATCACCCTGACTTATTCCCAGGTGCAACTTTTATTACGTTGTCATTACTGCGATTTCCATCAGAGTCCACCAAACAACTGCGATCGCTGCAATGGTGTCCGGTTGCTTCCCGAGGGCATGGGTACCGAACGTCTCGAAGAGGAAATTCGACAGAACTTTCCTGATGCCCGGGTGGCACGGATGGACCGGGACACCACCAGCCGCAAGGGGGCTCATCATCGTTTGGTGGAGCAGATGATGGCCGGTGAGATTGATGTTTTGATTGGCACGCAGATGATTGCCAAGGGCCACGATTTCCCGTCAGTCACTCTGGTTGGAGTACTCAATGCTGATACGGCCTTGAACCTGCCAGACTTCCGCAGTGCCGAGCGGGTTTTTTCATTACTCAGCCAGGTTGCTGGTCGGGCAGGGCGGGGTGATCGACCCGGTCGTGTCATGATCCAGACTTATGCGGCTGATAACTACGCACTTGATTATGTCGCTCGTCACGACTATCAGGGCTTTGCTGAACTTGAGCTGTCCCAACGCCAGGCTCTGGCATATCCACCCTTCGGTTATCTGGTCCATCTGGTGTTGAGTGGTAACGACGAAAGCAAAGTTCACAATGCGGCCGAACAAATCTGCGCCAACCTGACACCAGGAGCCGCGGATGTGGAAATCCTCGGACCGGCGCCATGTCTCCTGCCGCGTCTACGCAACAAACACCGGGTGCAGATCCTGCTGAAGGCAAAACAGCGCGATCCACTACGCCGTCAAATTGAGCAATTGGATCGTTTGCGATCGAAGTTGTCTGCCGGTGTTGTGCTTACCGTTGATGTCGACCCGGTCGACATGTTCTGATGATAGAGAAGCTATAGGATAAGACAGCGGTAAGGCTATCCAGAGAATAAGGACTTATGAAGATACTACGTGTGTTGATTGTTGCCGGTCTGTTGCTCCTCTCTGCCTGTGCCAAGCTACCGGGAGCCACCACCTGTTGTTGAAGAACCGATTGCTGAAGAAGTTCCGATTCTGCAGCCTGTCTCCTGGCAAGAGGTTTCCGGCTGGCAGAAAGACAACCCGAGCCTGGCTCTTGGCGCCTTTCTGAAGAGCTGCTCAGCACTGCGTTGGCGACCGCAATGGCAAGCATCCTGCCAGGAGGCTCTTGCGCTGGAGCATGCTTCAGAAGCTGAGGTTCGTATTTTCTTCGAACGCAACTTTGTGCCGCATCAGGTCAGCCAGTCAAATGGCTCAAGCGATGGCCTGCTGACCGGGTACTATGTCCCAGATCTTAAGGGCAGTCGTACTGCTTCGGCAGATTATCCTTATCCACTTTATCATCGTCCGGATGATCTTCTGGTGATCGACTTAAGCGATCTATATCCTGACCTTGGCAACTACCGTCTGCGCGGTCGTATCGAAGAGAATCGGGTGATTCCTTACTGGAGCCGGAGTGATATCGACGGACAGACTCACCCGTTGTCTGGCCAGGAGCTTTTCTGGGTTGCGGATGCAGTTGAGCTGTTTTTTCTGCATATTCAGGGATCAGGTCGTATCCTGCTTAATAATGGTGAGCGGGTGATGGTCAATTATGCAGAGCAGAATGGGCATCCCTATAAATCAATCGGTAAATATCTTATTGATCGCGGAGCCATGACCCGCGATCAGATGTCGATGCAGAATATCCGGGCCTGGGTCAGGGACAATCCGAGCGAGGCTGGTAATGTCCTTAACCAGAATCCGAGTTATGTCTTTTTCAGGGAACTGGGTGACGATATCCAGAGTCCACCAGGAGCCCTGGGTGTTCCTCTGACCCCCGGCCGCAGTCTGGCCGTCGACCGGCGCTATATTCCACTTGGGGCACCGGTCTTTATCGAAACCACCTGGCCCAACAGCAATCAGCCGTTACGGAGGCTGATGATGGCTCAGGATACCGGTGGTGCCATTAAGGGCAGAATCCGTGGTGATTTTTTCTGGGGTATGGGAGCTCAGGCTGGAGAACAGGCCGGACGCATGAAACAAACCGCTAAATTCTGGGTCTTCCTCCCTCGTACAACGGAGAATTCACAATGAGCATGATTTACCGATATTTGCATCTTTGTCTGCTGTCTCTATTACTTGCTTGTGCGGTTGGAGCAAATGACTCGTATGCGTTTGCGCCTGACAAGGGTATGCTTTTGATCGCGAACGAACAACTCGCAGACCCGCGCTTTCGTGATCGGGTTATCCTTTTAATACAACATGATACTCGCGGCACCGTTGGCTTGGTGGTCAATCGGAACAGCCGCTTGCCTATGGCGACAGTTCTTCCAGAAGGATCAAAGCTGGCTAGGCAGGGGATGACACTTTCTTATGGTGGCCCGGTTGAACCGCAAACCTTACTTGCTCTGGTGAAGGTCCGAAATTACCCACCAGAGCCATCAAATGAGGTTATTGATGGCGTCTATGTAACGGGCTTGGGGGTTCTCGACAAGTGGCCGGAGTTTGCTGACGAAGTGGTGGATTACCGGGCGTTTGTTGGTTATGCTGGTTGGGCTCCTGGTCAGCTGGGCGCTGAAATGCAACGTGGTGGCTGGTATGTGATGCCAGCGGATGAAGAGAGTATCTTTGCTGGTGATGATGTTGAACTTTGGGAACGCTTACGTAAAATGATTCCCCAAAAGGATTAAGTGCTTATTCGTCACCGGTTTCCCCTAGTCGTTCAAGGAGTATTTTGACCACCGCGTCAATGCGCTCCTGATCTTCTTCCATGATATTCAGGAAGCGCAAACCGATCTGTGGCATATTCTCGTCCCTTGCTGGTGGCCCGATCCATACCGCTTCAGCCAATGCGCAAATGATGCCCTTCTTGTCACCAATTGAGAGATAGACCAAAACCAGTTCTGCCATCTCAACGGGAGCCTGCAGTGGCAGGCGCATTCCGCCGCCAGCAAGATTGATCAGGTTCTTTTTAAATTCAGTAAGATCTGCAGCGGAAATCCCTGACTTGATCTTGTTGAAGTTTTCATCCCAAAGCGCGCGCATTTCAGCCAGATTGCCTTTGGCTCGCTCAATTCCCACCCATGCATTGACATCCACCCGGCGATAGATGCGTCGCGAAATGAACTCAAGATTGCCTTCAAATTGCAGACGAACATCTTTACCGCTGATACGCTCAACGAAAGAGGCAATCAGACGCAGGCCCATGCCTTGGTGATCAGTCAGAACCTCAAATCTCATACCCGGCTCAAAGGGGTATGAATCCGCTGCATCGCAGCCGTAAGGGAGTGCGAGATCGAGTTGCATCGGCTGACTACGCATCGCGTAGCCGGTTATGGTGTCCAAAGCCGTCCGATCCTCATCGGTAAAAATCCGCTTGATGAAAACTTTCTGACCTTTATTGAAATATTTTCCGTAAGACATATCGATTAAGTTTTAGTAGCGGTTTTGGCTATTCGTCAATTTGGTCACAGACTGATTGCTCAATGGCTGCAGCAACCGCCCCAACACTCAGGCCGCTGCCAGAAATCGTTACCTCTGCATATTGCTGGTAGAGTGGTTGGCGTTCTGCATAAAGGTGCTCATACGTTTCATTGGGGCCGATCACCAGGCCACGGTTGTCCATATCGTCCACTCTGTCGAGTAACTCTGTCAATGGAATATCGATAAAGACCAGTTGTCCCAGCTTCTTCAACCGGGCCATTGCGCGCTCACAGTACACCGCTGAACCGCCGGTGGCGACCACGCTGTGAGTAGTCTCAAGATTGCAGAGAACATCTGCTTCCAACTCCTTGAACGCTGCCAGACCCACACGGGCAATAATCTGCTGCAAACGGCCTTGCTGCTCGGTTTGCAGCAGTAAGTCGGTGTCGACAAAATGGTAGCCGAGGCGTTTTGCCAGTAGCACACCTACGGTACTTTTGCCCGCCCCAGGCATGCCGATCAGGATGATATTCAGAGCACAGTCAGTACGCATAATTCCGCTTAGCTGATCTTCAGGACAATCTTACCAAAATGCGTATCTTCTTCCATCATTCGATGTGCCTCGACTATCTCGTCGATGGTGAAAGCCTTTTCGATGATTGGTATGATGGTGCGGTCGGCGAATTTAGGCAGGGCGCGACGGGTAAACTCGGCTACGATTTCGGCCTTTTCGGGGACCGGACGAGAACGGAGTACGGAGCCGATGATCTGCTGACGCTTAACCATCATCAAGGCCAGGTTGAGTTCCGCTTTGATGCCACTGATGACACCAATACTCACCATCTTGCCCTTGTAGGCGAGTGATTTCATGTTTGGCCCAAGGTACTTGGCACCAACATGATCGAGGATAAGATCGACACCTTTCTTCTTGGTATATTCCTTGATGACTCCTGTGAAATCAGGGTTTTCGAGAAAGTTGATCACCAGGTCGGCACCGAGTTTGCTGACCCGGTCCATTTTTGATGGATGGGCGGTGACAATCAACGTGCTGTTCGGGGTGAGCACCTTGCTGAGTTGTATGGCAGCCGTGTTGACGCCACCACCACCGCCGTGCAGGAGGGCGGTCTGGCCGTCTTGGAAATCACCGATCATAAAGACGTTGAGGAACGCGGTGATATAAGACTCGCAGATGCAGGCGGCTTCTTCAAAACTCACACTCTCCGGGATACGCATCAGATGACTGGCGTAGGCCACAGCATATTCGGCATAGCCACCACCGCCGACCAGGCTGATGACACGGTCGCCGACTTTCCAATCTTCGACACCAGGTCCAAGCTCAGCAATGGTTCCAGATACTTCAAGACCAAGGATTTCCGAGTCACCGGGAGGTGGCGGGTAGTTACCAGCACGTTGCACCAGATCGGGGCGGTTGATCGAAGTGGCCACTACTTTGACCAGTACTTCTCCTTCTTTTGGTGTTGGTTTGTCAACCTCACCAATTTTCAGAACTTCAAGGCCACCGAAGCCATCCAATAATACTGCTTTCATCTCTTTTCTCCTCAACAATTGAAGGTTTCTATTTTTGTTTGATTTAAGGCCTTAAACGCCAAATTTTAACGCAAAGGCGCAAAGTGTTCAAGTTTACCCCTGCTCAGGTTCACGAATAAATCGATAACCGCGGCCCCTCACCGTCAGAAAATGCTTGGGTTTGGCTGGGTCAGCTTCGAAATATTTACGTAGACGGACGATGAAATTGTCAAGCGTACGGGTTTCTGTGTCTGCTGACATCCCCCAGACCGATTTCAAAAGCTCGGCCCGCGTCAGGGTCTCTCCCTCGTTGGCAAAAAAAGTTCCCAACATACGACCTTCTAGTTCAGTGAGACTGATATTGCCGTGTGTTGTGACGGCTTCGAGATTCCTCAAGTCGATGCGATTATTGTTAAAAAGGTAGATTTCTTCTTTGTTGAATGTGGGTTGGTACCATGCAGAACGTCGTAATATACCGTGTACCCGTAGCAGGAATTCATCCAGGTTAAATGGTTTGGTGAGATAGTCGTCAGCACCTTCCTTGAGGCCTTTGATGCGATCCTGCTCTTCGCCCAGAGCAGTGAGCATGAGAATCGGTAGTTGTGATGACTCTTTGCGCATCTGGCGACAGAGGTCAATGCCGTGACTGTCAGGGAGCATCAGGTCGAGTACGACCAAGTCGTAAGATTGTCTATGAAAGGCCTCCATAGCCGCAGCTCCAGTCTCTGCATGTGTGATCAGAAATCCTTCCAACTCAAGGTTGAAAATCAGCCCTTGCGCGATATGGGTTTCATCTTCAACAAGGAGGATATGCGGTTGCTTCATGACTCTACCTCCGCTTGATCTGCCGATGTGTCCAGTTGAGCTGACTGTGTGATCGGGAGAATAATTCTAAAGGTCGTCCCTTGTCCACTGCCTTCGCTTTCTACTTTGATCTGACCATGGTGGCGACGAACCGTAGCGTGGACGATGAAGAGACCGAGTCCGGTGCCACGGATGTTCTCATCTTTGCGACGAATGCGATAGAACATGTTGAAGATCTTTTTTTGCTCTTTGACTTCAATGCCACGGCCACAGTCAGAGAAAGCCAGACAACATTTTTCCGCATCACGACTCAGGGAGACGGTGATCTTTGGGAATTTATCGGAATAGAGTACAGCGTTTTCCAGCAGGTTGCGCAAAACGGTTTCCATGGCATCCTGATCGATGGCAGCATAAATGCCCGGTGTGATGTCCAATGATAGTTTGCCTGCTTTAGGCAGGGTAAACTGGCGGGCACGAAAATATTTGTCTACGAAGGCGCTGAAGTCGATAGTCTGCAGATCCAGACGCCAATGTTTCTGACCGACCCGGTTGGCTGAAAGGAGATTGTCGATCAGACCGTTAAGGCGGCTGGCATCGCTCAGCATGGTTTCAATGAACGCTGCCTGGCGCTCAGGAGATGGCTGGTGTCGACGAAGCGTTTCCAGATGCAACTGCAGGGAAGCAAGGGGTGACTTCAGTTCGTGCGTCACCTGTGAGATAAACTGGCGTTGCTCGCGGACCAGAGACGATTGCTTCCTCCAGTAAAGGAAGATGACATAGACGCCAACCAGGATAGAAATCAGCAGCAGCAGCCCCTCGGTCAAAATCAGCCAGTCTGGCCCGCCGACCAGCAGCTCGGGACTATACTTTTCGGCCAGAGCCCTTAGCTGGCGGTGACTGCCAAGGAACCAGTTCAGCCAGACAATAACCGCCAGCACCCAGGCGACCTGAATGCCGATAAAGGCCATGAGTGGATTGAAAATACGTTTCAGAAAGTTCATAGAACCCATTTTTACCATTACCGTCAGCGGGCCACAAGGGGGAGAAACGAATGTTTTTACAGAAGTATTACAAAACGTGCAGTATGTATTTGTTAGATTAGATGGGATTTATTGTTTGATTAAAACCTTTCAAGGAGTGATTATGCGCATCGGTAAACATGAGGTTCCCTATCCATTGATTCAGGGTGGTATGGCCGTTCGTGTCTCTGGCTATCGCCTGGCTGGCAACGTGGCTCGTTGTGGTGGGATAGGCCTGGTCGCAACGGCCGGAATAGCCCTGAACTCTCCACTCTTTACCGGTGATAACTACTTTACCGCTGAGCCTGAGGCTCTCAAGGCTGAGCTGGCCAAAGCCTATGAAATTGCTCCCGATGGCGTGATTGGCACCAACTGTATGGTTGCGGTTACAGACTATGCCGACCTGGTTAAAGCCTCCTGTGAAGGTGGTGCCAAGCTGATTGTCAGTGGTGCCGGGCTACCGTTGAATCTCCCGGCGTTGACCGCCGATTGGCCGGATGTTGCCTTGGTGCCAATTGTCTCCTCGATCAAGGCTGCTGAGCTGATTGCCCGCAAATGGCACAAAGCCTACGGTCGCCTCCCGGATGCCGTTGTGGTCGAAGATCCTGATACGGCTGGTGGTCACCTTGGTGAGAAGCTGGAAAAAATAGGTATTGGTGAGTACGACCAGTATGCGACAGTCCGCGGTGTCAAAGATTACTTTCGTGAAAAATGGAGTCTCGATATCCCGATTATTGCCGCTGGCGGCGTCTGGGATCGTGAAGATTTCCAATATGCCATGGAGCAAGGTTCTGATGGCGTACAGATGGGTACGCGGTTTGTCTGCACCGAGGAATGTGATGCAGATGATGCCTTCAAACAGGCCTATCTGGATTGTAAAGAGGAAGACATCGGTCTGCTCATGAGTCCTGCGGGCTTGCCGGGCAGGGCATTGATTGCAAATATTGAAACGATTCGCGAACGTGATCTGGAGATGACACCGACCTGCCCGACCGGCTGTTTACGCAAGTGTGCGTACAAGTCAGAGGGGGAGCGCTTCTGTATCGTCCATGCTCTTGATCGCGCTCAGCGCGGTGATACGGAAACCGGACTGGTTTTCTGCGGCACCAACGCATGGAAGGCGACCCGGATCGAAACGGTTGCAGGGATTTTTGACGAACTTTTTCACGGCGACATCTCTCCTGCCGTGAACAGATAAACAATACGACTATTGTGAGATACATCTCTTGGAAAAGCAGCCTTCGGGCTGCTTTTTTGGTTAGGTCTGTTTAGATGGCAGGTCGTCTAAAAATATTGTCAGGCCCGCTAGTTTTGTTGTACAACTACAAATTGTGGTTCGGGTTAGTGGTGAGCTGCATTCTTTTCTAAAATCCAGTTTTTCAAGGAGCTGCCATTATGGCATCAAAAGAAGAATTTATCCCCAAGTGGATTGCCTGGGAGTCAACTCAACGCTGCAACTTAAGCTGTGTTCACTGTCGTTGTTCCTCCGATCTGGACGCGGCTGTCGGTGATTTCAATACGCAGGAAGCCTTCAAGATGATTGACGATATCTGCGAGGTCAGTAAACCGGTTCTGGTCCTTTCCGGTGGCGAGCCATTGATGCGTGAAGATATTTTCGAGATCGCCCGTTACGGTACCAGTAAGGGGTTGCGCATGTGTATGGCCACCAACGGCACCCTGATCACCGATGCAGTCTGTAAGGAGATGAAAGAAGCCGACATCAAGATGGTCTCGCTGTCGCTCGATGGTTCGACAGCAGAAATCCACGATGACTTTCGCTCCTGCCCGGGTGCCTTTGAAGGCGTGGTGCGAGCTGCTGAAACTCTTAATCGCAACGGCATCAAGTTTCTGATCAACTCGTCGTTCACCAAACGCAATCAGCAAGATATCGGCGCTACTTTCAAGGTCGCCAAGGAGCTCGGTGCCACAGCCTGGTACATGTTCATGATCGTACCCACCGGTCGTGGTGAAGATATCATGAACGAGCTGATCTCGGCGGATGACTACGAGGAGATCCTCTCCTGGCACTACGAACAGGAGAAGAATGAAGACGATATTTTGATGCGGCCAACTTGTGCGCCGCACTACTACCGCATCGTGCCACAAATGGCTAAGGCAGAAGGCGTTGACTTCAAGCGCCGCAGCCTGACTTTCTCCACCGGCGGCGGTAAAGGTTGTATCGCTGCCCAGACCATCTGTCTGATTGATTGCTTCGGCAATCTCAAGCCTTGCTCCTACTTCCACTCTTCGGTGGGCAACATCAAGCAGGTACCGTTCAAAGATCTCTGGTTCAATAACAAGACCTTTAACGATCTGCGTGACATCAAGAAGTACAAAGGCAAGTGTGGCGAATGCGAATTCATTAACGTCTGTGGTGGTTGCCGTGCGCGTGCAGATGCGGTTTACGGTGATTATCTGGCAGAAGATCCGTTCTGCAATTACGTTCCGCAGCGCACGCTCAAGCGTATGGAAAAAGAAGCGGCGGAGAACGCACCGAAGTAGAGCCCGTAAAATGTAAAACGAAAAATGTGAGAAGTGATTGGTTGTGACCTTTCGCGTTTCACCTTTAACTTTTCACAATAATTCCAGGAGACAACACTATGTCCACAGATTACACGTTTATCAAAGCTTGCTGGGGTCAGCCGACTGACTATGTTCCCGTCTGGCTGATGCGCCAGGCTGGCCGTTACCTGCAATGCTATAAGGATGTCCGCGCCAAGGGCGGTGGAACTTTTCTCGACCTTTGCAAGGATCCGGAGCGGGCGGCAGAAGTCACCATCCAGCCGATCGATATTCTCAACGCCGATGCGGCGATCCTCTTCTCCGATATCCTGACACCGATTGAGCCGATGGGCATGAAGCTCGATTTCGTGCCTGGTCCGGTGTTCGAAAATCCGATCCGTACCGCAGCTGATGTCGATGCCCTGGTGGTTCCGGAAAATATGGCCGAAGCGGTCTCCTATGTTCCGGCAATCATCAAGCGTCTACGGACTGCTTTTGAAGGTCGCGTGCCATTGATCGGTTTCGGTGGTGCGCCGTTTACACTCGCTTGCTATATGGTTGAAGGCAAGGGCAGCAAGGACTTCGCTTCTCTCAAGCAGATGATGTACTCCGATTTCCCACTCTACGATGCTTTGATGAAGAAGATCACCGAGATGGACCGGCGCTACCTCAACATGCAGATTGAAGCCGGTGCCCAGACGATCCAGATTTTTGATACCTGGGGTGGTCTGCTGGCACCGCTCGATTATGAGCGCTACATCCTCCCTTACGTCAAAGAGTTGATCAATGGTCTCAATCGTGATGGCATCCCGGTCATCTACTTCGTCAAGAACGGCGGCACTATGCTCGAACTGGTCAAAGAATCAGGCGACGATGTGCTCGGTCTCGACTGGCACGTCAACCTCGGTAAGGCCCGCGACATCCTAGGCGATGAGATTGCCGTTCAGGGCAATCTCGACCCGACCGTTCTCTACGCGCCAAAAGATCATATCGAGCGTGAGGTGCAGCGGATTCTCGACGAGAACGCTGGCCGCCCAGGCTTCATCTTCAACCTTGGCCATGGCATCCTGCCCACCGTTCCACCGGAGAACGCTATTCATATGGTCGAATGTGTCCATAGACTCAGCGGCAGGTAATGCTGGTTCTTAACTCAAGCGTAACGCCCGTTCGCTGCGCTCACTCAAGGCGCGAAGAACGGCCAGGAAAGACGCGAAGAAAACCAGATTTCTGTTAAATCAAAAACTTTGCGTCTTTCTTTTATTCATTGCGTCTTTGCGTTACGCTTTAACTTTTGATTTTTGGCTCTTAACCTATGGTCTTCAGCCATGAACCTCGATAAGCCTACCGGATTAGTACTGTTGAATATGGGTGGACCTGACTCGTTAAGAGCGGTCCGCCCGTTTCTTTATAATCTTTTCTCTGATCGCAATCTGATCCAACTGCCTGCCGGGGCTTTGTTACAGAAGCCGTTCGCTTTTATGCTCAGTGCCTTGCGTGCGCCGAAAGTTAAGGTGAATTACGCTTCGATTGGCGGCAGATCACCACTGCTTGAGTGGACGGAAAAACAGGCAGCAGGTGTCGCTCGTGAGCTGGGTGATCAGGTCAAACCGTTCGTGGCCATGCGTTACTGGAAGCCGCGCGCTGCGGAGTGTCTGCGTCGCATGAAGCAGGAGGGCATTGAGCAGGCTGTTGTCCTCTCCATGTATCCGCACTACACCAACGCCACCACCGGCAGCAGTCTCAAGGATTTTGAAGCTGCAGCCGCAAGGATCTATCCGGAGCTCAAGTACACTGTGATCCGCGAATGGTACGACTGGCCTGCTTATCTTGATGCCCTGGCCAACCGCGTGCGTGACGGATTGGAAAAGTTCCACGAATTGACCCGTGATGAGATTCCGATTCTTTTCTCAGCACATGCGCTGCCACAGAAGTTTATTGATGAGGGTGACCCGTACCTTGATCATGTCACTGCTACGGTCAGAGGAGTGATGGAGCGCTTTCCTGGTCATCCCTGGAGGCTTGGCTTCCAAAGTCGCAGTGGCCCGGTGGAGTGGATGGCGCCAGACACCTTGGATGTGCTTGATCAACTTGGTACGGAACAGGCCCCCGGTGTTCTGATTGTGCCAATTTCATTCGTTTCGGACCATATCGAGACGCTCCAGGAAATTGATTTCGAGATGCGCATGCACGCCGAAGCGATTGGTCTGCCGCGCTTTGAGAGAGCGCCTTCGCTGAATGATCACCAGGATTTTCTGCAGGCACTCGCTGGTTTGATACGGCACAAACTGGAGAAACTATGACGATCCCCATGCCGACATTGCGGCGAAGAATTTGATCCTGATAATTTACCGGATGACGCATCTGTTCAGGCGGGCCTGATTCTGGCTGAAGAACGTTACGACGATGCGGGCAAGGTTTGTGCGAACTGTCTTGCAAATCGTGGCCGCTGGCGATGATGTATGATCCGAGCTGTCATTAAGTAAAGAGACGGAGATCAATGAGAGCTTCGAAAAATTCAAAATTTACTTTTTTCTGCAATCAGGGGTGCCCTCTGGCTTCACGATTGTTTCCTCTCCGAACAGCAGCCTCCGTTGATGGCCTTTCTCTTCATCATTGCTGAAACGTTCAAGAAAACGTTTGTACTCTGCAATGTCAGCAAAATCTTCAATCTCAATACCAGAATCTTGCACACGCCATAAGTCTTCCATGTCCCTGCTCCCAAAAGTAAATCTCGCTTAGTTATTTTCTCGCAGTTTGCCGGGAGGAAAATCAAAATGCTCCGTTTAAGATAATGCTTCTTGTTGCAGAGTCGTTCATGTGCTCCCCTCCTAGAAATGAGCCGGTTTACACAAAAACGTAGTCATCTGATTCCACTTGATCAGAAGTCGAACTAAGAAAAGAGTCGACCTGTGAGTCTTTTATGACTTCTACCTGGTTGTGGGCAGTGGAACAAATTGTTCCACAGTTGGCACATTCCTGGATTTCTTCGTGGAATTGAAACGCATCCAAGTCTGTTTCAACACACAATATTGATTTGCATGTTGGGCAACTAAAATCCGAATATTCCTTCTCTCTTTTGTTGTCTTTTTTCTTGATGATCTTTAAATCATTACCAGAGAAGGTCCAAATCCCACCACAATCACCACATTCGCGTGCATCTTGTGAAAACCCGTCAGCGTGTAAATCGATTTCGATATGTCCCCTGCTTTTACATAATGGGCACTTCATAACGTTCTCCTTTTCGCTTGGCAAAATACCAAAATATTATCATTCGTTTTAGTGAGATTTATCGCCAGAGTCAGGGCTTATTAAGGAACTGGCATTTAAAGCAGCTTCGCACATTGATCTCGCCAGTGTGACATCTTTCCCTGTCGCTAAAAAATCACCAGTATGAGGGTTAACAATGATGTATTCATGTGAGCCGTCTTGAGCTCTGCCTCCATATCGAGCAGGGCATCCCAAGCGAGACAATAGACTCCATGCCAGTGAGATGTTTATTTCAAGATCATCATCTTTGTTGCGTAACAGACCGGCTTGCTGTAGACGAAATTCCATAAGCCCTCCTCTTGACCTGTAAGCGTTAAAAATTATTATCCAGTCATACGCAGACAACTGGAAGCTGACCATACAGGTAATATCTTAAGCGGTAATAAATAACATGACTGATAATAGTATCAAGGTGAACAACATAAATGTCAAGCTGGAAATCCAAAAAAACTTATACCATACAGAGACTTAGCCGGTTTCTGTTCTATGTGGTATACAAGAGGTCTATTCCTCGAAAGGTTGTCTGGAGATGAAATGATTAAAGGCGGATTAATCGACTGGAATTGATTGGCTTTGTGGTTTAAAAACAGCGTTATGCAGATGTGGTAGTAAATTACAGGTAAGGTATGTCGTTTGCTCCAGATATGCTTAAGAAAGAAAGCATACGCCGTCTGTTTCAACTCTCGATGGCCATTGTTCTTAATGATTCGATGTATCCGATTGCTACAAGGAAGACCAATGATAAGGAGATTCATCTCAGTTGCCGGCCTAGATCTTTTGCCGATCCGATTTTCTTGTCCTGTCCTTGAGGAGACAACTATGCTGACACAGGGGGGTAGGGTGCTATTCCTTGGTGGCTTTACCTAATTGAATCTCAAATTTGCTTTTGTGTTATAGTGGATTGACCTCAATAGTAAAAGAGGTCTAAAAGGAAGAGGAGGAAGATTTTATGCTAGTCTCTGATCCACCTGACCATTTAGACGAAATCTCATCAAGATGAAAAACAAAAATATTTGGATTGCTGAGGTATCGTGATCCATCAAAGGTTCCCATGACGGGAACATTCGCAGAAAGTAGTAGACATAGAACGCCCCAGGAAAATCTGGGGCGTATTTCTATTTGTCAGGAGTAGTGAGAATTTTGCATTTCTGCCAACCGGTATGGTCTCTAGCAATGTGAGAGGATAAATATGAAGCCATTATACTCATCAACTGTTCGAGTCCAGCACGGGGAGCCATCTCGAACTTGAACTGCTGATTTTAGATTTCTCGAAAGTCACCATTTATAGGTCAAAATTGACCGTTCATATTGAACGCTATAAATGGGATAATCTTTATTAGCACACCTTAAATGATGGCCACTGGGGCATTTATCGAGACGAGATGGAAGCGGCTGGATACGGTGACAATCTTGACCAAGTGGAGAAGGAATGATGACACAGGAACGCGCAGTGCTTGCAGGTGGCTGCTTTTGGGGCATGCAGGATCTGATACGTAAGTTGCCAGGGGTCGAGGCTACCCGGGTGGGCTACACTGGTGGTGACGTGCCCAACGCCACCTATCGTAACCACGGATCGCATGCCGAGGGTATCGAGATTCTGTTCGATGCGGATAGGATCTCGTACCGCCGTCTGTTGGAGTATTTCTTTCAGATCCACTCTCCCACCAGGTGTCCAAGAGATCCTTAGAATATGCGAGAATGACTTGCAGTAATACTTATAGGAAAGCCCTGACCTTGGAAACAG
>PVMK01120208.1_pt1 | contig 34503 bp, 23 predicted proteins | sample 1853481 | NCBI WGS metagenome assembly PVMK01 (sample SAMN08533507, study PRJNA380276) | Marine sediment metagenome, whole genome shotgun sequencing project. | reverse complement strand
GCTGTTAATAAAACAGCTGTTATTGAGGTAACAGCTGGATCTTCCGATCTCAAGATCCAGCTGTTACGTCAAAACATCCATCATTATCCGCATCTAATTCCGGATAGAACGCAATTAGATGCGGATAATGATGGATGTTTTGACGTTACGGAAGGTGGTTTTACCGATGGCGACGGAGATGGCTTGTTAGGAAATTCACCAGTAACAGTTGATGCGACTGGTCAAGTTATCAGTGGTTCTGATGGGTATACACTACCCAATGATCTGGATGGCAATGGAACTCCTGATTTCCAGGAAGCAGGAGCTGCGGCAACAATTACAACACAGCCAACCGATCAGAACTTTCTGCCCGGTGGAAATGCTACATTTACGGTTGTCGCAACAGCAGATACTTATCAGTGGGAAGAAAGTACAGATGGAGGTACCATCTGGACAGCTTTAACCGACGATGCAACTTACAGTGGTTCTGCCACATCAGATTTAACAATAACAAACATGGATGTTACCATGTTAAACAATTTATATAGAGTTTTAGTTAGCAATATAGCTTATGCCTGTGACCCTGTTACGGCTTCAGGCACGGCAGAATTAGTCAGTTTGCCGGATAATGATAATGATGGCATTCCTGATATTGTGGATGTTGATGATGATAATGATGGAATTTTTGATACCGACGAACAAGATTCTTTGGGAGCAGATATGGATTCGAATGGGAATGGCACTCCGGATAGATTTGAATTGGATTCGGATAGTGATGGATGTTTTGATGTAACTGAAGCAGGATTTACAGATGGAGATGGAGATGGTTTATTAGGAAATTCTCCTGTTACTGTTGATGCAAACGGTCAGGTAAACAGTGGCTCGGACGGCTATACAACACCAAATGATTTAGATAATAACGGTGTTTATGATTTCCAGGAAATTGGGATCGACGCAACAATAACAACACAACCTGTGGATCAGGACTTTATTTTAAATGGATCTGCAACCTTTAGTGTTGTTGCAACAGGTGATACTTATCAATGGGAAGAAAGTACAGATGGCGTAAACTGGACGCCATTAGTTGACGATGCCACTTATAGTGGTACAACTACTGCCGATTTAACGGTATCCAACTTACAGATAGTAAATTATTTCTCAGATTATAGAGTCATTGTTACCAATATTGCCTTTGCTTGTGATCCTGGTATAGCTTCCTCTATTGCTACCTATAATAGTTTGACTGATACAGACGGAGATGGCGTGTTTGATATTATTGATGTTGATGATGACAATGATGGTATTTATGATACTGTTGAAGGTGAATTTACAGATTCTAATCTCGATGGAACTCCTGATAGGATTAGCCTGGATGCAGATGGAGATACTTGTGCTGATGTACTTGAAGCCGGTTTTACCGATCCTGATGGTGATGGTATTTTAGGTTCATCTCCGGTAAGTGTTGATGTTTTCGGAGAAGTAACAGGACAAGGAGGATATACAACACCAAATGACCTTGATGGAAATGGTGTGTTTGATTTCCAGGAGGCAGGTTCTGCTTCTGAGATTACAAATCAGCCTGAAGATACTGAAATAACGCTTGGAACGGATGCAACTTTTGAAGTGATTGGCAATGCAACTTTCTACCAATGGGAGATAAGTTTGGATGGTGGTATAACTTGGACAGCCTTAGTCAATGGCGATGGCTATGATAGTTTTGATGGAGTAAATACAAATAGATTAAGGGTTAATGAGGCATATGGCATGCTTGAAAGTAGTTTGTATAGAGTGGTTCTGAGTTCACCGGATTTTGCCTGTGATCCAAATCCTTTATTAGTGTCAGAAGCCGCTATGTTATCCTTTAATACTGAATTAATACCAAGCGGATTCTCTCCTAATGGTGATGGAGCCAATGATTTCTTTACCATTCCAAGTTTAGACCAATACCCTGATTTTAAAATAGATATATTTAATAGATGGGGTAGCAAAGTTTATTCATACAGTAATGACGGAAGTTTCAACCCTGAATGGTGGGATGGATACTCAAATGAAGGGATGACCATAGGAGATGGAAGAGTACCAGTAGGAACCTATTTCTACGCACTTTATTTTAACGGTGACGGTGAAGAACCGAAAAGTGGTTGGGTGTATGTAAATTATTAAAAAAATCAGGTCAGGCAGAGAGAATTCTCTCTGCCTGATTATAATAAATAAGAAAATTATTAGTTAAGTTAATATTTCAGGTCCTGTTTGAACCAAAAACTAATGAATTGACAACTTAGTTTGTCGAATAAATAACAATACAAATGAAAAAAATAACAATCTTCTTAGTTCTAGGTTTTTTATTATTCTTTACCGATATATCGGCCCAGCAAGATCCTCAATATACGCAATATATGTATAACATGAACGTTATAAATCCGGCCTATGCTGGTTCCCGAGGGACCTTAAGTTTAGGCTTGTTAGGGCGGACACAATGGACCAGTGTACCTGGAGGACCAAAAACGGGTACGTTTTCGGGAGATGCACCGATAGGAAGAAGAGTAGGTATTGGTCTGTCGATCATAGCCGATGAGATAGGTCCTGTACAGGAGCAAAATTTATATGTTGATATTTCCTATACGATACACACATCAGATGAAGGGCGATTGGCATTTGGATTAAAAGGAGGAGTGACTTTACAGGATATTGATTTATTATCGATAACCTTACCACAAGATCCTAATGATCCTTTGTTTGAGGATAATGTAAATGAGGTATATCCAAATTTTGGAGCAGGTATATATTATTATACGGATAAGTTCTATGTGGGCTTATCGGTACCGAATATATTAAAGTCGACTCATTTTGAGCGATCTGGCGGTATCATTACCGAGGCATCAGAGGAGATGCATGCATTTTTGACGGCGGGATATGTATTTGGTTTGTCTTCGACATTGAAATTCAAGCCTTCTGTAATGTTTAAAGGCGTATTAGGTGCACCGGTTTCGATAGATTTGAATGCGAATTTTTTATTGTATAACAGGTTAGAGTTAGGAGTAGGTTATAGAATAAGTGATTCAGTGATAGGATTAATCAATTTTGCGATTACCCCTGACTTTAGGATTGGATTTGCATATGATTATACGATATCAGAGTTTTCTGATATAAATCCAGGCGGTAGTTATGAGGCGATACTGCTGTACGATATTGATTTTTCAAAGAAAAATTTAAAATCACCTAGATTTTTCTAATGAGATACAAACATAAAAAAAGGGGAGTTTATGAAAAATTACACAATAATTTTATTCCTGTTATTTATAGGAATAATTACTGCACAGACTGAGGGGTCAGGAAAATATACCATTAAAAGTATTGCAATTAACACGAAGGGTTCGGATTTTGGTACTGCCTATTTGGGAGAAAATCAATTGGTTTATGCCAGACCTAAAAAAGGAGTGACAATAGTAAATGACGTTTGGTTGCCAAATGGTCAGCGTTTTTTGGAGCTTTATTTGGCGGATATTGGACCTGGAGGTGAATTGTCTGGTGAAAAACCTCTTAAAGGAGAAGTCAATACAAGATATCATGAGGCTGATGTTGTTTTTACAAAAGACAAGAAGACCGTTTATTTTACAAGAAACAACTACTACAATAAAATGTTAGCGAGGGATTCGAGAGAAACTACGAATTTAGCTATGTTTAAGGCAACGATCAATGATAAAGGCCAATGGGTGAATATCATACCAATGCCATTTAATGATGTACAATACTCTGTTGGTCACCCTGCATTGAGTGACGATGAGAGAACATTATTTTTTATATCCGATATGCCTGGTACTTTAGGACAGACAGATGTATTTAAAGTAGAAATAAACCAAAGTGGTTTTGGTAATCCACAAAATATGGGTCCCAAGATCAATACTTCTTCTAAAGAATTTTCACCATATATTGATGGTGATGTAATCTATTTTTCATCAGATAGACCTGGAGGAATGGGGAAGTTGGATATTTACGCAACAAAGCTGGCCGAATTTACACCAAACCCAATACTTTTAAATGCACCCATTAACTCTACAAGCGATGATTTTACTTTTATAATTAATAGAGAAAAACGCGTTGGATATATTTCTTCCAACAGAGGTGGTGGCAAAGGAGATGATGATATCTATTATTTTATTGAAGAAGAGCCTGTTGAATTTAAATGTAAACAAATCATAACAGGAGAGGTTAGAGATAAAAACACAACAGAAATCATTGTAGGAGCCTCTATGATATTAAAAGATGAAGATAAAAATGATATTGAAACAATAGTTGTGGAGGAAGATGGCGTATTTACGTTTTCAGTTGATTGTGAAACATCGTATACACTGGTTGGACAAAAAGAAGGATATACCCCACAAACTAAATCTCTTACAACTTCCAATGATGCGGATAGAAAATTAAAATTACTCGTACTTTTAGGAACAGGAGATATACAAACCGTTGTAGAAGAAGATGTTGAGGATGAAATAAAACCGGAGGGATTACCTGAAGTTTTACCTGAAGAAATTATTAAGGTAAGACCAAGTACCTATGTTGTGAACGTTGAACCGATCTATTTTGAATTGAATTCTTCCTATTTGAATAAAGAAGCAAAAACCGAATTGCAGAAGGTAGTGGAATTGATGAATAAATACCCTGATATGATCATTGAATCAGGTTCTCATACTGATTCCAGAGGTATTGTTGGATATAATAACTGGTTGTCAGATAGAAGGGCAAAATCCACGGTGACTTATATAATTGAACATGGCATTGATCCAGGTCGAATTACTGGAAAAGGATATGGAGAAACCCAATTGATCAATGAATGTTCAGACAATATTGAATGTACCGAAGCCCAGCACGCAATGAACAGACGAACAGAGTTTGTTATCATTAAAATGTAAATCATTTAAAAAGAGCCTCCAATATTTCGAAGGCTTTTTTGTAATAGCCATTCAAAATAATTTTAAATGAATAAATTATTAGGGATATTAGTTTTCTTTATTTCTTACGGAGCTTTTGCTCAATTGAGTGCCGCAAGTTACAGCATAAAAAATCTCGATGCTAACAGCAAATACGGAGATTTTAGCACTACCTTTTATGGTAAAGATAAAATTGTTTTTTCATCCTCCAGATCCGGTTCTGAAGGTAGTAAATGGGATGGTAATGACCAATCATATTTGGACCTTTATATTGGAGATGTTAATGAAAAGGGGGAAATATCAAAGGTAAAACCTTTTTCGAGAAGTGTAAACTCCAAATACCATGATGCAATGGTTACTTTTTCACCAGATCTAAAAGATGTATATTTTACTTCGAACAACTATATGGATGGAGAATTAAAATCGAATAACCTTAAAATATTTAAGGCTACGATTGGTGATAATGGGCATTGGACAGACATGGTTACACTCCCGTTCAATAGTGACGATTATGACACTGCTCATCCTTTTTTGAGTACAGATGGGAGGAAACTTTATTTTTCATCAAATATGCCTGGTGGATATGGGGATGCTGATTTGTACGTTGTTGCTGTTAACGATGGCCATTATGGTGCTCCGAAAAATCTTGGGCCTACAATAAATTCAAAATATAAGGAGTACACGCCCTATGTGGATGGTGATATTATTTATTTTTCCTCTACACGACCAAAAGGAAGAGGTGGTTTTGATATTTATATGTCGAAACTCGATGGCTCAATTCCATTGCCAATAAACTTAGGCAAACCTATGAATAGTAGAGCTGATGATATCTCATTTATTATTGATAATGAGAAACAACAGGGATATTTCTCTTCAAATAGAGGAGGAGGTAAAGGGGATGATGATATTTATTCATTTGTACAGCAAACCGTAAATCCAATTTGTGATCAAACGATCAAAGGTCTGATAACAGATAAAATAACAGGTACGCCCTTGTCAAATGCATTTGTAACCTTGTCTGATAAAAGCGGGAATAAAATTAGAAGAATTGAAACACTTGGTGATGGAACTTTTTACTTTGCATTGAAATGTGGAGAATCCTATAATCTGCTGGGAGATAAAAATGGATATTATGCTGAAGAATCTACTCTTGATGTCAATAATAGTAACGGATATGAAAATAAGGTAACCATTGCCTTAGATGAAAAAGAAATAATTGAGGTAAATGGAGTTGAAATGCTTAATATGGAGACTATTGAGTTTGAATTAAATGAATCCGCCCTGCTTGATAAATCCAAAGAAGCCTTGGTAAAAGTAGTGAGATTGATGGATAAATTTCCTACGATGACCATCGAATTTGGCGCGCATACAGATGCAAGAGGTGGTGACGGTTATAATATGCATTTATCCAGATCCAGAGCTTCTGTGACCGTTAATTATTTAATCTCTATTGGAGCGGATCCCAAACGTATCGTAGGTAAGGGATATGGGGAATCTAAATTAGTTAATCATTGCTCTAACAATGTGAATTGCACAGAAATAGAACATCAACAAAACAGAAGAACTGAATTTGTCATAATAAAAAAATAAAAGGCTTCCATGCCATCAAAAGCAAAGTAAAAGCATCCATCATTTGATGGATGCTTTTTTCATTCTAAGCAATGTAAATAGGTAGAAAATATGTAATTTTGCAAACTTAAATGAATTTACAATAAAAGATGAGTCGAAGTTTTAAAGAATATAAAGGCTTAAACCTAACGAATATAGCTAATGAGACCCAAAAATATTGGGAACAAAATGATATATTCGAAAAGAGTATTAGCTCAAGAGAAGGTAATGAATCCTTTGTGTTTTTTGAAGGCCCTCCCTCAGCAAATGGTTTACCTGGAATTCATCATATGATGGGCAGGACCATTAAGGATATTTTTTGCAGGTATAAAACTATGCAGGGATATCAGGTTAAAAGAAAAGCAGGATGGGATACACATGGTCTGCCTATAGAATTAGGTGTAGAAAAAGAATTGGGTATAACTAAAGAAGATATTGGAAAAAAAATAAGTATTGAAGATTATAATATCGCTTGCAAAAAGGCTGTAATGCGATATACTGATATTTGGGAGGATCTAACCCGGAAAATGGGACATTGGGTGGATATGCATGACCCATATGTGACCTACCAACCAAAATATATGGAAACCCTTTGGTGGTTATTGAAAAGGATGTATAATAAAGGATTGTTATATAAGGGATATACAATTCAGCCATATTCACCGAAGGCAGGCACCGGATTGAGTTCGCATGAGCTAAATCAACCAGGAACTTATCAGGACATTACAGACACTACGGTTGTTGCACAATTCAAAACTGTGAAAAATACCTTGCCGGATTCTTTAATAAATATTAATGGAGATTTATTTTTGTTGGCATGGACGACAACCCCATGGACGTTACCATCTAACACAGCATTAACGGTTGGCAAGAAAATTGAATACGTCGTTATTAAAACGTATAATCAGTACACTTACAAGCCTGTAAATGTTATTTTGGCTAAGGCTTTAGTGAGTTATCAATTTGGATCTAAGTTTGTTAAAGTACGTACGGATTCAGATTTAGATTCCTTCAAGAAGGAAGATAAAATAATTCCATATCAAATTATAGCTGAATGTAAAGGAGCTGATTTATTAGAAATAAGATACGAGCAATTGTTTCCCTACGCCTTACCTTATAAGAACAGTGAAAATGCATTTAGAGTTATTGCAGGTGATTTTGTTACGACCGAAGATGGTACCGGTATTGTACATACAGCACCCACATTTGGTGCCGATGATGCTTTAGTTGCTAAAAAAGCAGAACCCGAAGTGCCTCCAATGTTGGTTTTAGATGATAATGATAATCCGGTTCCTTTGGTGGACTTACAAGGAAAATTCACAAAACACATGGGGGAACATGCCGGGAAATATGTTAGGAATGAATATTATGATGATGCTGAAATTCCGGAAAGATCTGTCGACATTGAGTTAGCTATCAAATTAAAGGAAGAAAACAAAGCATTCAAAGTAGAAAAGTATAAGCATAGTTATCCTAATTGTTGGAGAACGGATAAACCGATCTTGTACTACCCACTGGATTCATGGTTTATCAAAGTCACTTCTGAGAGAGATAAGATGTATGAGCTGAATCAAACAATAAATTGGAAACCTAAATCCACCGGAGATGGTAGATTTGGAAACTGGTTAAAAAATGCTAATGATTGGAATTTATCTCGTTCTCGTTTTTGGGGTACGCCTTTACCTATATGGCGAACTGAGGATGGATCAGAGGAAATTGTTATTGGTTCTGTAGAAGAACTGAAAGTTGAAATGAAAAAAGCCGTTGCCAAAGGATTTATGAAGAATGATATTTTCGGAGATTTTATTATAGGCGATATGAGTGAGGAGAATTATGCAAAGATTGATCTGCATAAGAATGTTGTGGATAAAATAGTATTGGTATCTCCATCGGGTGATCCAATGCAGAGAGAATCTGACCTGATCGATGTTTGGTTTGATTCAGGTGCAATGCCTTATGCTCAATGGCATTACCCCTTTGAAAATAGTGAAAAAATAGATGAAAATGAATTTTTCCCTGCCGATTTCATAGCGGAAGGTGTTGACCAGACAAGAGGATGGTTTTATACCTTACATGCTATTGCTGTGATGAATTTTAATAACGTAGCATATAAAAATGTAGTATCTAATGGATTAGTGTTGGATAAGCAAGGCAAGAAAATGTCCAAACGATTGGGCAATGCGATCGATCCTTTTATTACCATGGAAAAATATGGACCTGATGCTACCCGATGGTATATGATATCAAATGCAAATCCATGGGATAACTTGAAATTTGATATAGAAGGAATTGAAGAGGTTAGAAGAAAATTCTTCGGAACAGTTTATAATACATATTCTTTTTTCACATTATATGCAAACATAGATAATTTTACTTATACAGAACCTGAAATTGCCATTGCCGATAGACCGGAAATTGACCAATGGATCTTGTCGGAATTAAATACTTTGATAGGTAATGTTGAGAGGTTTTATGATGATTACGAGCCTACGAAGGCAGCTAGAGCGATCCAGGATTTTGTAACAGAAAATCTGAGTAATTGGTACGTTAGATTGAGCAGAAGAAGATTTTGGAAGGGAGAATATCAACATGATAAAATATCAGCTTATCAAACATTGTATACTTGCTTGATTTCCATAGCTAAATTAGCATCTCCTGTTGCTCCTTTTTATATGGATAACTTATATAGAGATTTAACAAAAAACACTTCGAAAGATAAATTTAGTTCAGTACATTTGGGAAAATTTCCAAAAGCTGATAATTCGTTAATAAATGCCAGCTTAGAGCGTAAAATGCAAAAGGCTCAAAGCATATCATCAATGGTGTTATCTCTGCGAAAAAAGGAGATGATCAAAGTTCGTCAGCCATTGGAAAGAATTATGATTCCGGTACTGGATCAAAATGACAAAAATGATATAGAGGCAGTATCAGATTTGATAGCTTCGGAGGTGAATGTAAAGAAAATTGAACTGATCGACGATGCTTCAGGAATATTGGTTAAAAAGGTTAAACCAAATTTTAAGATTTTAGGCCCGAAATTTGGTAAAAAAATGAGGTTTGTAACAACGGCGTTACAGAATTTAACTGAAGGAGAAATTGCGTCTTTAGAGAAAAAAAATGAATTGATCATAAATGTCGAAGGAAAAGAAGAAATTATAACCTTAAATGACGTTGAAATAACAACTCAGGATATTGAAGGATGGTTAGTTGCTAATCAGGGCAATTTAACAGTAGCATTAGACGTTTCAATATCTGAGGACCTCCGCAACGAAGGAATTGCAAGAGAATTAATTAATAGAATTCAAAACTTGCGTAAGGAAAATGGATTTGAAGTTACTGACAGAATAAATTTGTACATTGAAAAGGATGGTATAGTTGATGCAGCGGTAACATCCAATGCATCCTATATTAAAAATGAAACATTGACGAAAGAATTGTTTTTAAAGGAAGAAATTAATAATGGAAGTAGTATTGTTTTTGACGATGTTAATACAATGCTATTGTTAGAAAAAGTTTAAAAAAATGAGCGACACGAAAGTAAGATATTCCGATAAGGAATTAGAAGAGTTTAGACAAATAATCGAAGATAAGATTAGTCATGCTGAGAATGATTTAGCACTTATAGAAAGTACTTATAAGAATGACAGCAATAATGGAACTGATGATACATCGCCAACATTCAAAGCATTTGAGGAAGGCTCAGAAACGATGTCTAAGGAAGCTAATGTGCAATTAGCTATACGTCAGGAAAAATTTATTCGTGACTTGAAAAATGCAATTTTGCGAATAGAAAATAAATCTTATGGTATCTGTCGTGTCACCGGTGCTCTAATTCGAAAGGAACGATTGAAACTGGTTCCACATGCAACTTTGAGTATTGAAGCAAAAAAACAACAACATTAAAAGTTTTAGAAACATTGTTTTTAAGAAAGGATTAAGTTTTTTAATCCTTTTGCTTTTTAATGCCAATTTTTATGCTCAAAAAGTTATTGAAAAATCATTAATAACGAGTGCATCAAACTTTATATTTGAGTTTGACATTATTGATCAGATCGTAATTAGCGAATCACAAAGTTTAAATAGAGTTATTGTCTCTGCAGAAAGTGTAGAGAGTCAGGTTCCAGATTTTATTTTGGAAGAGAAAAACGGAATAGTATTTATAAAAAGTATAGATGTTATTCTTAATTTAGAAGAGCAAGAACTTTATATACCTTGTATAGTTCAACCCATTTATACATCTTTTAAAATAGCGATTCCAAAGGGTAAAAATGTTTTTATCAGCTATGTTGATGGAAATTTTTATTTGAATAACTTTGACGGAAATTTAGAATTGATCATGAATGATGGTATTGTAAATCTAAATCATTTTTTGGGATCGGTAAATGTAATATTGAATGGAGGTAATGTCTATTGTAATGATATACAAGACACAAAAATTGATATTACTTCTAATGCAGGCATGGTAATATCAAGTCTAATAATTGATAGTTCATTAAAAAAGACCAATCAGCTTAAAGGAGTCTATGGGCAAAATTTGAATGAATTAAATGTAAATGCCATTACCGCTAATATTCATTTAAAATAGATTTGAATTTATAGTTTTTAAAATTAAACCATTGAAAAAAGCAATTTTTATAATATCTATGGTCCTCTTAATTGATCAGATAACCAAAATTTACATTAAGACACACTTTGTTTTAAGTGAAGAAATAAAAGTTCTTGGATTGGATTGGTTACGAATCCATTTTCTTGAGAATAATGGTATGGCATGGGGTAAAGAATTTGGAGGTAAATCAGGCAAACTCTTTTTATCATTATTTCGATTGGCAGCCATAACCGGCATCGGTTATTGGTTGTATGGAGCTGTAAAAAATAAAATGTCGAACACTTTGATTGTAGCTATTTCACTGATATTTGCCGGGGCATTAGGAAATATAATTGATTCTGTTTTTTATGGTGTTTTTTTTAGTGATAGTTATAGAAATATTGCAACATTCTTACCGGAAGAAGGGGGATATGCACCAGTTTTTTATGGTAAGGTAGTAGACATGATTTATGTTCCTATAGTGGATACGGTTTTACCAGACTGGATTCCAAGTATCGGCTTTGACCTGCCGCAATGGATGCCATTGTTTGGAGGGAAACATTTTTCATTATTTGAGAACAGAAACTTTACATTCTTTGATCCGGTGTTCAATATTGCTGATTCAGCCATAAGTATTGGCGTTGCTTTGCTTATTATATTCAATAAAAAAACTTTTCCTAATAAGGACAATATAAAATAACTAGTATTCTATTTTTTTTAAATCATCTATTAATTGAACTAAGTTTTCAATTTCTACATGATCCATAATTACAATTTTGTACCATTTATTTTGATCGTTGTGCTGATCGGGAACCAAATCATATCTTAAAGCGATTTCAGTCGGAATATATTCAGAATGAATTGTAACGATATTCATTTTCGGCTCTCTAAAATATTTAATTTTCAATTCGTCTAACTGTCGACATAACCAATCTGTTCGCATCAATAAAATACTAATTTTTTCATACCAACCATTTGGCCCATAGGTGAATAGAATCATATAAACAGCAACGGCATTCGACCCCGACCGACTTCCGCACAGGGTTAAATCCAGACCTTCAACATATTCAGCTTCCTTAGTCAGGACATTCTCTATAAGACCTTTTCTGCAAATAAAAATTCCTGTTCCATAAGGTGATTGCAGCATTTTATGAGCATCAATGGTGATAGAACTTATTTTTGAATTAGTAAAATCGATCTTGGATTTTTCATTACTAAAAGGATAAACGAATCCGCCATAAGCCCCATCAATATGCAGTTTATAAGTTAGGTTCCATTTATCTAATAAATCAGTATAAACACCAGGATCATCAACCGAACCAAACATAGTAGTTGCCATATTAGCAATTACAACAAAATACTTTTTACCAGTTCGAACGGCATCTTTTATAATATTTTCAAGAGCCAATTGATCGATTATTCTAGTTTCAAAATCAACGGGAATAGTCATTAATTCTATACTTAGCAGATTCGCCCCTTTAGGAATGGAATAGTGAGTATCCTGTGATGCTAAGATTACAATATCCCTATTTTTGGCGTTAAATTTATTTTTAAAATAGTTTCTAAACACCCACATGGCTTGAATATTTGCCTCTGTTCCTCCAGGAGCAATATAACCGTCAAATTCTTCAGACTTACATTTAAAAACATCAACAGCTAGAACATTAAGAACTTCTCGTTCAATTTCTTGAGTTCCCTTAAAGGCCTTTTCGGAAGTGCCATAGGTATGACATCCAATATGGTTTGGATTGGCAACAAAAGTTTTTAAAGTTGGTGCATCCACTAAGAAAGGCGCATTAGTATAAAAAACTTTATCATCTAGTTTAGAGGCAGGATAGCCCAATGAAGAATCCTTGGAGAAATCAACATTTTCAAGAAGTGCTTTTTCTATTCTGTCTTGAAGTTCTTTCTGGCTAAATTTTTTCCAATATTTCACTTTTTTAAATTTTTGTAATTATTTAGAAATAAGTTAATTAAAAACCTGCCCGTCACTGTTTGCCGACAAGGTAGGCGGCAGGCTGATTTACTTATGATCGTTTCTAAAATTTATATTTAGAAAATATGTATTTTTAGTGGGTAAATTTACGATTTAAAAATAATTAAAACATCTATTGAAAGATTTGAATTTAAAGGTGCAAATAAAATCCTTACCGGCATTACCCGGAGTATATCAATACTATGATAGCGATGGTAAAATATTATATGTGGGTAAAGCTAAAAACTTAAAAAAAAGGGTAGCATCGTATTTTACAAAGAAGCATGCAAATGGGAAAACAAGAGTACTAGTAAAAAAAATCACTTCGATTAAACATATTATTGTCGAAACAGAATCTGATGCGCTTTTATTAGAAAATAATTTAATTAAGAAGTACCAGCCACGATACAATGTGTTATTAAAGGATGATAAAACCTACCCATGGATCTGTATTAAGAATGAACCTTTCCCAAGAGTATTTTTAACCAGAAAACTAATAAAGGATGGGTCTGATTATTTCGGTCCCTTTACATCTGTAAGAACCTCAAGGGCCTTACTGTCCTTGATAAAGGAGCTATATCCTTTACGAACATGTAATTATAATTTATCTCAGGATAATATTGGGAATAAAAAATATAAGATATGTTTAGAATATCATATTAAAAATTGCAAGGGAGCATGCGAAGGCAGACAATCAGAAAAGGATTATTTAAAAGACATAGAAGAAATTAAAAATATTATTAAAGGCAATTTCAAATCTTCTTTACAAAGATTTGAAGCCCTGATGCATGATTTTTCGTCCAGGTCAGAATTCGAAGAAGCTCAGAAAATTAAAGAAAAGCTGGAGAGTTTGGTCAATTATCAGGCAAAATCCACAATTGTAAATCCAAAAATTTCTAATGTAGACGTTTTTTCTATAATTTCGGACGAGACCGTGGCTTATATTAATTATATGAAAATTTCCAATGGCGCTATTATTCAATCCAATAATATTGAAATTAAGAAGAAATTAGATGAGGAAGATAAAGTATTATTAGAATTGGCCGTTATTGAGATAAGACAAAGATTTAAATCATTGACAAAGGAGATCTATGTGCCATTCACTGTTGAAGTTGGAGATGAAATTAAAGTTACGGTTCCGAAACTTGGAGATAAGAAAAGAATAGTCGATCTCTCTACTCGAAATGCGAAATTTTATCGACATGAGCAATTCAAACAAATTCAAATTATTGATCCGGATAGACATGCAAATAGAATAATGAAGCAAATGCAAAAGGATCTGCGCCTGAATGAGGAACCACGACATATAGAATGTTTTGATAACTCTAATATTCAAGGAACTCATCCGGTTGCCGCATGTGTTGTTTTTAAAAATGGTAAACCCAGTAAAAAGGATTATAGACACTTCAATATCAAAAATGTAGTGGGGCCGGACGATTATGCTTCTATGGAGGAGGTAATACACAGACGTTATAAACGTTTACTTGATGAAGGCCATAATTTACCACAACTCATAGTAATTGATGGAGGTAAAGGCCAGTTATCTTCATCGTTAAAAAGTTTGGAAATACTTGGACTTCGTGGTAAAATTGCTATAATTGGAATTGCTAAAAGACTAGAAGAGATATTTTATCCGGGAGATTCAATTCCTATGTATTTGGATAAAAGATCAGAAACTTTAAAAATCATTCAGCAATTGCGTAATGAAGCGCATAGATTTGGTATAAACCATCATAGAAATAAAAGAAGCAAAAGTGCCATTCGAACGGAATTATCTGGAATTGAAGGTGTTGGAGAGAAAACGATTTTAAAGCTGCTCAAAAAATATAAATCCGTTAAAAGAATTAGAGAAGTACCTCTGGATGATCTGGTTCAACTTATAAATAAAGATAAAGCTCATAAAGTATTCAATTATTTTGCCAAACTTAAGTAGAAATAATAGGTATATTTACAAAGAGAACAACCTATTAAAAAATTGCTAACCAGTGTAATATATGAGATTTTCATTTTTTTTCATTTTTTTGTTTTTATCGAGTCCGGGTTTTTCTCAGGAGAAGGTCAGAGTTGAAAAAGATGTAAAAGTGGGTCTGGTATTAAGTGGTGGCGGGGCCAAAGGATATGCTCATGTGGGAGTGTTAAAAGTTTTGGAAGAAAACGGAGTAAGGGTAGATTATATTGCCGGAACAAGTATGGGAGCAATTATTGGCGCTCTATATGCATCAGGGTACAGTGCTCAAGAGTTGGATTCAATGTTACATGTACACGATTTCTTAACCTTGACCAAGGATGTAATGCCAAGAGACGCATACTCTTTTTATCAAAAGGAAAATAAGGGAAAGTACGCTATTAGCCTGCCAATAAATAAATGGAAAATTGGATTACCCAAGTCAATTTCAAAAGGTCAAAATATTTTTAATTTATTCTCACAATTAACGGAACATGTTCATCAGGTAGAAGATTTCAGCAAATTGCCAATTCCATTTTTTTGTATAGCAACAGATCTGGAAACCGGTGACGAGGTTATTCTGGATCATGGATTCTTACCGGAAGCAATAAGAGCGAGTAGTTCCTTTCCATCTATATACACACCTGTTGAAATTGATGGTAGAATGTTAATAGACGGTGGTATCGTAAATAATTATCCAATTGAGTTACTGAAAGCTAAAGGAGTTGACTATATAATTGGAGTTAATGTACAAGGAGAGCTACATAAAAGGGATGAATTAAATTCGGCACCGGAAATTTTGTGGCAAATAGCAGGTTACCAGATGTATGAAGGACTTGAGAATAAAATTAAAATGACTGACTTGTACTTAAGACCGGAAGTGTCAGCCTATGGAGATTTTTCTTTTGGAGCCACAAATGAGATCGTTATAGCTGGAATAGCTGCCGCAAATGAGCAGTTGGAGGAAATCAAGAAATTATCCACAAGTCAAAACCATGATATAAATACAAATGCATTAAAAGCTGATCTAAAAGGAGATCGAGAGGATATAAAGATTGCAGAGATAGCGATTACGGGTAATGAAAACTACACAGACAATTACTGTTTAGACAAGCTTAATATTGAAGTGGGAGAGGTAGTGAGTCAGAAGAAGTTCATAAAAGGGATAGAAACATTATCTGTAACCGGAAATTTTGAGAGTATTCAATATAGATTTTTGAGAGTTGAAGGAGGGATAAAAGTGGAGATCAAGTTAAGAGAAAGTGAGGTTATAAACTATATAAAATTTGGTGCTCATTATGATCAACTCTATAAAACCGGAATCTTAGTGAATCTGACAATGAAACACCCCTTGTTCAAAAATGATTTTTTGTCGGCAGATCTGATTATTGGAGATAATATTAGATACAATATTGATTATTTTAAGGACAATGGAGACAACTGGAGTATTGGTATTAACAGCAGATATAATCAGTTTAAGATAGATCTGCTTTTAGATGATTTGGATGAAGACAGTCCGAATACTGGCTTGAAAGTCCCTGTAAAATATGGTGACAGATCTACTCAGTTTTATGTGCAAACAACAGTTAAAGATAAATTTGCATTTAGAGTGGGAGCGGAGTTTAAAGATTTAAAAGCCTTTACAACGACAGTTGTTGAAGGAAAAAATCAAAAAGAATATTTTGAAGATGGTGGTTACGGAATTTTATTTGCAAAATTGAGTTTTGATTCTTATGATGCTGATTATTTTCCAAAGAGAGGTTTTTTTCTTGAAGGAAACTATCTTAATTATTTAGTTTCATTTTACTCAGTGTATGATTTTAAGCGTTTCGCACAAGTTTATGGAAATATTGGATATGCATATACTTTTTTTGATAAATTGACCTTTCATCTTTTTGGAGCAGCAGGGACAACTATTGAGTCAAATGGAAGCCGAGTTCATGATTATTTTTTAGGCGGTAATAATGACAATTTCATAAATACCTTTATAAAATTTTATGGTTATGATGTTGCGGATTTATATGCCTCATCATTTGCAAGTACAGGGCTTACCATCCGATATGAATTCTTCAAAAATAACCATGTTTCTTTTACCGGTAACTTTGCCGAGGTTGATGATACTTTATGGGAAAATTTAAATTTCTTCCAAAATGTAAGATCAGGATATGCTGTTGGATATGGTTTAAAGACCTTAATAGGTCCAATCCAACTACAATATTCCTGGACGCCTGATACTGGGCAGAATATCTGGTATATCAATGTTGGCTACTGGTTTTAGTTGGCCACTAATTTCTTTCTATTCGTGAATTTTAATTTTAACATAAACTGAATATAGAACATAACCGGAACTAAAATCAATGTTAAAAAAGTGGCAAATGTCAAACCAAATATTATCGTCCATGACATTGGACCCCAAAATGCTACATTTTCTCCACCAATGTAAAAGTGAGGATCGAATTCGGTAAATAAAGTTATAAAATTGATGTTTATTCCAATGGCCAAAGGTAATAATCCTAAAATTGTTGTGATCGCAGTAAGTAGAACTGGACGTAAACGTACCTTGCCTCCTTCAACGATACTTTCATAGACCAAATTTTTTGTAATTCCATTTTTGGTCATGTTATTTTCTAAGAGTTTTCTATCGATCACCAAATTTGTATAATCAATTAAAACAATAGCATTATTAACTACTATTCCAGCCAAGGATATTATTCCTATCATGGTCATCATTATCACAAATTCCATTCTAAAAATAACCAACCCTAATAATACTCCGATCAAGCTCAACAGAACTGATATAGATATAATTATAGGCGTTGATGTTGAGTTGAATTGACCAACAAGAATTAAGAAAATTAAAAAAACTGCGATCAATAATGCCTTGCTCAAGAATGCCATTTGTTTCGCTTGCTCTTCTTGCTCACCGGTAAATGATACCGAAGTGCCAGTTGGCAATTCATAATTAAGCATTAAAGCTTTAATTTGATCATTGATCTCAGTCGCATTGGAGTTTTCAAGAGCATTTGAATAAATGGTAATAACTCTATTAAGATCTTTTCTCTTTACTGCACTAAAAGTAGAAGAGTTCTCAGTACGAGTAAACGCTTTTATAGGTATTTGAACTATTTTACCACTACTTTGATCTCTAAAGGTGATCTTTTGGTTGATCAATGCTTCTTTATTATACCTATACTTATCCATTAATCTCAAATTAATGGGGTAATCATCTTCACCATCTTTAAATGTTGAAATTTCTTTACCATATAGAGATGTCCGGATGGCTGTTCCTATTTGCCCCGTTGAAATGTTCAATCGCCTCGCTTTTTGTCGATCAACAATAATTGGCAATTCTGGTTTACCTTCTTCTATATCTAATTTTAATTCTTCAATACCTGCAATATTTGAATTATCAATATATTGTTTTATGTTATCGGCAGTGGCTATAAGTTGTTCATAATCATTGCCGCTAACTTCAATATTTATTGGAGGACCAGCTGGAGGACCTTCAGTTGGTTTATCAACTACAATTTTCACTCCTGGATAATTATGTAAGAGGCCTCTTATATCCATTAGTACGTCATCAGTTTCAACACCATCTCGATCCATAAATTTTACAAAATCAACGGTGATCTTTGCTTTATTTGGAGTTACTCCTCCTTGCGGTCCCTGCATAGGGTCACTCGTTCCTTCACCAACTTGACCGATCACTGAAGTTACCAATAAATTTTGACCATCGATCTCGTATTTTTCAAGGTGTTCTTGTATCTTATTTTCTATTTCGATGGAAAGTGCATTGGTTACTTCGATATCAGTACCAATAGGATATTCAAGATATACAAAGACCTGTTTGGGTGGCGTTTCAGGGAAGAACAATATTTTTGGAGGAAAAATTGAAAATATGAAAACCGTTAGTATTAGAAGTCCAAAGGTTCCGAAAAAAAATCTATAAGCATTACGACCATTTAAAGCAAATCTAATGGACTGTTCATACATATTCTCTAATCTGGGTAAAAATTTATGTTGGAACCATAAAGTGGATGGGCTTAATACTTTGGTGTTTAAAATTCTGAGTACTCCGGCCAATATCAAGATGAGACCTAGGGCATTCAAAAATTTTAGATCGCCAGTAATACCAATAATAATGGATATAACACCTATACCGATCATGATCAAGCAACTTCTGAGCAACTTTTTAAAATTAACTTCGTCTTCTTTGATCTTCATGTAAACAGAGGTCAACATAGGGTTAATAATTAGAGCCACAAATAGAGAAGACCCTAGAACAATTATCAAGGTAATGGGTAGGTATTTCATGAACTCACCCATCATACCAGGCCAAAAAGCTATAGGAAGAAATGCAGCCAGAGTTGTTGCAGTTGAGGCAATAATTGGCATGGCTACTTCGCCAACGCCATATTTTGCAGCGTCAAATTTTGTATACCCTTCATCTAATAATCGATAAATATTCTCCACAACCACAATACCATTATCAACCAACATTCCGAGCGCAATAAGCAATGAAAACAAAACCATCATATTGAGTGTTACACCCATCAAACTCAAAATAATAAAGGAAATGAACATGGAAAGAGGTATTGCAATACCTACAAATAATGCATTTCTTATCCCTAAAAAGAATAGTAATACCAGTACTACCAATATGATCCCAAGAATGATACTATTCTCAAGATCTGCTACCATTGTTTTAGTGTCATTGGTCACATCATTTGTTTTGCTGATATTTAAATTTGAAGGGAAGATGTTTTTTTGAGCATTGGCAATTATTGTATCAATTTGTTCTGACGCATTAATTAAATTTTCTCCCCCTCGTTTTATCACATCCAACATAACAACAGGTTGAGAGAATTCGCGTGCATAACTCGTTTTTTCCTGTTCTTTAAAAAGAACATTGCCAATATCTCTTAAATAGACTATTTCTTCATTCTCCTGTTTTATTATAATATCTTCAATATCTTTTACAGATTTGAATTCACCAATGACCCTTACGTTCCTTCTTATACCATTTTCTAAAAGATCACCTCCTGAGACAGTAATATTTTCATTTTGAATTGCTGTTTCAATATCTTGAAAACTAATTTTAGAAATTTCCATTTTGTATAGATTTATACTAATTTCCATTTCTTTATCTTGAATACCTCTAATATTAACTTTTGATATTTCGGGTACTTTTTCAATTTCATCTTCCAAATATTCACCAAATAATTTGAGTTGGTCCATCGAAAAATCTCCCGATAGATTAATATTCATGATTGGTACCAATTCAGAAATGTTCATTTCTTGAATGTTTGGTTCTGCAGGCAGATCCTTTGGAAAGTCTTTGTCGGATAGTGCGGCATCTACTTTATCTTTTACCTTGCGTAAAGCTTCAGTAGGAGTAACATCGAAGTTGAATTTGACTTGAATAGTAGAAAATCCTTCAACGGATGTCGAGATGATCTCATCGACATCAGAAATTCCATTTATTTCTTTTTCTAATGGTCGGGTAACTAATTTTTCTATATCAAGAGCTGAGTTTCCGGGGTAGGGTGTTGAAACATAGATCTGTGGAATTACAACTTCAGGGAATGCCTCTCGAGGCATACTGTTGTAAGACAGGATACCAGCAAAAAATATCATAAATAACAATACAAAAACTGTCATTTTATTTTTTATTGCCCAAGTAGATAATTTAAATTCTTTGTTGATACTGTCCATCTAAGCGTTCTTTTTTTCTGAGGTCATAATTTAGTTTGCAATTCTTACTATTTCGCCATTTCTCACAAATCTCGCTCCTTTGTCCACTAAAGTATCATTAGCGCTTAGACCATCTTCAATAAGCGAATTGTGATTGTACTCATTTGCTATTTTTACTAATTTTTTTGTAATTAGATATTCAGAATTCTTATTGCTTACAGTATATACATAACTGTCTCCGATATGATCTTTTTGAATTAAATTTGATGGAATAACAATTCCGTTGGTTTCTAGATCAACGATCTTTATATCAGCTAATAAGTTTGGTTTCAGATCATTGTCCTTATTAGGAATGTTAATTTTAGTTTTAAAACTTCTATTGTTAGGATTGATCACATTTCCAACTTGAGCTACGGTAGAGATGATCTCTTTATTTATTGATGGAAATCTAATAAGAGTTTCATTTCCTATTTTTATATATGGTAGGTAGGTTTCTGTTACATCGGCTTCAACATACACCTCATCTAGATTTACTAGTCTAACAACTTGGGTTTGGGGATTTGTCAACTCACCTTTTTTAGGAAATATTTCATCTACCACACCTGAAAAAGGTGCTATTAATTTCATTTTGTTCGCTTGGTCCTTTAATGTATTAACACTGTTCTCTAAACTTTCGTATTGCGTTTTCGTCTGTAAATACTGCATTTCCGACCCTATTTTTTGCTCCCATAATCTTTTTTGCCTGTCGTAAGTGGTTTTAGCCAGAATGATTTGAGTATTTAGTTCGGCCATATTATTCTTTAAATTTGAATCATCCAATTGGACCAAAACTGTTCCTTTTTTAACCTGTTGTCCTTCTCGTACAAATATTTGAAGAACTGTACCACCCAATTCAGATCTTAATACAATATTTTTGTCAGATTTTACAACTCCTTGGATCTCTATATAATGTTTGAATGATTCTTCTTTAGGAGTTATAATTGAAATAGCTTGAAGATTCTTATTATTATCAAGTTTGTCAATATTGCTTTCAATTGTCCTTAAAATGGAGTTCAAACTATCTATACTTTTAGTTATAGATATTTTTTTATCTTGCAATTGAGTCAAGGATTCGTTGGATTGATCGGTATCTTTTCCACAAGAAAAGAATAAAGCAACAATAATAATATAAGTTAGTGTGTATTTCATTTTAATAAATGTTAAGTGCATTTTCTAATTCAACTTTCGATTCAATTATTCCTAAAATAGATTCGATATAATTTTGTTGTGTTCTATATAATTGGTTTTGTGCATTAGCCAAATTGAAACTTGTACTAAGTCCTTCAAAAAATTTGATCTGCTCCTTCTCAGCAATACTTTCTGCAAGTACCAAATTTTGTTTTAAAGTTTGAAATTGATCTAAAGCAAATTGATATTTATTTCTTGCGGTTGCTACCTGTAGTTTTAATTTTTCTGTAGTTTCATCCAGTTCGATTACCCTTTGATCCAAGCTCATTTTTGCCTGTTGGGTCCTTGATTTTCGTTCCAAACTACTGAATATAGGAATGTTTAAACTAACTCCAAATAAGGATGAATCGAACCATCTTCCATTGTTCTTAAAGAAAATGTTATTGTTGTTTTGAGCGAAAGTAGAATAATTTATAAATGCATTTAAGGTTGGTATGTTTTTACTTTTTTCATACTTCAATTGTAATTCTTGGGTGACCACACGATTATCGGCAATTTTGAAATCGATGTGATTATCAAGTACAAAATTTTCATTTATTAAATTTAAATCTGTGCTGCTCAAGGCTAGATGCTCCAGATTATCTTTGAGTTCAACCGGAATTTCGATCGGAATGCCTAAGACCAGATTGAGCATTTTCCCAGCAATAATTTCTAATCTAACAGATTTATTTAATTGATTTTCTGTATTTAGCAATGTGATTTGTTGTTGTTCAAAGTCTTGAACTTCAGCAAAGCCATTTTCTAAATAAGCCTTAGTTTCATTGAGATTTTTTTCTAATGTAACAATATTGTCTTCCAGGATCAGGATAGCTTCGCGCGCTACCAAAACACTGCCATAAGCGTTGATCACCGCTTCTCTAATTTCCTGTTCAGTTTTTACTTTTGACAGGTTGGAAATTTTCAGATAAGCCTTAGTAGATTGTAAAGCAACTATGTAAGCCCCATCAAAAATTACTTGTGTCAGGGTTACCGTTGCATTTAAATTTTGTTTGGCACCAAAAATAACTTCTTCAAATTCGCCAGGAGGGCCACCAACTATTTCGCTGGGGATTAGAGTGATGTTTTGTATTAAATAATTATTATAATCTACTTTACCATCTATTTGAGGCAAACCAAATGCTTTGTATTCCGTCATCACTTTTTCTGCAATTTCAACATCCAGTACACTGTTTTTTGCTGAATAGTTGTTCTTCAAAGAATAATTAATAGCTTCATCTACTGTAAATGAATAGGAACTTTCTTGTGAAAACAGGACAAAAGAAAATAAAATGCCTATGGTTATTATAATATATTGTCTCATGTTTTAATTGAATTGATTAGTTGTTCTTCTAAGACTTTAACCCCTTTAGAAGTTGCGATCGATCTTGTATGGTATTCTAATATCTTTACCTCTGTTTTTATAATGTCCTCCATATTGGTTCCAAAGAGATCACCATCATAGGCCCCATAAATTAATTGAAAATAAAATTTCATAACTGTTTCAATATCGATGTCCTTTCGATAAAGTTTTTCTTTGATCCCTTTGCGAAGATTTTCTCTCATACATTCGCTAAATGTGCTCATTTGATGTGTCATTGCTTTCCTATATGTTTCGGGATAGTATTTTTTCAATTGAAACATCGGTGAAGTCTTAACATTTTTAAACAGATCTTTAAAAATGGATTTAACGACAAAATTTTCTTCAATAGCATTAAAGTTCTTCATAACTATTTCGCCAATCATCTTATTCACCCTCTCATGTACCAAAATAGTACTGGCATCAATAAGGTCTAATTTATGGCTGAAATATTTGTAAATCGTTTTTTTAGATATCGCCAGATCATTGGCAATATCGTCCATGGTAACACTCTTAAAACCATAACGCAGGAATAGATCAGCTGCCTTATTTAAAATAATTTCTTTCATTGAGCTTGCAAATATATATATAGGAAACTTATAACACAAAAAAAGTATCCAAAGTTTACGTTAATTAATTGTTAAGATTGAGCTATTTTAGCAATAGCTTAGATATGTATAAAAAACATTGTGATAGACTTCAATTTGGAAATGGGAGGGTTTAAAGTGATTTACTATTAACAAAAATTCGTTTTAAAGTTTCACTGATAAATTATTGTAAAATGTCTTTATTATTTGATAAAAGGAGTGATGCTCTACGATCCTTGGCCGAGCTTGATCAAATGGAGATGTTAGAGAAGTTAATTCTGCAATTGAATAAGGATTTTTCTTTAACAGGAATAGATACTGAGTTTGATGCAAATTGGACGCCTGAATTGATAATAAACAATCTGAATAAAATTGTAGCTGCACTAATGACGAATGAGTTTCAGAAATTTATTAATTTTCTTTATCGTGTCGATATTTCTGAAAAAAAAATAGGAAATATTGAAAGTTCAGATTTTGATATAGCGGTGAATAATATCACTTATCTGATACTAAAGAAAGAATGGCAAAAGGTATGGTTTAGAAATAGAAACTCACTACAGGAATAAGAGCAGATGCGTAAGGACTCGTAGAAGAGTTGTATAATATATTATATCTCAAACCAAAGGCAAAATTCCCGGTAACATAGGAAACTCCTAAAAATAGTCCGGCATCCCAATAAATACTTGATAAACCGGCTCCTCCCTGCCAGGTGGTATGAAGAGGTTCATATTCTGCTGAGAGCTGTAGGAAATTAATAGGTCTGAATAGTATTGCGAAGCTTCCTCCAATCGAATTAGAGTGATAATTTAAAATTTCACTGTTGTAATCCTCATAGTATTGTCTGTATTCTCCATCGGAGTAGATGTAGGTTAATCCAAACCCTAACATAAACATGGGTGAAAATTGGTAATAAGCTTTAGGTGAAATTAAAAGGTCAGTTCCTTCATTCCAAAAAGCAAAACTAAGAAAGCCCCCGAAATACCACTTCCTTTCCATGCCTGAAACAGAGGATTGATTATTTGCTGATTGGGTCGTATATGGATTGGTTGTATATGTCTTGTCAGGAATAGGAGAAACTTGCGAATCTTGGGCTTTAGCCGTATGGATTATTAAAGACAACGCGAGTAAAAGAAAAAATTTATTAGCCAAAATAGTTATAAAAATGATTTATTTAAAATCATAACTAATAAATGCTTTAAAATATTGTACAGAATATAAAATAAGTTTAATTTTGCGTTTCGATTTTGGGACCCATAGCTCAGTTGGTTAGAGCACCTGACTCATAATCAGGGGGTCGAAGGTTCGAGCCCTTCTGGGTCCACATTTTTTTTTGCATTTAAAACTGTTTTTTCGTTTCGACAAAATGTGTTTCATATATTTTTCCAGATAAAATATTTTATGAATAGTGACCTAACCATATGAAATATAATTACTTAAGAAAAATTTTATTTATTGTTCTTGTTCTGGTTTCTGCCAGCAGTTTTGCTCAGGGACCACCGCCGCCACCACCACCGGTTGCGCCAATAGATGGAGGGATTCTAGGATTATTTCTGGCCGCAGTTGGTTATGCCGTTTATAAAATTAGAAGGTCTTCCAAAAAATAATCAGATCCCACATACATCTTATTACCTACATTCTAACTACTTATAAATCTTTCATTGGATAATAAGAGAATAATTATTGTCACTATTTGTGGCTTTTTACAGTTGTAAAGATCTCTATGTAAAAGGGTGCTAATAAGGGGCTAGTTTTTCTCGAGCTGCTATCTCTGCTAATCTCATTAAAATCTAAAATTATAATATCAATAAAAATATATATACGATTCTTTTTAAAATTAAAACAAATTAATAAGAAAGAACAAACGGCAATTCAATGCAGAATAACCTTTAACAAGAAACGTAAAGACTTCGCCACTGGATTATTTGTTAATCCCAATTACTGGAATAGTAAAAAACAGAAACTGCTAGACAGCTCCGATCAAGAAGAGACCGAAATTAAATCTTTAATCTTTTGATAAATTATCCATTTCAACAACTGGTTCATGTAGGGCAAATATTATTCATCAAAAAATGATGGAAATCAGCCAGTTCAATGATTCAAGTCATTGTATATTCTATTTATAAATACAAACTTAGAGTAACAATTTTTATGGTAATATCATCTACAGCATTTAGATAGATTCTTTTTAATCAATGACCATATTTAGTTTTTAAAAATGAATTTAATAAAAAAAATAGCACTTTTCACAACTTTAATGTTGGTTGTTCTTAAGCTTTCCCTTTCATGTTCTGATGAAAGTGATGACTTTAGAACTTTCCTAGAAAAACATGATGGAACTGAGTGGATATTATCAAAAGAAGATTTTGATACAACAGTATACATACGATTAAACATTAATGAAATTAAACTTTTAGAACAGTGGAGTTATAATAGTGAATTTGATTGCTATGATTACAACTCTAATATTTTTATCCCTGGAGATTTTAATATCAAGGAAAATTCCATGGAAAAACTTGTCGTTGAATGTGATGCAATTATAGGACCATTTGAATGTATGACCTTTTCAATACAAGATGATGCGCTAAGGGTTGATATTATAATTTCTGAATGGGAAGAAGAAACGGTTTACTTTAATAAATCATTAGTGACTGTTGATAACTTAGAAATTTGTTATGCTCAAGATTAAAATCATTTATCAATTATGGACAAGTATGTTTAATTAACAAAAGAATTAATTTAATTCACTCAATTGTAAAAAAACCAGTCATCCTCCTCATGACTGGCTGTTTGAGTTAGAAAATCTATCAAGTTTCACCCACTTCTTCAGTATATTGTTATCAATATATTTCAACTTGAATGACCAAATATAATATACATTTTTTATTGATTAACGATAATAATATTTTCGTAAAAGTTTTATTAATAGATAGATATTAAATTTAAAAAGCCAATTGCATTTCTACAACTGGCTCTTTAGCTTACTTAAACTGTACTTAAAATTAATCCAAATACTAAAGTAATTTTTATACATCTAAAAAACAAGGGATTTAGGATGAAATAGTACATTTGATATCCGAAGAGTATGTAATTGTTATCGAGTCAAACTAGGCAGTTTCTAATTGATTTAATATAAAATTTGTACCTTGTCGATGAAGTTCTATAGGTTTGGTCTATGAATTTCATAGTTAGTACAGTTAAAACAATTAGGGAAACCCATTCTTTGCGAGTGGGTTTTTCTATGAAGTATAGTTCAAATCTTTTAAAAAGTAAACAAAAAAAACCAGAATAGAACCATTAAATTGCTACTCTGGTTTGTAATATATGATGAACACTAAAGATACAAAAAAAACCGAGATGGACATTTAACAAATCGGTCTTTTAACTTTTTCATAACAACGACATCTATAACGTTTGAATTCTGTATTTAATATATTGGTATAAAAAAAACCGAGACATCCCCTCGAAACTCGGTTTTATGTTCTTTTCCAAATAGCGTACAAATGTACCATTATACCTGTATTTTAAGTGACACTTTTGTTACATAAGAAACAGTCATATAATTTGAACTGCAAAATGTAACCTCAAAGTATCTTATTTACTGTAATTTTTATATATGATAGATATTCAGCAGCTTAGATTGGTTTGTTGTGGTCGAATGTACATTAATAAACGTTGATAAGATCTTGATAACTAATAAATTGCATCTAATTAGATATCTCAAAATATTATTAGCTTGTAGTGATATTAACCTAGTTCATTTTGGCTATAATTTCTCTAACTATTAGATCGATGAAAAAATTAATAATTTTATTGTTGGCATTTGTTCCTCTCGGAATATTTGCCCAAGATTCACAACGTGTTTATACTTTAAAAAATGATAATATCAATAACTCATATGCTGACATTGGAAACACTTTTTTAGTAGATAATGAAGTAGTTTTCACATCACCAAAGAGGGGGTTAGCTGATAACCGAGATAAAAATAGTCGTAAAACTTTTTTGGATCCGCCTGTGGAGGAGGTTACAGAAGATGAATTGATTATCATAAATGAAAATTTATTTGAAGACAAAGATTTTAACATTCAAGTGGGTATGGTTTCGTTTACTAAAGATAAGAAGACCGTTTTCTTTAGTGTCAATAGAAAAATAAAGAATAGGAAGCGGGAAGACGAGAAAGAAGTGAAAATAAAAAGTTCGGTCAATCTTCAGTTGTTTAAGGCTAGTGTCAATGAAAAGGGCGAATGGGTGAACTTAGAAATGTTACCCTTTAACAGTAATCGTTTTTCTACTGGACAACCCGTATTAAACCAAGATGATACCAAGCTTTATTTTGTATCAGACGGTCCAGAATCATTGGGCAGAACCGACATTTTTGTGGTTGATCTATATGAAGATGGGACGTATGGCAAACCTGTGAATTTGGGACCAAAAATCAATACCAGAGAACGTGAAATATTTCCATTTATAGACAAGGAAAATATTCTGTATTTTTCATCAGATGTTTATAATGGGCGTGGTGATTTAGATGTTTTTGTCTGTAAAATTTTTGATAATACTATATCTACGCCAATAAAATTGGGAGCAACTGTGAAGGGTGGAAAAGATAATATTACTTATCATATGACTGAAGAAAAGTACCGAGGATATTTTTCAACTATCAGACAAACAGGCAATACAGCGGATGATTATATTTATACTTCTACAGCTTCCTCTCAAGTAAATTTTGAGTGTCAACAAGAGATTTCAGGGATTGTTAAGAATGTCGATACTTATGAATTATTACCTAACGTGCAAATTATGTTATTCGATAATAATGATAAGAAATTGGGATCTTTTCTGTCTAACGAAACTGATGCTTCTTTTACTTTCAAGCAATCTTGTAACACAACCGTTAAATTGAAAGGCTATTTGGATGGTTATTTAATTGGAGAACTAGATATAAAAACAATTAATGATTTGAATGCAGATCCCATGGAAATTGTGATGAATATGAGTGTTGATCCAAGCAGCGAAATCGGTTTAATGGTGGATACGCCTGAAGTGAAGGACACAGATTGTCTTCAAAATGTAATTAGTTCAATTGAGATCGATCAGTTTACCGAATCAAATGAAGACTCAACAAAGAGCTCTCATTATGATTTTAAGAGTAATAATCAAGTATATACTGTACAAATTGGAGCATTCCTACATAATGCCCAAACCGATAAATACGTCAATTTAACTAGTATGTTTAATCATCTATATAATGACGGGTTTAATAGATACTATTCTGGTGTTTTTGATTCCTATGTAGAGGCCGTAAATTATCTGAATCTAATTAAAAAGGATGGTTATAATGACGCTTTTGTGGTTGGTCTAAAAGGGGAGAAGAGGCTTTAATATGCATTAATACCAATAATTTAACTCTTTGGTTTTTTGTGGTGTGGCCTATGTCAATTATATCCACTGGAGTTGACATTTTTGTTCTTATTTTTCTAAAAAATGATTAAACGTGGACAAAGTTCATTGCAAAAGAGTTGTTAAAGACATTTCCGTTCTGAGAATATCACTCTCATAAATGATCTAAATGGAAATCGATAGTCGTATTATTGGTTTAAATCTGTCCAGATTACAAAGATCAATGTAATCCAAATTAAATTTATTAACTACTTTCGATCTGAAAGATATTAAAAAAAAAGGATGTCATTTAGAATGTTAATTCCCATAAATCTGATACTAAGCGAAGTATAAAGGTGGTTCGAGCCCTTCTGGGTCCACATTTTTTTTTGCATTTAAAACTGTTTTTTCGTTTCGACAAAATGTTTTTCATATATTTTTCCAGATAAAATATTTTATTAATAGTGACCTAACCATATGAAATATAATTACTTAAGAAAAATTTTACTTATTGTTCTTGTTCTGGTTTCTGCCAGCAGTTTTGCTCAGGGACCACCACCACCACCACCACCGGTTGCGCCAATAGATGGAGGGATTCTAGGATTATTTCTGGCCGCAGTTAGTTATGCCGTTTATAAAATTAGAAGGTCTTCCAAAAAATAATCAGACCCCACATACATCTTATTGCTATATCTTACATTAATAGGGTAACTCTCAGGCAATAATTTTTATTAGAAACAACCAATAAATACTACCATTATTTAATACTTATGAATGTTTGTTATTGGAAATTGTAAACTTTTTATAACTTTATGTTTCACACAGGCTATTATGTTTGACCCGGCAAAAAGTGAATATTTAGGACGAAGACCTACATAAGAATTAATATAAAAATTTATTGAATAATTATTTGCAATGAAAATATCCTGAATTCCGTCCGCCATAGGAGAAGGAGGATTAAACGAAATCAATAAATATTTAATGGAATGATTAAGGAATTTTAAATATGCAAATACCTCGTTTTAATATTAAAACTATTTATCAAAGAGTTTCGATATCTCTCTTTTTTATAATTATAGCCACTTTTTTTTTATTGGTTTGTACAAAATCTTCACCCTTGTATTTTACAAATGATTGGACTGATGCCAACGCATCTTTTTCATTAGGTAAAAGTATGATGAATGGTAAGGTTCTTTATATGGATATTTTCAACCAAAGAGGTCCTCTATTCTATACAATGCATGGACTTTTCTATTTAATTTCTAACAAAACTTTTCTTGGAGTATTTTTATTTGAAGTTGTTTTCTTTAGTGTTTTTTTGTTTTACAGTTACAAAATTGCACGGATATATTTGAATAAAAAATATGGACTGTTTGTTATTCCCATAATTTCATTTTTAATTTTAAATAATAGAAATTTTGCTCATGGAGACAGTCCCGAACAATTCAGTATGACTTTATTAATGATCAGTTTGTACTATTTATTGAAACAGTTAGAATTAAATAATTTTAAGCCAATCGCAAAAAGAATTGTATTAATCAATGGGATCCTTGCAGGCTCTATTATTTGGATAAAATATTCAATGATAGGATTTTGGTTTGGTTGGATCCTGGTCATATCCATAATTTCAATTGTTAATAAGAAATATCTAAATACGATATTTTTAAACTTTATATTTCTTGTCGGAATATTTATTGCTACAATACCTTTTATAATTTATTTTGGAATAAATGGAGCCATTAAGGAATGGATAGAGGCATATTTCTTTGTCAACATTAATCATTATTCAAGGCATTCAACGATTTTCAATTCTATATTTTTTATAATTGAAAATTTTGTGGCGGGTCTGGGAAGAAATGTGATTTTTTTTAGCATCTCTCTTTTTGGGCTAGTTACGATTTTGATTTCGAAATATTTTGCGAGAAATTTTATAAAAAGAATAGCAATATTAATACCATTTTTTTTTCTAACAATAGGAGTGTATGGAGGTGGTAGAGCATTCATTTATTATTTTTTAATAATATCGCCAATCTCAATTTTTGGAATTATTTATTTTTTAAGATGTATAGAACTTAGTCTGATCAATACATATTTTCAAAAAAATAATTATACCTATATCCTTGCAATTGTTATATTATTTTTGTTTTCAATTACAATTATAACTAATCATAATACATATATGTTTAAGTATGAAAAAAAAGATTTAGTTCAATTCTCATTCGCCGAAATAATCAATAGAAGCTCAAATCCCACATTATTGAACTACGGATCTCTTGATATCGGACTATATACAACTACTGGTATCGTTCCGAATATAAAGTATTTCCAAAGGCAAAATATAGATTATGGTAGGTTTCCGATTAATATGGAAGAACAAAACAGATATTTAGAAGAAAAACTTGTAGATTTCGTAGTAACAAAAGAATTAGCGAATAATGCAAATAAGAGTTTTAATTTGAATGATTATTTTAAAAGTTACCAATTGGTTGCTGAAAAAAATCAAAGTTATGAAGGTGAATATATTACGTATAAACTTTATAAATTAAAATAATTTATTTCCAAAGAAAAAAGACTTATATAGATCACCCAATCTTTCTATAATATTTTGAGTTTATTCTCTATGATAGAACTTCATATTTTTTTTCAGCAGCTTCTTTAATTTAATCAACAGAAATCGCATACATTCAGCTTTCATCCAAAGAGGTTCATTCTAAAATTCAACGAAAAAAATTCTATAAGTTTATTTATAGAGAGTTTTTAGGAGTATATTGAAGTTTATTACGAATAAAAACAGTATTTCGAATATAATATTTTAAAATTATAAAGGAGTTGTGCAAAAGATAAATTACAATTTAATTTTTGTTTTGTTTTTTATCATAACAAGTATATTATTACATCGTAAGAGTTATGATATGTTACCTAAAGGAGACTTTGCCTTACAGCAAAGTGATCATTACGCTTTGGCTCTGGGATTTTTGGATAATGGATTTGATTTTTTTCATCCTTCTAGTTTTAGTCTAACACATGAATATCCGCCAGAAGAAACATTGACTAACCCACAGGGCATAACTGCTGTAGACTTTCCAATTCTTCATTTTTCTGTGGCGATCCTGATGAAAATTTTCGATTCTAAATCTCCGATAATATTTCGACTCGTTAATCTTTTATGGAGTTTTATTGCAATTTGGTTCTTTTTTAGAACGATAGCAAATATCAAAGGTTTTTGGATTGCGTTATTTCTGTCTGGATTTATAATGTTTCAGCCAATATATTGTTATTTTCAGGACGGATTTCATGTTTCAATTACGGCTTACAATGCGTCATTGATCGGAATTTCTTATATGATAAGGCATTTTCTTGAAGGAAAAGGCAACTTTTTCTTATTAGGATTGCTGTTTTTGACTTTAGGTGCGTTAATGCGATTTACTCAAATTATTTTGTTAATGGCATTACTATTCCCGTATATATACCTCTTTGTAAAAAAGAATAGAAGTGTCAATAAATTAATTTATATTTTCATAGGTATTGCTCTAGTGTTAATTTATTTTGCGTACAACCGCTATTTATTTTTCAATTATGGAACCATTTTCTTAAATAGTCCGAGAATAGCTGATTCAATGAAAGAATTTGGACTTCACTTTTTAAAAATTGCAAAAGTTTATCTCTTAGAATTTATTCCATTAATGCATTTGTTTGCCCTAAGTTTAGCAATCTTTCTCTTTATAAAAACAAAAAATAGAAACAATAGTAACTTAGAAAGTCTCAAAATTTGGCTAATATTTACAATCATGGGTGCTTTCATTTTTTCAATTTTGATGTCATTCGGTCTTTCTGTTCACGATTACTATTCTTTAGATACCTGGTTGCCCGTCATGACCTTGATGATTGTTTATTTTTGCTTAACTATTGACTTAAAAAGCAAATCAGATAATTGGATTAAAATATTCGTTATAATGTTTGTTATTGGAAGTTTTTCTCTGGCATTTGAAAAGCAGAATCATAAATATGATAGTGGGATGGTCCTCAGAGGAGCAGATCTGGTTATAAACGATTTTAAAAGAAGCGCAGACTATCTCGATTCTCATATTTCAAATAAGGACAGAGTGTTAATTATCTGTCATTATGGGTGGAATGCGCCAATGATAGGCTGGCCCCGAAAATCATATCGTGTTGCTAACAATTACCCTGAACAAATTCCATTGGCCTTACAAAAAGTCCCCGATAAGATTATTACTCATGATGCCACATTTATAGACACGTTTGCAAATTATCCTGAATTTTATTCTCAAGTAAAATATTTAAATGGTAATGGTAAGGTGTCTATATGGGTTTTAAAGACAGATAAAAATTAACTTTATTAAGGGCTATAGAAATTACAATATATTTGTTGTTAAATAGATTAGTATACGTGTATCGCCTCGATTCCTCGGGGTCCAAACTACAATTAAAATAGTTGCGTTGTTAATAAAGAGCTTACAGATTATCCCGTTGTCCATCTGGAATTTAGTTGATAAAAAGCTTCATGCCGTGGACTTGAGACCAGAGTTTTTCTGTATATTTAACGGCATTTTAAGTGCTAGATCAATTACATAAAAGCCAGTCATATTTTCTACAACTGGCTTTTTATAACAAACACTTTATTAATTTTATGAGTCCTTTTGGTCGAACTAAAAAACAAAGCTTACAAATTAGAGGTGTCAAATACATTTCCGTTCTGAGAATTTCAATCTCATACATGATCAAAACGGAAAACGATTGTGGTAATATTGGTTTAAGTCTGTCCAAGTTACAACGATCAATATAATACAAATTAAATTTATCACATCGTTGAATATACAATGAATAAATTGAGACAATTGAAGAAATATAATTTTGAATATCTGAAATAACAATTATATAAAAAAGTTATATAAATTTATTAACGAGATTAGATATGAAAGATACTAAAAAAGGGGTCGTTAAGATTGTTTAACTCAATAAGTCTGATACTTAGAGAAATGTAAAGTAGGGCCCGACCCTTTTGGAGCCGCATTTTTTTTTGCATTTAAAACTATTTTTTCGTTTCGGCAAAATGTTTTTCATATATTTGCAATAACGAATTATTTAATGCGTTAGATAAAAAGTTAGATAAAGGTGACAAAAAGAATAAAAAAGGCCAAACCTTATGAAATATAAGTACTTTAAAAAATTTTTATTTATTGTTTTTGTTCTAATTGCAGGTAGCGTATTTGCTCAGGGACCACCACCGCCACCGCCACCGGTT
>PVMK01118519.1_pt1 | contig 34509 bp, 37 predicted proteins | sample 1853481 | NCBI WGS metagenome assembly PVMK01 (sample SAMN08533507, study PRJNA380276) | Marine sediment metagenome, whole genome shotgun sequencing project. | reverse complement strand
CATGATTGGTATCGAATCGCTCTACGCGCACCTCCGGACGACCGGAAGCGAAAGACCGCATGCCTTCGTACGTGTCGTCCTCGCTACCGTCGTCGATGCAGATCATCTCGAACGGGTAGCCCTCCGCAGCCACGGCGTCATAGAGGTCCGCAAGGGTGTCCGCGATGTGCGTCCCCTCCTCCTTCGCCGGACAAATGAGCGTGACCCCCCCGTCAGTCATTGGGGAGAGGATTTTCGCGGGTCGAGCACCCTAACGCCATGAGGTAATGGCACATCGGATAGAACCCCGTGTGCACGACTTCGTCGTTGACCCCGAAGAGGAACGATTGGTGGAAATAGCGATTGATGAGTTTTGACAAGCGGCTGTGGGTGTAGAGGTTGATATGCCCGATTTGACTCGCTTTGGACGCGTACTGCGAGGCCGAATCGTTGGGGGTGCCTATGACCGCGAAGCCGTGCGGGCCGAGGTTTTGAACGACCGTTTGCATGTATCGGTCTTCATCGGAGCCGTCGATGTGCTCGATCACGTCGATGCTCACGACCGCGTCGTGCTCACCATACGTCTTGCCGAGGAAGTCGTCGCAGATCCAGTCGATCCCGCTATCCCCGAAAGCCCGCTTTGCGGATTCGATCGCGGCGTCGTCGAAGTCGACGGCGGTGAGCTGGTGGCCGCGCTCGATCAGCATTAGGCCACCAAGGCCTTCATTGCAGCCGAGCTCGAGCACTCTGAGGGGGCGTGCTTCGGGGAGCAGACGGGCTGCGAACTTGTATCGGGCCAGAACGAAGAGCAGATGACGGGTCTGGTGCTTGACCTGCTGACTAAAATAGGGGCCCAGAGAGAGCGTTTCGCCCTTGACCACACTCGACTTGGCTTCTTCCCAGAGTTTCTTCTTCTCGGTCATCTCGTGCTCGAAAGGCTACCAGGTAGCGGTGGCTTGCTCATAACTAGTCGTCGGGGCCCGCGAGTGGCTGCTTGAAGGAGAGCTCCGAAGCGTCTTCGATCGTGCCGGGAAGCACTTGGTCCAGGTCGAGCAACGTAAGACGACATGGGCTTTCCCAGAAGTAGATGTAGCCCTTACGGCCCGGGAAATGCTCGGCGATGAGCGCCTTGTCCCATTCGACGCTCAGATGATTCACCCAAAGCAAATCGGCTTCGAGATTGGGATCGTTGTGTGGAGGCCAGAACACGAAGTGCCGAGCGGGAGCCGAATCGCAGAACGTGGCGTGAGGCCCGCTCCGAAACAGGATGGCGTTGTGTATCCCCGCGCCTTCGATCGCCAGAAGGGGGCGGCGAACCGAATCGGTCAGCAAGTGCACGGTGCCGAGGCGCATCGCGGTGAAGCCTAGCGCGGAGGTGATCAGAAGCGCGGCAACCGTGGCCAAGGGAAGCGCCGCGATCCAGTCCTCCGGGAAGGAACTCCGGTGCGACGCGGCCCACGAGTGCAGTCGACTAACGCCATTCCCGCTCAGGATGAGGAACGGAAGACTGAGCTCGTAGAAGTGAGGCGGCCCGAATGGATCCACGCCCCCGTCCGTCGTGAGCACGTGAAAGCCGATGTACGAGACGAGCATCAGCCATACGATCGACATGTTGCGGCCGCGCGCGAAGGGAAGGAACAAGAAGCCGATCGGCCAGCCGCCAACCGCGTAGCTGTAGCGCAGCAACGACGCGAGCCACTGGGCGAATATGCCCTCCTCGATGACCATGCCCACCACTTGAAGATCGGTTTGGGGCCCGAAGTAGCCGAAGCGGTAATGGTTATCGAGAACGTATTGCATCGCCCGCTGATAAGGAACGAGGAAGGGGTCGCCGGTTAGCTCGTAGTTGGCCGCCAGAAAGACGGTTGCCATCGCGCCCGAGATCAACCCGAAGAGGGCCAGTTTCTGGAGCTTCGCTTGGCCCCGCGCGACGCCGGCAAGCCATAGAACGACGAGACCGGTGCATAGAGCGAGCGTGGTAAACGGGCGGATGAAAAAGGCGATCGAGACGAGCAGCGCAAAGGCTCCGCTTTCCCAAGCCTTGCTGTCAGGCTCCTTGGCACGAAGGAAGAACCAGAACGCCCAGGCATTTGCGCACAGGCACGACGCATGGCTCATCAAAGTCGCGCTCCCGATCATCAGCATCGGAGAGAGCACGAAAAGCGCGGCCGTGACTCGGGCTGCAAGCGGCCCGCCGAGCCGACGCGATGAGAGATAGAGGGGAGGAACCGTCAGGGCTGCACAAAGGCACCCAGCGAGCTCTTCGAGGCCTAGACGCTGAAAAACGGCGAGCACGGCGGGCCATCCGAGGAAGTACTGCCCGTACATGTGCTCGTCGATCACCATGAACGCGCGATCCCAGAAGAGATGCTCCGGCGGGCGCGGCGCGGCGATCGAACCCGAGGCGATCAAGTCGGCGGTGAATCGATAGATCGCCTCGTCATCAGTCAGCGCGGTGAACTGGATGACGAAGATGCGAATGAGGGCGGGAATTGCAAACCCTGCGACCGAAAAAACTACGATCCACGCTGTATCGGTCGTTTCGGACAGCTGCAGTCTCTCGCGGAAACGCTGAGCGGTGGGCGTTTGAGAGAAACGCGCCAACGCCAACGCCAGGGCGAGCGACGCGATGCCGCCAAGAAAGGTCCACACCGTGAGGAAGTAGGCGTATCCCTGTCTGGGGAAGTAAGGCGAGCCCAGCGGGATCGGGTTGAAACCCAGCTGATCGACGAGGACGTATACGCCAATCAGGGTGACGAAGAAGAGGAGGAGCAGCGCGTAAATCGGCAGGCGTTGTGTAGAATCTCGAGACATCACTCACGCGTATCGCGGGCACTTCCCACATCGCCCACGGGCTCCGATCGCACCGGCCTTTTTTGCGGTCTCCCCTGTGGCAAGGTACCAATAACGACCTAGAGGAGCCAAAAACCGCGCCGCTAGAAGGGTACCTCGCAATGAAAGCTTTTGTGGACTTCTACACCAAGGAGGGGATCTCCCCGGTGACGCAAGACATCGAGGACCTCGAGAAGCACTTCCGACGCCGTCATGCGCTGTACCGGCACGTCGGAATCGTGCCGAGCCTCCTCTTCGGGCGAAGCGTCCTCGAGTTCGGGCCGGGCTCCGGCCACAACAGTATCGTCACGGCCGCCATGCATCCCGCGCGGTATATCCTCGTCGACGCCAACCCCGTCGGGCTCGCGCGCACGAGGGATCTGCTTGGGCAGCTCACCGACGACGGGGCCACCGATATCTCAGTCATCGAAAGCTACATCGAGGACTTCGAAACTTCGGAACGATTCGATTTGGTGCTCTGCGAAGGGGTCCTCCCGACACAAGAAGCGCCCACCGAGTTGCTGAGTCACATCGCACAATTCGTGAAACCCGGTGGGATCATTTTGATCACGTGTATAGACGCGGCCAGCTATCTAGCCGAGCAGCTCCGACGGTTCGCGGCTACGCTCGCAACCCACGAGGAATCCTCGACCGAAGAGAAGCTCGCGGTCTTGGTCCCCCTGCTCGGACCCCATCTCGACACGATCGAGGGGATGGGTCGTTCGCATGAAGATTGGATCCTCGACAACCTGATCCAGCCCTTCCACGGGCGCGCCCTAATGGGTCTCGAAGAGGCGATCGACGCCTTCATCCGGAGTTCAGCGTTCACGGCACCTCACCGAACTTCCTGGTCGACCGCCGTTGGTACAAACGAATCACGGGGCCGGCCAGCGACTTCAACGCGATCGCGAACCAGGTGTACCTATCCGAGCTTCACAACTTCATCGATGCGCGGACCGCACACAGCGTCCGAGATCCACAGGACAATCGAGCGCTTTTGGCCGCCTGCAACGAGGCGTACCAAGCGATCGTGAGCCACAGCGAGACACATGACTCGACCGCGTCTGCGCGGGTCATGCAGGCACTCAAAACCCTCCGCGGCGAAATGGCGAGCCTCGATCCGTTGACCGTCCGCTCGTTTGATGACTTCCTAGCGGTGGCGCAACGGCTCGAGACAGGCGAGCGGGATGTCGACTGGGGGGACTTCGCGTCTTGGTTTGGACAAGGTCAGCAATACCTGAGCATGGTGCGGGACTAGGACTAGGAGCCCGCGATATCCGAGATCAATTCGTCGCCTGTGCGAAGAGTCCAGGGCAATTGATGCTGGAGTCGTGAGCCGTCGAGGGAACAATCCCTCGGGCGTGGCTCGGGGAACTCGAAATCCAAGAGCGAGCATGGGCGCACGTGGTCCAGGCTCACACCAAGCTCGCGCGCCAGGGCGACACTCCAATCGTAGCGACTTCGCACCGGCGCGGCGGCGACGTGCCAGAGCCCCGATAGGCTTTCGGCCATCGCAAAACCCACGACCCGAGCGACATCCTCGGTCCACGTCAGGTTCATAAACTGGTCGGTGGCGGCGCGAACGCGTTCGCCGCGCAGGAGCTGGGCCGCGAGGTCACAGAGAAATCCACCATCCTCGGGGCGCGTCGACACGAGCTTCGACAGGCGAAGGATCGTCCCGTTTGAGCTCAGGAGCGCCTGTTCCACCGCCTGCTTTTGACGTCCGTAGACGGTAATCGGCCCAACGCGGTCCGTCTCGGTCTTCGGGCGCGGCTCAGCGTTCAGCAGTTCCCCAGCGAAGACCGCGTCGGACGACAGAAAAATGGGCGCAGCACCAGCTTGCTGAGCGTATCGGATCAATCGCAGCGTGCCATCGACATTGACTCGCGCACTCGCCCCGGGGTCTCGGGCGCACGCACCGAGCTTCGTGAGGCCCCCCGCTACTACGACGGCATGCAGAGCGCCCCAATCGACCGGGAGCGCGCTGGGGTCGTCATCCCCGAGGTCGAATGGAACCGTGTTGGCGCCTGGGTTTCGGTGGTGTGTCCCGACGACGTCGTAGCGTTGCGAAAGCTCACGTTGGATTGCCCTACCGATCGGACTCGTCGCGCCTACGACCAACGCGCGTTCGCGCAGCTCGGTCATGGCTCGAGCTCATCGAGTGACGGACACGCCACCCATGTCGGCCCGGGGAACTTCCGGGCCAGTCGCTCGGCGATCTCGCGCGCCATCGCTGGGGGCTGCGCGACGAATACCGTCAGATCGTCGGGCACGTCGTCCGGGGCGACCACGGGGGTTCCCATGTACGGCTTGCCGAAGCGATTGGGGTCTTCATCGACGAAATAGGCCGCCCCGTTCGGTAGCTGCTCGCAAACCCAAGTCGCGGCAATGCCGGTCCCGAGGATCCCGACTTCTCGGTCGCCAAAACGTTGGGGAAGCCAATTCGAAAGACGTTGCAGGAGGGACACTGCAGCCATGGCGCTATCGGGCGCAAGCGAAGCCCGGCCATTCGAAGACGCAACGCCGTCCGCCAGCGTGAGAAGCGCCGCGTGTTCTTTGCGAACCAGGCTCGGGGAGTACGCCTGAAGTTCGTAGCCGGCGCGTCGCGTGAGCTCGCGGAGCGTTGCCAGCGAAAAATGAGTGACGTGATCGACGACGGCCAGATCGAACGGATTCGCGGTAAAGCTCGGTGCATCGATCAGAACAGCCCCTCGTGGGGTGAGCTTCGCTGCGATCTCCGAGAGGAACGTGATCGGATCGGGGATGTGCTCCAACACATGGACGAGGCTGATCAAGTCGTAACGTCCAGGCGCGTCTGCGGGACCACCCGCCACGAACTGCTCTACGCCCGGAATCGCTCGAACGGCGTCGGCGCCACTCTCACTTCGATCGACACCGACGAGCTCCCAGCTCGGGAACTCCACCGCGAACGTCCGCAGGAGCGCACCATTGCCGCACCCCACGTCGAGTAGCCTTCCTGATGCCGGGAGCGCGAGCTCGTCTCTCGCGAACGCCACCAAGAGCGCCGACCGCGGGGAAAGCTCGCTCCCTTCTTCTTGACGCACCGACTGCTCGGCGCCCTGCCCTTGATGGTAGGCCTCGTAATCCCCGTAGATGGCGTCGACGTCCTGAAACCACTCCGCCGTCGTGCGCTTGTGAAGAAGCCCGCAACCGCCACAAACCAGAAAATTGGAAACACGAGGCCATGGCTTGACGTCGGACGTGACACCGGAGAAGTCGACCGGAGCCTCGGACGCTGGGAGTCCTCCGCAAACGGGACATACGACTTCGGGATCGAAGTCTTCTGCACGGAGCGCACTCTTCGCGAGTTGGTCTACCCGAAACATGTCCTCCAATCGGTCGATGTCCCGCTCGCTCTCGAACGCCAGATTCTCGAGCGCGAAGTGCAAGGACCGACCTAGCTGGAGCGTTCGACGGTAGATCCGACGACGCCGTGCCTCGTCCGGAGGCATCATGAAGAGACTGAAGAAAATGATCCCGTCGACCTCGTCTAGACCCCCAACCGCGGTGTCGAGCATCATGAAACAGCCGGGCATCGCATATTCGGTTGCGCTCAGCAGGAAAAGGAGCTCGTTTCGCGCGGCGTAATCGCGAACGACGAGATTCTGCACGTGCTGCGGCGTCATCTCGCCCCGGACGGGTCGACTCGCGATGTAGCCACGGTACCCCGCGCTCAACGCTCGAACCCCTTGGGCAACGCGTAGCTCATGCCGAGACGTGTGGCGGCACGGAGGGTGATCGGCTCGAAGAACTCGCCGAGACGCTTGGTGTCATAGGGCGAGAGCAGGCTCTTGAACCGGCAGTTCATCGACCAACGCGCTTCGTTCTCTTCGTTCCGGCGGTTTCCATGCATGAGCGTGTGCGTGAAAATGATCCCCTGACCGACGGAGACCGTCACCCATTCCACGTCGGGCTCGATCGCTCGAAAGAGCTCCTCGGTGTCCTTCCCTTGAAACTCCGCAAGACACTTGGAATGTTCTTCGTTCAATTTCCGTGGGAGGATGAACATGCTCTTCGTGCTGTAGCAATTGACCAACGGCACCCACACGACGACTTCGAAAGCAGAATCCCCCGACCAGACATCGGAGTGAACAGGCAGCAGTGAGCTCTCGTCCCGAGGAAGCTGGATGCTCAGATTGATACGCCGTTGCATCGCGAGCTCGTTCCCAACCAGGGTAGCCAGAACACCGCGTGCGAGTTTGTAGTACGCTGGGCGAAACCACGACTCTCGATTCACTGCGTTGAAGATCCCGAGACGAACCGAGTTGAGATCGGCGACTGAGACCCAGTCACCCGCTCGATTCAAGAACTCCGAGATGTCCTCGAAGGGCGTTCCGATCTCCTTGCTCAACTGATTGGCGACCGCGCGGCGGATTCGATCCAGGCCACTGCGATCCTCGATGTCGAAGATGTGGTATCCACGCTCCTCGAAGTCCTCGATGAGCCTCAACTCTTCGCGATCGAGGAAAGCCGAGTCGTATCTTTCGGTAGCGCGCAGCGCCAGATCACTCGAAGTAGATGAACTCATAGTCCCCCCGGTATCCCCATTGTCCGAACAGCCATACCCAGCTCTCCGGGCGATGGAACGCTTCACAGGTGAGCGCCCAGCACTGAAGATTGAACAACTCTGCCTCGCTGCGGAAGCTCTCGACTACGAGGTAGGCATTGTTGCCAACCCGCTCTATTTCCTGAAGCGCAACTTTCAGATCCTGCACGGCAAGATTGTGCAGCGTCGCCAGCGAGATGACGAGGTCGAACTCGTTGTCCTCGAATGGATAGGGGTCCTGCGCCTGGTGTACGAATAGGTCGCCGCAAAGCTCTTCCTTGGCGTTGTCGATGGCGTATGCGGAGATGTCGAAACCGGCGATGCGCGCGTCGGGGAGAAGTTTCTTGAGCTCGTACAGGAGGTAACCTTTTCCGCACCCGACGTCGAGGATCGAAGCGTTCGACTGGAGCCCGTAGTGCTCGATGAGGCGCTCCGCCACGGGCGCCCACCGTCCGTCATACCGGTAGCCGCCGTATCCGTATCGACGGTCTCCGTCCCAGAAATCCTTGCCGTACTCGCGGGCGACCTGCATGCACACGATCTTCTCGTCCTGCATGCGACCGAGGAAGTCGCGCTTCGTGGCCGTGTGAAGTGGGGTCACGATGTTGAGCAGCTGTCCCATGGAACCGTTGTATTCCGGGGCCCGAGCGAGACCAAGAAAAGCTCTACGTCATGGGCTCGGGCGCGGCAGAGGGTCGCAATGAGGCGTGCTTCGTGGCGAATTGGCCCTTGAGGAGTGGCATAACGATGATGAGGCCGGCTGCGATCGTCCACGGAATGAAGGTCGCGGCGTGCACGAAGATGGCCATCGCAACCGCGGTCTCACGAGAGACGCCCATCAGATTGAGGGCTGCGGCCGCGGCGTAGTGATAGGTGCCGACGAACGCCGCCGTCGATGGAAGCGCCGTCCCTAGCGACAGAAATACCATGACGACGAGCGGCGTGTACCAAGGCAGGCTGAGCCCGAACGCAAGCGGCCAGATCGCGATGGTCGCGACATTTGCACCCCAGTAGAGGAGCGTCGAAAGCATGACAGGCAGGAGCTGACGCGCGGTGTCGAGAGAGGAAAGGCCCTCGACAAAGGTCTCGATGCGTGGGCTGATGAGGGCGTCGGCGCGTGGCCCTAGAAAACGAACCCCTGCCTTCGCAACCTCAACCACGCGTTGCGGGCTGCGCGCCAAGACGAACAGGACCACCGCACCCGACCCTGCCGCTAGCGAGAACAACACGACGCTATCCCCGACCTGTTCGTTGAGGACGACGAACGAGACCCAAAGGGCCACGATGGCGATCACGACGAGGTCCAGAACGCGTTCGACCGCAATGAAAGCGAGGCACGCCGTGGGCGTGGGAGAACCGACTCGCGACAGATACCCCGCCTTCATGAGCTCGCCGATACGGGCCGGAAGCACAGCATTGCCAAAGTAGCCGGCGAACACGGCGCGAGTCGCCTGCGGCCAGCGATAGGTGTGGAGCGGCGCTGCTATCGCTCGCGTCCTCCAGGTCAGCGAAAAGAAAGCGATCGCGCGAAGCGCGTAGATCCACGCGAAAACGTGCAGATCGACCTTCTTTGCCTCCGCGAGAACCTGCCTCGGATCGACATCCCTGAAGAGCAACACCAAGAGCCCGACCGACACGGCCGAAGCAAGAACAATCGCCCCCCAACGGCGCCAAGGAACCGGTTTCGCCAAACTAACCCCCCGACCCACAAGGGTAGCCAAGCCCCCCCTCAACCCCCAACAAAAGGGGACAGTCCCCTTTTTGACGGGGTTAAATTGGGGGGGGCGGGTTAGAAGGCGCGGCCGCCGCGCTCACGGAGTAAGCGCAGCAGATTGCTAAGGATGACCGGACGGAGCTCGCTACTTTCGAGAGCGCCAGCGTGGAGTAGGTGGACGGGCCTGAACACGTGAGACGCACCGACGAGCTCGCCGTCTTTGCTCCAGGCCGTCACGCCAAACTCCGCGTTCAAGTCCTCGCATTCGATTCGGTCCCCGGCTGGAAGGGCGAGCCGAAACTCCTCGGGCAAACCGGAAAAAAGCCCGCCGCGGGCGGCCGTCACGCTGGCAAGCCGCCCGGTCGGTCGGGAGTCGGTCGACTTTCGGGCCGAAGAACCAAAGAACTCGGCCACCGGGCCCACCGACGACCCGACGGCCAGCAAGGTCGCTCCCCGCCCGCAAACCTCACGAGTCCACGCATGCAGTCTCTCACGTCTGGTCGCACCAGCCCGCGTCGCGATGACCGCGAGTTGTCCAGGCTCCGCAGAGCTAGCCGAAAACGATAGAAGCGGCCCCTCGGTCACCTCGAAGCCGAAGTCCCTCAAGTGGGCGGCGAGCTCGAATCCAGAGCCGTCGTGCACGACGGTAGCCATTCGGCGGCCAGCGGTGAGAGAGCTGAGTTGTCGATGTTGGGCTTGATTTCGGTTGTTGTGGGCCATCGGTCGGGCTCCGTTGCCCCTCCCTCGACGACCCGATCCATTTAACCGAAAAGGCCGCCCTGGGAGGCGGCCTTCGAGCGACAATGCGCGCGAGCCACCTCAGTCGGTGAACCAGAAAAAGTAGTTACGCAGAATGTCGCAATGGTTACTCATGGATTTCCGAGACTACGGCTCCCCGGCCATGAGGTCAAGCGCCGGACCACCGACCCGATGCGATCACGGGAAGGCCATCGGCGTCTCCGAGGAAAACATAGGTCCAGGCCAACACCGCGCCCCCGTTGGTGTGCGCCCTCACAAGGGAGCGTCGGTACAGAGAGTTGGCCTCCCTATAGCCGTCGAAGTCCTCGTAAGGGTCGAGCTCGTCGAGGGCCGCGCCCACCTCGTCGAACTCGAAGAGCTCCCCATGCACGACGCCTTCCGCCCTCAGTACCAAGCCCGGATACCAGTCGATTCGAACGAGGGATGCGCCGCTGATGCGGGCTGGATCGTGCGTGCTCCGCAGGCGCAGCGCGACGAGGTCGTGACTGCGTTCCCCCCGCATCAGCGTGCCATAGGCAAAGACCCAATTCGCAACCGATGGAGAGGATTCCCCGCGCGCCGCAGCCAAGAACTGGTCATGTCGGTGCTCAAACCGCGAGAGTCCGCGCGTCACGATCTCCCGATACTCGAGCCCCGGTGGCACAAAGCTCCCGAGGCGTTCGTCGCAGACGCAATAGGTGACGGCGGGGTGCGCGTGCCCATCATCGGTGAGAGCCAAGACCTCGACACGTCGATAGTACCCACCCGCAAGCCCTTCCTTTGCGTCAAGCCCGGTCCAATCGTGAACGCGAAAAAGTGCTCCTGGGGTGGCCGTCCCCTTACGCGGCCGAACATCGAGCGCGCCACCTTTCCGGAGACGTGACTGATAGTGAAAGACCGGCTCGTAGTCGGGAAGCCACGCGCGACCGAGGGGCTCGATCGACGCAGGGTCGTATCCCTTGGCCTCGCACCATTGGACCCAGTTTTCTGAGTCGAGGTTGGAGCCGTAGGCGAAGTAGAGCACGGAGAGAGCGTAGCAGCGTCAGCGTTCAGCGTCAGCGTTCAGCGCCAGCGTTCAGCGCCAGCGCCAGCGCTCAGCGTCAGCGTCAGCGCCAGCGTTCGGCGTCAGCGTCCAGCGCCAGCGTCAGCGCCAGCGTTCAGCGTCAGCGCCAGCGTTCAGCGTTCAGCGTCAGCGTTCAGCGCCAGCGTTCAGCGCCAGCGCTCAGCGTTCAGCGCACCCCGGAAAACCGGCGGTATTCTGGGTTATCGCGGTGTGCCTCGTAAGTGACCGTAAACACATCGTTCGCGGGGGGGAGCGCGTCCCTACTTCTGCTGTCCGCTGAACTGGTCCTCTTTGCTTCTGAAGAGGACGTTGAATGTGGTGAGTGAGCCGTAGCAGCCGGTGATGTAGTGCTGGAGCTGGATCTTCTCTTCGTCTCTGAGCCCTTTGTGGCCGTTGATCTTTTGTTCGAGGACGCGGAGCTTGTCGCGGACCATCACGATCTTCTTGAAGAAGACATCGAGGGGGATCCGTTTTTCCTGTGTGCCTTCCCGTCCGGGGACCAGAACGAGCTCTCCGCCATTCCATCGGTCTCCCATGTCGACCTCGCGGACGCCGAGTTCGTCGAGGAGAACTTCGCGAAGGACTTGTCGAAAGGTGTCTTGATCCATGTCGATTCCTATCTCGGAGGGAATGCTAGGCCGCGGCGGTGGGGCCGGCGGCTCGCGGTAGTGGCGGGGTGTCCCGGCGACCGGTTTTCGCTTGAGCGCCTGGTCCCAGGACATGTCCTTGGACTTGTGGCTCGAGCACGTCGCCGTGTCCTTGAGGGGCCAGTGCCCCTGCCCGAGCCTGCAGTTCCCAACCCAAGAACCGTCAGGCTCTTCACGCTTGGGAGTGTACCAGCCACATGTACCGCACCGGCCTGAGAGGTCTCCGGTCATCCGCGCGCGGACGATAGCATGGAGGCAGACTCTCCGGCTCCGTTTTAGATCAGGCCAAGCTCGAGCTTGGCGGCTTCGGTCATGCGGTCGGGAGTCCAGGGGGGGTCCCAGACGAGCTCCACGTGGGACCTCGAGACGCCCTCGACTCGGCCGGTCTTCTCGGCGACCTCTTCCACGATAGCGCCTGCGACCGGACATGCCGGCGCAGTCAAGGTCATGCGGACTTCAGCGCGACCGTCTTCAGCAACGTCGACGCTGTAAATCAAGCCGAGGTCGTAGATGTTCACCGGGATCTCGGGATCGAAGATCGATTGAATCGCCTCGAGGATGGCCGCTTTGACGGTCTCTGGGTCGATTGGGGCCGAGGACTTTTCGCCTGTCCCAGCGTAAGCCTCGCTGACCGGTTCCTCCGTCGCAGGGTGCCCGTTGGCTTGAGGCAAGAAAACGTGGTCCGAGGTCGACCTCGGCGGGATCTTGTGAACCTTCAGATGCTCGATGTCGTCGCCCACCGTCTTACTCCGTCGTTGCTTCGCCGCCCTCGTCGCGAAGGGCCTGATTGAGTGTGTGCCATCCCAACGTGGCGCACTTAACCCGCATCGGGAACTCCCGAACACCTGCAAACACCACGAGCTTGCCGAGAGAGTCGGAGTCGTCAGCGGCCCCGTCCTCGCCCATCACCATCGCGTGGAACTTCGAGAAGAGCGCTTCGGCCTCTTCGACGGTCTTGCCTTTGATCGCCTCGGTCATGGTCGAGCACGACGCCTGAGAGATCGCGCAGCCCTGCCCCACGAAACCGACGTCGCTGATCGTGTCGCCGTCGAGCTGCAAACGCAGGGCAATCTTGTCGCCACAGAGGGGGTTGTAGCCCCGTCCTTCCCTATTGTGGCGCTCCGGGAAGCGATGGTTCCTCGGGTTCTTGCCGTGGTCGAGGATGACTTCCTGGTAGAGCTCGCGAAGATCCATCAGCCGAATAGCTCCTGCACCTTGTGAAGCGCCCGCACCAAGGCGTCTACGTCCTCGGCGGTGTTGTACATGCCGATCGACGCGCGCGCGGTGGCCGCAATTCCAAAATGCTCCATGACGGGCTGGGCGCAGTGATGTCCGGTTCGGATCGCGACCCCCTCGGAGTCGACGATGGTGCCAATGTCGTGTGGGTGCGCTGCGTCCATCAGGAACGAAGCCGAGGCTACTTTGCCAGGCGCAGTGCCTATGAGCCGCAAACCGGAAACCGATTCGAGCGCCTCGGTCGCATAGCGCAGGACCGCGCTTTCGTGGGCGTGCACGGCATCCAGATCGAACGCCGTAAAGTAGTCGATCGCCGCTCCGAGCCCGATGGCCCCCGCGATGCTGGGAGTCCCCGCCTCGAACTTGTAGGGGAGATCGTTGTAGATCGTCTCTCCGAACGTGACCGAACGAATCATGTCGCCGCCGCCTTGGTAGGGAGGCATCCCTTCGAGTAGCCGCTCACGCCCGTAAAGCACGCCGACGCCGGTCGGTCCGTAGAGCTTGTGTCCGCTGAACGCGTAGAAGTCGCAGTCGAGCGCCTGCACATCGACCGGAACGTGCGACACGGCCTGCGCTCCATCGAGCAACACGACGGCTCCCTGCTCGTGCGCGAGCTCGATCAACGGTTCGACGGGGAGCACGGTGCCAAGCGCGTTTGACACGTGCGCCATCGCGACGAGCCTAGTCCGCGAGTTGAGCCGCTGTTCGAAAGCCTCGCGAAGGATTTCCCCTCGGTCCGTCATCGGCACGACGACTAGCTCCGCGCCAGTCTGCTGACATACGATTTGCCACGGCACGATATTCGAGTGATGTTCGAGCTCGGTGACGAGGACCTCGTCACCCTCTTGAAGGAATGTGCGCGCCCAACTCTGGGCCACCACGTTGATCGACTCGGTCGTGCCTCGGGTGAAGATCACCTCGGTGCGGCTTCTCGCGTTGAGAAAGATCCGCACCTTTTCGCGCGCCTCTTCGTAGCGCGCAGTAGCACGCTGTGACAATAGGTGGACCGCCCGATGGATGTTGGCGCAATCCCGCGCGTAGACGTCGGAAACGGTGTCGATCACGGCCTGCGGCTTGAGCGTGGTCGCCGCGCTGTCGAGGTAGACCAAAGGCTTTCCGTGCACCTCTTGATGAAGGGCCGGAAAGTCATCCCGGACGCGTCGAACATCAAAGCCGACGCTGCTCGGGGAGGCGATCGGCGTGGGCTGGGTCATATGATCCCCCGGATCGTCTGACCTTCGGGAATTCGACTCAAAACGGCCTCCCGCAGTCGGTCTCGACTCGGCTCGTGACCAACCTCGTCGACCACCCGCTCGATGAACGCATAGATGAGCATCGCCCGCGCGAGGTCTTCGGGAACGGCACGGGTGCGAAGGTAGAACAGCTGGCTCTCGTCGAGAGACCCGACCGTGACGCCATGGCTGCAAACGACGTCGTCGGCATCGATCTCGAGGTGTGGTTTCGTGTGAACCGTCGCAGTGTCCGAGAGTAGAAGGTTCCGATTCTCCTGATGCGCCTCGGTCTTCTGGGCGTCCCGGTGTACGACGACGAGGCCGTCGAACACGGCTGTCCCGTGGCCCGATGCGATGCCCCGGTAGGTCTGATTGCTCCGGCACCGCGGCGCCTGGTGCTCCACGAGGGTGTGGTGGTCGACATGATCGTTCCCGTCGACGAGGTAGGCACCATCGAGTCGACACTCGGCGCCCTGGCCTTGGAGGAGCACTCGAACATCGAACCGAAGGAGTGCTCCACCGAGGGTCACGACGACGGAACGATACGAGCTGTCTGCGTCCTGACGCACGTCCACGCGGCCGACTTGGAGGCCAGCGTTCTCGTGGATGCGCACGTGGTCGAGCTTGGCATTGCGGCCGAGCTCCACCTCGACTACCGAGTTGGTGAGCTGCTCCGAGGCCTCTCCCGCATACGTCTCGATCAACGTGGCCTCACTCCCGGCTTCGGCAGTCACCAGAACACGTGGGTAGCTCACGCCGGGCGCCGAGATCGTCGGAAGCACATGGATGAGCTGAAGTGGCTCCTCGAGGACGACCCCAGCGGCCACGTGGATCCAAAGCCCTTCGGTGAACAGCGCCGTGTTGAGCGCGGCGAAATGCTCCGACCTGCCCTGCGCGAGCCGACCTTCGAGGAGAGCGGGCTCCTGCTCGAGAGCCTGACGCAAACTTCGCACGGTTACACCTTCAGGCGCCGGCGAGACGAGCTTCGGAGCCTCAGTATCGGCACGGACAAACTCGGTGTCGAGGACCGAACGAACCGATGTGAACCGCCACGCCTCGGTCTTCTTGTTGGGCAGGCCGCGCTCCCGGAGTGCTTTAGCCGCGCTACTGCGAACCGAACGTAGCCATTGCGGCCCCGTGTCGAACGACGAGGGAAGGCTTTCAAGTAGAGTCTGGCGTTCCTGCGTCACGGCTGCGTGGCGTCCCGAACCTCGGCGTAACCTTCCGCTTCCAGATGTTTCGCGAGGTCCTTGTCTCCGGTTCGAACGATCTTGCCGTCGATCAAGACGTGCACGACGTCCGGCACGATGTAATCGAGAAGCCGCTGATAGTGTGTGATGATGAGCATGGCGCGCTCCGGGCTCCTAAGCGTGTTCACACCGTTCGCGACCACCTTGAGCGCGTCGATATCGAGACCGGAATCGGTCTCGTCGAGCACAGCCAACGACGGCTCGAGCACCGCCATCTGAAAGATCTCATTACGCTTCTTTTCACCGCCGCTAAAGCCGTCATTCACCGACCGCTTCGTCAGCTCGTCGGGGAGCTGCACGAGCGCCGCTTTTTCTTTCGAGAGCTTCATGAAGTCGATGGCGTCGAGCGGATCTTCGCCACGGTACTTTCGAATCGCGTTGAGGGCTGCCTTGAGAAAGTAGACGTTGCTCACGCCGGGGATCGCCACCGGATACTGAAAGCCGAGGAAGACACCTTCGGCGGCACGTGTCTCGGGCGCCATGTCGAGTAGGTTCTGCCCCCTGTAGAGGACGCGGCCCTCGGTGACCTCGTAGCCGTCGCGGCCTGCCAGAACGTACGCGAGGGTGCTCTTGCCGGAGCCGTTCGGACCCATGAGGGCGTGCACCTCGCCCGCATTGATCTCGAGGTTGATCCCGTTGAGGATGGGCTTGCCGTCGATTTCGACGTGCAGGTCTTCGATCTTCAACATCAACCAACCGCTCCTTCTAAGCTGACGCCAAGAAGCTTCTGCGCCTCGACTGCAAACTCCATCGGCAGCTCCTTCAAGACTTGCTTGGCAAAGCCGTTGACGATCAGGCTCACCGCGTTTTCCTCGGAAAGCCCACGCTGTCGACAATAGAAAAGTTGATCCTCACCGATGCGAGACGTCGTGGCCTCGTGCTCGAGCTGCGCCGTGCTGTTCCGGACGTCGACATAAGGCACGGTGTGGGCGCCACACTTGTCGCCTATCAGTAGCGAGTCGCACTGGGTGTAGTTGCGTGCATTGCTGGCCGCCCGGGAGATCTTCACGCCTCCTCGGTAGGTCTGCTGCCCGTAGCCCGCACTGATGCCCTTCGAGATGATGGTCGATCGCGTGTTCTTACCGAGGTGAATCATCTTCGTACCGGTGTCCGCCTGCTGCCGATGATTGCTGAGCGCCACTGAGTAGAACTCCCCGATCGAGTGGTCCCCCTTGAGAATGCAGCTCGGATACTTCCAGGTGATCGCAGAGCCGGTTTCGACCTGGGTCCAGCTGATCTTGGAGCGCTCCCCTTCGCAAATCCCACGCTTCGTCACGAAGTTGAAGATCCCGCCCTTCCCGTTCTCGTCGCCCGGGTACCAGTTCTGAACGGTCGAGTACTTGATCTCGGCATCTTTGTGCGCCACGAGCTCGACGACGGCGGCGTGAAGCTGATTCTCGTCGCGCATCGGTGCCGTGCACCCCTCGAGGTAGCTCACGCGGCTCCCCTCCTCGGCCACGATGAGCGTCCGTTCGAACTGGCCTGTATTCGCTGCGTTGATGCGGAAGTACGTCGACAGCTCCATCGGGCAGCGCACCCCCTTCGGAATGTAGACGAACGACCCGTCGCTGAAGACCGCGCTGTTGAGCGCCGAAAAGAAGTTGTCCGCGACCGGTACGACCGACCCGAGGTACTTCTTCACGAGCTCTGGATGCTCCTGCACGGCCTCGGAGAACGGCATGAAGATGACACCGACCTCGGCGAGCTTTTCGCGGAACGTCGTCGCAACCGAGACGCTGTCGAAGACCGCATCGACCGCAACCCCAGCCAATATTTCGCGCTCGTGCAGCGGAATCCCGAGTTTCTCGTAGGTCTCCAGCAGCTTCGGGTCGACCTCGTCCAAACTCTTGGGCGCGTCGTCCTTGGACTTCGGGGCCGCGTAGTAGCAGATGCCTTGGTAGTCGATCTCCGGGTAGCTCACCTTGGCCCAGCGTGGCTCTTTCATTTTGAGCCAGTGCCGGTACGCCTTGAGCCTCCACTCGAGAAGCCACTCGGGTTCGTTCTTCTTCTCCGAAATGAACGTGACGATCTCTTCGCTCAATCCGGGTGGAGCGAATTCCTGCTCGATTTCGGTGACGAAGCCGGCCTCATAGCCCTTCTTGAGAATCTCATGGATAGGTTCGTTCGCTGTGGACATCATTCACTCCACTCAATGCAGATCGCCGCGCGGAGAACCGCTCTGCCGCGCCCGCTCGGCCTCTTGGCCGGAGAGGGCGATAGTGATCAGCGTGTCGACGGACGGAAACGCCATATCAGCGAGCGTGATCTGCGAAAGGGCTTGCTGAACTGCGACGTTGATGCGCTGCCAGTTTGCGCGGACGCCGCAGTTGGTTTCGTACTCGCAAAGCGAATCGGTGCTCTCATCCGAACACTCGGTGACGGCAATCGGCCCCTCGATCGCTTGGATGACTTCGTGAATGCCGATCTCTGCGGCCGGACGAGCCAAGGTGTATCCTCCCTTGGCACCACGCTGCGATGTGACCACCCCCGCCCTGCCCAGCTGCTTGAGAACCTTGCTAGCGGTGGGCTCTGGAATCTGGGTTTGGACCGCGAGATCGCGGGCCGCATGAGCCCCTTTCGTGGCGGCCAGGTGGGTCGCCAACACGACAGCATAGTCCGTCATTTTCGAAATTCGCAGCATTTTCAGGTAGTTCAATACAGGACTGGTTCAGTCCTATATGTTGATCTAGGGTATGAACCGAGACGTGTCAAGGTTGGCCCATGGCCAACGTCTACGAGGCGATCGCAGAATATCAACGCAAGAACAACGCCGAGAGCATCGACGGTCTACCGAGCTCCCTCGGGGACCAATAGCACCGGCATCGGCGCGACCCGAACGCAGCGCGATGCGGTGGTTCCGAGGAGCAACCGGCCCAAGACGCTGTGATGTTGCGTGCCGACGACCATCACGTCGGCTTCGACCATCACTCCCGCATCGCAAAGCGCATGCGACGGATACTCCGGTGAAACCACCTGATGATGCTGGGCTCCGGGGGCGTGCTGCGCAATGTAGGCGACGAGCTTCTCGCCCGCCTCGAGCTTCGATTGGTCGCGAAGGACTTGCCGCCACGTGCGTTCTTCGTCTGACTTTTCTTCACCGCCCGCTGGAATGATCACGTTGGCTACGTGAAGCTCACCGCCGACGCGTGCCACTGCACGCTTCGCCCACGAAAGCGCGGCGAGCGACGACTCGGAGAAGTCGGTGCCGACAAGCCACCTCGTCCCCGCGAGGCCATCCGGAATGGGTGCCTCGCCGGTCGAGACGAACACAGGCCGGTCGGCCGCCCGAATCACGCGCTCCGCTGTCGAGCCGAGGACACGCTCGGCCACGCCCGAGCGATCAACCGTCCGCTCACCGGCGCTCCCATACGCGCCGACCACGATCAAGAAGCTCGATCGCTCCTGCGCCACCTCTGGAATGAGCCTCCAAGGACGCCCCCGCACGACGAAGGCCTCGGTTTCGACCCCCGCCGCGACGCAGCGCTTCTGCTCTTCTTGAAGCCGGGCTTCAAGAGCCGCTTCGTAGCGCGTCGTATGCTCACGGGCCTGCTCGGTCGCCTCCTCGAGCCCTGGCGACTCGGGCCACCAAGAATCGGCATCGTCGATCACGTGGACCAAGTCGAGACGCGCTCCAAAGGCTTTGGCGGCCGCCACGCCGAGGTCCACGGGGCGGCGGCTGTGTTCGGTCAAATCGGTTGCGCAAAGAATGCTCACTCCGGCCATATGAGGAGCATAGATCAACCCATTGGAGGCGCACATAGTCGGCGCTAGGCTTTCTGAGCCATGTCTTCGCTGCCGATATATATGGACCACCATGCGACCACGCCGGTAGACGACCGTGTGCTCGCGGCCATGACGCCATATTTCAACGAGCGCTTTGGCAACGCGGCGAGCACCGCCCACGTGTATGGGAGAACGGCTCGCGACGCCGTCGAGGAGGGCCGAGCTAGAGTGGCTGCGCTGCTCGACTGCAAGCCAGAAGAGTTGATTTTCACCTCGGGCGCGACCGAAAGCGACAACTTGGCTATCGTGGGCACGGCCAGAGCGAGGGAAGCGCACGGGAACCACATCGTGGCCGTGCGGACCGAGCACAAGGCGGTCCTCGACACATGTCAGGCACTCGCGCAGCAGGGTTGGCAGGTCACCTTCCTCGACGTCGACCCATCCGGGATGGTTCCGGTCGAGGCGGTGGCGGCCGCACTGACGAAGGACACGGTGCTGGTAAGCGTCATGCTGGCGAACAACGAAGTGGGTGTCCTGCAAGACGTCGCCGCGATTGCCGCGATTGCCCACGAGCGCAATGTCCTCTTCCATTGTGATGCAGCGCAAGGGCTCGGCTATCTGTCTTTCTCCGTCCGAGACCTTGGAATCGATCTCGCGAGCGTTTCGGCCCACAAGATGTACGGGCCAAAGGGCATCGGCGCACTCTACGTGCGCGACACGGTACAAGCGCGCGGCATTCCACTGCCGCAGATCGCAGGCGGTGGCCACGAACGCGGCCTTCGTTCGGGAACCTTGAACGTCCCAGGGATCGTCGGCTTTGGAACGGCTGCGAAGATCATGAGACAAGAAGGCAAGAAGGAGGCGACTCGGATCGCTGTCCTTCGAGACGCGCTTCGCGATCGGCTCCTCGGCGGGCTCGACGAAGTTCGGCTCAACGGTGCCCCTGACAAACGCCATCCGGGAAATCTCAATCTATCGTTCGGTTATTTGGACGGCGCGCGGCTGCTCCTCGAGCTCTGCGACCACGTCGCCGTATCGAGTGGCGCAGCCTGCAGCAGCGCCAAACCGGGCCCGAGCTATGTGCTCGAAGCGATGGGGGTTCCAAAGGAGTGGGCAGCCGCTTCTATACGCTTCGGCCTAGGGCGATCGACCACCGAGAAGGAGATCGCAACTGTGGGGGATGTCGTGATCGACACAGTTCATCGGCTTCGAGAGCGCTCGCCGCTCTGGAAACGGAAGTTGGGGGGGGAAGCCGGTCGAGTGGTAGACGGCTCTCCGGCAAACCTTGCTTGCCTGTCTCGAGCACGACCCGCAGCTGAGCGACATCTTGTGCGTCGGCGTTGTCCTTCAGGTAGACCGTGAGCTGACCGCGTAGTGGCATGCGCGCTTGTCTACTTGGCAACCTGAGAGTAAAATTGTGTTTTGAATTTGATGACGTACCGAGAAGGCCCTGAGCGATGAGGGTGTCGCACAATCGTTCGGGCGCGCGACTTCGGGTGTACCTGCTGGTACTGCTTGCAATCGTCGGCATCGTGACCGCACCACGCTCGGTAGCGGCGGACACTGGAATCCGTGGCCCCGCCTTCGAGATAGGCGCCGTAGTCGGCGCAGGGCTCTGGTCATCTAATGTCGGGCTCGACCACTGTCCTTGGTTCGGCTTGCGAATCGGTCACCGCTTCGCGCCGTTTTCCTCCAAAGAGCGGTTGTTTCTGGGGTTCCGCGCCGGCTGGGAGGGTTGCTTCACGGAGAGAAAGGAACACCGGGGGGCGCCGTCGACATGATCTACATCAACTTATCACTTCTGTACGGGATCCGGCTCGCTAAGCCGCTGCTCCTGCACTGGACCGTGGGCATGGGGATGCTCCTGGCCGATGCAAGCAAGGCCGGCGGCTCCGTCGATCCGCGACTGTCCGGCCACATGGGTCCAGGGTGCGACCGTGGTAATCGGGGAGCACTTTCTCATCGACCTGACGATACTCGCCGTCATCTTCGGCAACCTGGAGTTCACGGATTCGAAGACGACCGCGGTCGGTATTGTTCCCACCCTCATGATCGGGGCGCAGATATGACGGTGTGCGGGGCGATGTTGGCGCTGGCGTGCGGGCTGGCGGCCATGTTGCCGACGAGACGCGCGGTGGCTGATTCCCGAGACTGCGTCCCCACCGAGCGCAGCGGTCAATCCTCGCACTGCAGGCCGACCCGATGACCGTGACGGTGTGCTCGTCCGTATCGACGGCCGCTTTGCGTGGGTCGTGACCGAAGGCGAGGGCTTTGGCGACCACCCTCTCATGCAGGTAGACGCGGGAGTACAGTTTGGGCGGGCGCGTGTTGGCCGACCGCCCGCCGTCGCCCTGGTGGTGGGCGGCTCCGTGGGAGTCGGCGAAGCGTTGGGGAAGAGCAATATTAGCTGGCGCGTCGTCGGCGGCATCGAGCTCCCGGTGGCGGTCTCGATGCCGGCCCTCTCCGCATCACTCGTCGAGATCGTACCTGTTTTGCAAGCCGGCTACTTGAAGGTGGTTGACGAGGACAAACGCAAGGGATTCACCCTGCGAGCCAGCGTTGGCATGCGCTTCTTATTCGACGGGACGGCGTTCTACCTCACGTTCGAGCCGTTCTCGGTGGTGCTGCTGCCGCCCCCCCCAGGCGGGTTCAACCGCCGCACCTCCAAGGTTGCGATCGAGCTCGGCATCCTCAAAGTGGGCGCCCGTTTTTGATGCCTACGCACACGATGCTCCCGTAGCACTCTCCTTCAGCTCCCGAATTGCGCGTTTGCCGACAGCCTGGCGAAGACCGCCATCTGGCCTTACATAGAGAGGAATGAGTTCAGCTGAGAGCATCACCCTCACGCCCAGAGCCGTCCAAATGGCCAAGCAAAAGCTCGCCGACGCGGACACACCAGTCGAGGGCTTGCGTTTGGGGCGTCAAGGGTGGGGGGTGCTCCGGGTACTATTACGTCTACGATTTTGCGACGAAGATCAGGCCTCAGAAAGACCTCGTCTTCGACTTCGATGGGCTCAAGGTGGTCGTCGACAACCGAAGCATCGAGTTTCTCAAGGGCGCTGTCCTCGATTGGGAGCAAAGCCTGATGAGCTATGGCTTCAAGTGGAAGAACCCGAACGCGACCGGCGACTGCGGATGCGGGGAGTCGTTCGACGTAGGCGATAGTGTGGGGGCGGTGGGGCGGGACCAATTAAACCCGAAGGCCGTCTAGAATTCATCCGCCGGCGGCACCGGAATCGGATTGGGCAAGGCTGCGTACGGCATGAGGTCGGACGGGTTGCAGCCCTTGGGGAGCAACTCGGGCGTGTTGAGCTCGACCGATCGGCAACAGCGATCGAAAGCCGGCTGTACCCCGGACGTATCTCCCTCGGCGCATGGATCCGGAACCGGGAGCGCGACGGGTGCAGCCGTGCTGGCGAGCTTCGCCCGAATCCCCTGAAAAGCGAAGGATACGCCCGTGGCCGTGCACGGCTCATCGGGGCTGCCGAGGCTCTCGTCGGCGCGAAGATCGAGATTGTCGGTGAGCAACCCTTCGATGCTCTCGCGCAAGCTTTCATCGCAGATTCCCAATGGGCGAAGTGTGGCCAGGAGCTGACCCGCGGAAAAGCGCCCGGCGAGAAGGCCTCTGGTCAACGTTTGGCCGTCTTCGCTGATGTCCCCAATGAAATAGCCATCGATCGAAATCGAGAAGCTTCCGGGACCCGTCAGAAACGCGAAAGTCGCGTCGGTGCCGACCGGAAAAACGATGCGCCCCTTGGAGACGTATGCATCGGCCCTCCACACGTTCGGACGATCGAGGTCACCAGCCACGAGACTTGTAGGGTCCGCAAAGAAGAAGTCCTCGCCGTCCCAATCAGGAGGCGGGGCCTCGACCGAGCCTCCCGGCTCCATCAGGGTGGCACCGTTTGCGCCACCCCATTCTAGGCCTGAGACGTCGTCAAGCGACGTACCGTCCACGGCAGAGAGTATCGAAACGTCGACCTTGGTGTCATTCGGCGTTCCATTCCATTCTCTCAGGCGCACGAGCACCGTTCCAAAGCCGAGGCCTTGGTTGAGCGCGATGTTGTCTTCGAGGCACGCGATCAGACTCACGACGGTGGGCAGAACGTGCTGACCGAACGCGTTGTCGATCCCGTTGTCGCCATCGAGCGGGGGATTGCCATTGGCCGCCACACACTCTGCGGCATCCTGGATCGACGTCGTGTTCATTCCGTCGAGGTCCAGACCGAACCTGCGCCAGCGATCCCCGGATTGGTCTAGGGACACGTTGCGTAAGGCGAAGATCACTTCGACACTGTCCTCTGGGGAGCTGGTGCTCTGGGGGGGTCGTTCGGGGACACCAGCCAAGCCTTCGTCAACCAGGGTCGAGTCGTAGACATTGCAACCCGAGACACTCGGGACGAGAGCTGTAAGCAACAAGGCAAGCGCGGTTTTCATCGGATGACGAGTTCACGAGGCAAGTGACGGAATCTTGCACTACTATAACAATACCGTCACAACAGATGCCACTGACTGTAAGCTAGCTCACTAAACCGGTGGTTGGCGTGACCACCAGGCAGCTACGGCACTTCCGATGATGCAATGGGTCATGGCGGAGAGTGCGCTTGGAATCGCGGTCAGGGGATTGGCGAAATGCGCCTGCGCCAATACGGCCCCGAGCCCGGAGTTCTGCATGCCAACCTCGATCGAGATGGTCCGCGCTACGTTGCCAAAGCCGCCCGCCAGGCCGCCGAAGACGTACCCAAGGAAAAAACCGACCGCATGCGCTGTCACGACGGCGGCCAGCAGCCGCCAACCGCTGTCGAGCACCGCATCTTTTTGCGCGCCTAGGATCGCGGCGACGATCAATACGATCATGACGACCGCAGCCGCGGGCGCGAAGGGCAGGATCTTCTCGGTCACCTTGGGCAAATAGCGACGCAGAACGAGCCCGATCACAACCGGCAAGAGCACCACTTCGGCCGTGGTAACCAGCAAGCCCCGCGCATCCACGTCGACCCGGCTCCCGACGAGCCACGTCGTCAGCAGTGGTGTGCAGGCCGCCGCGAGCATGGTCGAAAAGGCGGTCATCGACACGGAGAGGGCGACGTCAGCTTTGGCGAGATACGCGATGACGTTGGACGCCGTCCCACCGGGACAACAACACACCAAGATCAGGCCGACGGCGAACGGCGTGGGTAAATCGAAGAGGTAGCCGGAACCCCACCCGACCATGGGCATGACCGTGTACTGAAGGAGCACACCCCATAGGATCGGCGCGGGGGTTCGGGCGACGCGGGCGAAATCCGAGAACTCCAGTGTTAGCCCCATTCCGAGCATGATGATCTGCAACCCCGGTGTCACCAGTCCGTAATCGAGGAACCACGTAAAGGCGGGCGGATAGACGAGCGCTGCGACACCCGCGACGGTGACCCACAGAGGAAAGAGGCGGACGATGGCGCTCACGTCGCCGCCATGTAGCACAGCCACGGCCCCCTGCGGGACGCAGATACCCATCCATGCTACGAATCGCAGCTCATGTTCCGCCCAGCCACAGACGACGTTCGGATCGACGGTCTCCGCCCCTTGATCCCGCCCGCCATCCTGATGGAGGAGGTCCATCCGGGGGACGAGGCGATCGCGCGGATTTCGGAGGCTCGCCAACGGATTAGCGACATCGTTCACGGAAAAGACGACAGGCTCGTGGTCGTCGTCGGGCCTTGCTCGATTCACGACCCAGAGGCGGCAGTCGACTATGGGAAGCAACTCAAGTTGCTCGCCGACCAGCACGGAGACGAGCTCTTCATCGTAATGCGGACGTACTTCGAAAAACCGCGCACCACGGTCGGTTGGAAGGGCCTCATCAATGATCCCGATCTCGACGGAAGCTTCGACATCAACCAAGGCCTCCGAGTCGCGAGGGGGCTGTTGAGCACCCTTGCGGAGCTCGACCTACCGGCTGGGACCGAGTTCCTCGATCCCATCTCGCCGCAGTTCGTCGCAGACCTCGTGTCTTGGGGCGCCATAGGGGCCCGCACTACTGAGAGCCAGGTCCATCGCGAGCTCGCTAGCGGTCTATCGATGCCGGTAGGGTTCAAGAACGGGACGCGAGGCACCATCAAGATTGCGGTCGAGGCGGTCAAGGCCTCACGCAACCCGCACCATTTCCTCTCGGTGACGAAGCAAGGCCTGACGGCTATCGTAGCGACGAAGGGCAACCTGGACTGCCACGTCATCCTCCGTGGGGGCGCAGGGAAGCCCAACTACCATCCGGAAGCGATTGCGGAAACCACAGAGACGCTCGCGGAAGCCGGCCTAGAGGCGCGAGTTATGGTCGACTGCAGCCATGCAAACAGCGGCAAGGACCACGAGAAACAACCGGGCGTGGCAAGCTCGGTCGCGCGGCAAGTCGCCCAAGGCGGAACCGGCGTGTTCGGGGTGATGCTCGAAAGCTTTCTCATCGGTGGACGGCAGGACAAGAAAGACGGCGAAGAGCTCACCTACGGGCAGAGCATCACCGACGCGTGCATGAGCTGGGACGCAACCGTACCGGTGATCGAAGAGCTCGCGGCTTCCATTCGCTCACGGCGTAACGCCGGGGCTTAGATGAAGTCAGGCGCGGGGACCGGTACCCGCACCGCATCGGGAAGGCTGTCGAAAGCAGCGGCTTTGAGCGCCTTTGCAGCCGTGTCGCAGGTACCTGTCCGCGTCTTTCCAACGAGCCACTGACTCGGACAGCATCGATCTTCCGGCACGTCGAACCCCTCGGCGCACGGGTCTAGCTTCGGACGCGACGCAGGCGCCAGGCCGGCGATGCGTCCCGCCACGCCGGTGAACGTCACACCCAAGCTGAATGCGTCACACTCCGCACCGGTCCCGTCCATTTCCGGCAGGGATTGGATATCGGCGTACTGGCCGAAGAGAGTCTCGATCACGGTGGCGTTGATGGCGCAGATCCCAATCTTGGGTGTTGCCTCGCCGAGCTTCTCGATGCTGAACCGCCCAGCGAATAGCCCGTGCTCCAACCCGGCTCGATCTTCGGTAATGTCCCCCATCATCAATCCACCATTGACGACTACGTCCATGGCTCCGTCGCTCGCTAGACTCCCATCGCCAGCGATCAACTTGAACGCGGTACCCGGAGGCAGCAGCAGAACGAGACGACCAAACGCTACATAGGCGTCAATCTCAACGAGGTTTGGAAGCTCGACGCTCGGCAGGCCGGTCTCGTCTTCATCAAAGTCTTCGGGGTCGAGATACCACCAGTCTTCTGCCTCCCATGCGGGATCGGGTGCATCCTCGGTCTGCGAACCCTGCGTATAAACCAAATCCACATCGCTGTTTTTCCCGAAGCCGACCAGAGAAGGGTCTTCGTCGGTTCCGTCGACCGCTGTGGTCAGCATCGCCGAAACACTCGCGTCGTTGCGCAGGCCATTCCACCCGCGGACCCACAGAATGACGGTCCCAATTCCGCGACCCTGCGTAAGGGCGATGTTGTCCTGGAGACACGGGAGAGCCGCGCCGACTGTTGGAAGGAGGCTCGTACCGAGCGAGTTGTCGATTCCATCTTTTCCGTCGACGATCGTCTGCCCGACGACTTCCCCTTCCACCTTACGCGGCTGGCAAGTCGTGCCATCCTGGCCGGTGGTCACCGCAGAGTCGAGGTCGATCCCTATGCGTGCTGCGTTCTCGGCGGACTGCTCGATGTAGATGTCCTTGATCGCGAAGACCAACACCTCGTCATCATCGGGAGAGCTCGTCACGGCGGGCGGTCTCGGTGGCGCACCGACGGGGCCGCTCCCGATCAGCTCCCCGTCGTAGACATTGCAGCCCGACACCGCGATCCACACGAGTGTGCCGATGCAGCCGTTCCAACGAAGCAAGCGCATGTGTCCATTCCCCCTTCACAGGGTAACAGAGCACGCGATGGGCCCCAAAATGCCCCCTACTGCGAAGGCGCCATCGTACGGATGAACATCTCGAGCATTTCCCAGGGGAGATTCGAGGGCAGGTTGAGGATCGGAAGGGTGATTCCGTAGTCGCGGCGGCGGCGCAGCTCGGAGATACAGTGCTGAGGGTCGCCCGCGATCGTCAGTGCCTCGATCATGGCGTCGCTGACCGCATCGGCTGCTTGCGACCGGGTCGTCTTGTCGCGATAGAGTTCTTCGACGCGCTTGCACTCGTCAGCGTACCCGAAGCCGCTGAGAAGCTCCTTGTAGTAGTCGCCCATCCCGCCGATGTAGAACGAGATGATCTGACGCGCCTCTTTGGTCCCTGCGTCGCCGAGGGGGATCACGGTCGTGAAGGGCGCGGTAGCGATCTTGCTCGGGTCGCGCCCAGTCTTGGCGGCGCCTTCGGCGATCCAAGCGTGACCCTGCTTGAGCTCCGTATACGGCCAAAAGGTTGGGATCCAACCGTCCGCCATCTCGCCGATCGACGTGATCGACTTCTGTTTGAGCGCAGCGACGTAGATCGGGATATCCGCTCGGACGGGTTTCATCGCAAGATCGAAGGGCCGGTAGTCGTACAACTTGGCGTCGCTCTCGGTCAACCGCTTCCCGCTCAGGAGCGTCCGGGTCACTCTAATGACGTCCCGCACTTGGGTGAGAGGTCTCGCAAAGGCACGTCCATGAAACCCTTCGATGACGCGTTTGCCGCTCGTCCCGATACCCAGCATCAGTCGCCCCTCGCTGATCTCGTCCACCGTGGCAGCGTTCATGGCAACAAGCCCCGGTGTGCGACTAAACACGTTCACGATGCCGGTGCCGAGCTTGATCCGCTTGGTGTGCACGGCCATTTCGGTGAGGAGCGAGAAGATCTCGTATCCCCAGGCTTCGGGGATCCAAAACGAGTCGTACCCGAGCTCATCGGCAAGGATGGCAGCCTTGAGGTAGAGCTGACGGTCGTAGTTCTTCCAGAAGGCGATGAGCCCGGTGCGTTCGGTCATGGAAACCTCCGGAGGGTGAGGTAGACCGATCGGAGGCTGCGCTCAAGGCTCGGGGGTGCTGCAGCAAAGCCCGGACCTTGCTTGACAGTCAGCCGCGATCCGTGACAGGTGCCTGTTTTTCGGGGAGTGAACCCAATGAAAATCGACGCCGGACTGCTCGCAAGCGACATGGGGCAGGTGGCCGCTAGAGCCCGCGAGCTCGAGGGCGCCGGCTTCGACGGGTGCTTCACTTTCGAGGGGCCCCACGAGCCGTTCATGAGGCTCCTGCTCGCGGCGGAGCATTCCGATCTCGAGATCGGAACCGGGCTCGCGGTTGCCTTCGCGCGAACGCCGATGACCGTGGCCCACCTGGCACATGATCTTCAGCACTTCTCGGGTGGGCGATTCTGGCTCGGGCTCGGCTCCCAGATCAGACCCCACATCGAAGCGCGCTACAGCATGCCGTGGTCGAAACCCGGCCGCGCGCATGAAGGAGTTCGTTCGGGCCCTGCACGCGATTTGGGCGTGTTGGAACGAGAACGAGAAGCTCGACTTCCGGGGCGAGTTCTATACCCACACCCTGATGCCGCCGATCTTCAACCCGGGGCCTTCCAAGGGAGGTCGGCCACCGATCTATGTAGGGGGGCGTCGGTCCCAAGATGACGGAAGCCGCAGGGGAGGTGGCGGATGGGATGCTGCTCCACCCGTTTCACACGGAGCGCTCGCTCGAGGAAGTAATGATGCCTTCACTCCAGCGTGGGCTCGGGACGTCCGGCCGAACCCTCGCCGACTTCGCACTTTGTGCGCAAGTCATCATCGTCACGGGAACAAACGAAGCCGAGCATCAGAGCGCGCTCGCCATGGCACGAAATCAGATCGCGTTTTACGCCTCCACCCCCGCTTACCGCAGCGTGTTGGAATCGGAAGGCTGCCCCGAGCTTCAAGCCGAGCTGAGGCAGATGACCAAAGAAGCTCGTTGGCACGAGATGGCGTCCAAGATCGACGACGATTTGTTGGGCAAGATTGCAGCGGTGGGCACCCCGAAAGAGGGTCGCCGAGATCTTGCGTCGCCGTTACGGCAGCCTCGCTTCACGACTGGCATTCGCATCGCCTTGCCCAATCGCACCCGAGTGTGCGGCGGAGATCATCGGCACGCTTCGCGCCGGCGAGAGCTCTTGACTTCTTGAAGTGATATGCGATCGCAGTGCGCTACGAGGAGCTCACCATGGTCGCTACGATCGGACTCACCGGACTCCGCCCCGACTCCGCGCACGCGTCGAAGATCACATCCCCACCATATGACGTGATCAAGCCGGGGACACCGCTCGAAAAACTGCTTAGCGAGGAACCGAAGTCATTGTTTCACATCATTCTCGGTGATAACCCCAATGAAGCGACCGAACGCCTCACCGCCGAGGGGATGCTGTTGGAAGACGACGAGCCGTCTTACTACGTCTATGAGCAGACCTGGTCCGGAGGGCAACGCACCGGCGTGTTCGCTGCTGCCGAGGTGTCCCCCTATGAAGACACGCAGATCATTCGTCACGAAAAGACGTTCGACGACAAGGTCAAAGGGCGCATCGCCATGCGGCAGGCTACGGGCCTTCACATCGGCCCTGTCTTCACGCTGACTAAGGCCCCCATCGCAGAGGCCCTGGATGGCGCCAAAGAGTCGGCACCGCTCTACGAGTTTACGAGTGGTTTTGGCGGGTTCAGCGAGCTCGAAGGTATCCTGAACAGGGTTTGGCGCGTGGCGGAAAACAGCGAGGTTGGCCAAGCAATTCAAACAGCGCTCAGCACTGAGCCGCTCTACATCGCCGACGGCCATCACCGATATCACGCAAGCCTACTCAACGGCCAGACGCACTTTCTGACGTACGTGACGGAAGGCGCGGTGATTCAGGCCTACAACCGCGTCATCAACGGCGTTCGCCCCTTCTCTGAAATCAAGGGCGACCTCCCTCTCGAGCCGGTCGAGACATTCCAGACGCCGGACAGGCACCGCTTCTGCATCTACACGAAAAACGGCTGCTACGAGCTCGCCGCGCAACACGTTCCGGACGACGTCGTCGGACAGCTCGACTGCGCGATCCTAGAGCGTGAGCTCTACCCAAAGCTCGGGTTGACGCACGACATGATCGTCGATCTGGATCACTTCGACTACTACTCCGAATCCGCCCTCGATGAGATGAAGGCGGTCGTCGATCGGGGCGACTACGACATTGCAGTCGCCCTGCACCCCGTAAGCCTCGACCAGCTGATGGCCGTAGCCGACGCCGGCCTCGAAGATTCTGACATCGTCATGCCCGAAAAGAGCACATTCTTCGCTCCGAAAATCCTCTCAGGGTTGTTCCTTTACCGCTACGCCAACACGTTGGTCTCATGAGCGCACTTCCACAGTACGGAAGGCACCTTCACCCGCAGGAGAAGATGCGGGCTATCGTCATAGACAAGTACGGCGGTCCCGACGTTCTGCGCGAGGCCTCCGTTCCAAGGCCCGTTCCCAAGCGGGGTCAGGTCCTGGTACGGACCAAGTTCATCGGAGTGAACCCGAAGGACGTCGTCGTCCGAAAAGGGAAGTTTCAAGTCGCCACCGGGAAACGTTTCCCCATCATCCTCGGCCACGACATCGCGGGCGAGGTCGTCGAGGTGGGGCGCGGCGCCGATCTCGCGCTCGGCGAGTACGTCTTCGGAATGATCAACGACTTCGCGGGACGCGCGTATGCAGAATACGCGGCCGTCGATGCCAATCAACTCGGGCGGGCACCCAGCTCGATCGATCTACGTGCTGCCGCCGCAGTCCCACTCGCCGCGCAGACCGCACTGCAAGGGTGGCGCGATCATGCGGAGATTACCGCGGGCCAAAACGTGCTCATCAATGGGGCATCGGGAGGGGTCGGCGTCTTCGCGGTGCAGATCGCAAAGATTCTGGGAGCAAATGTCACGGCGGTGTGCAGCCACCGGAACATCGACCTCGTCCGTGAGCTTGGCGCCGACCATGTCATCGATTACACCGAGACCGAGCTCGTCTCCTTGAGTGAGCGTTTTGATGCATTCTACGACGTCTTCGGCAACTACAGCTTCGACAAGGTGAGGCACCTGCTTACGCCGCACGGCACCTACATCCAGACCATTCCGAGCTCGCGCATCTTCAAGGACGTCGCCCGCACGTTCGTCCGAAAACAGCGCGCCAAGCTGGTCCTCGTCAAGTCGCGTCGCTCGCAGCTCGACTGGCTCCGGCAGCAGATCGACGGCAGTCACCTCCGGGTCGTGGTCGACCGTTCTTTCCCCCTGAGCAAGGCCGCAGACGCACATCGCTACATGGAAACCAAGCGAGCCCGCGGGAAAGTCGTGCTAGAAGTCCACTGAGGAGGAAGACATGCGAAGGGTCAGCTGGGGTCTCATCGTCGCCATGGTTCTTTGGCTTGGATCCGGAGTCGGGTCAGCCGCCGAGCGCACTTTCAGAGAGGTCGACTTCCCGACTGCGGGGGGCATTCAGGCCCATGCAGATATCTACTCGCCCAAGAAAAAGGCCTCGACCCTGATCGTTCTCTTCCATCAAGCGGGATGGAGCCGGGGGGAGTATCGAGAGATCGCACCCAAGCTCGCCGAGCTAGGTTACCAAGTGATGGCGGTGGACCAACGGTCGGGAAAGGCTGTGAACGGCGTCCGGAACGAGACCCATCGCCGGGCCACCCAGAAAAAGGCCAGCACCAACTACCTCGATGCGTACGCCGACCTGCAAGCCGCATTGAAGTACGCGACCGAGAACCTCAAACCACAGCGCATCATCGTCTGGGGAAGCTCCTATTCGGCAGCGTTGGTCTTCAGATTGGCGGCCGAGCACCCAACCGAAGTGACAGCGCTACTCGCGTTCTCACCGGGTGAGTATTTTCAAAAGAGGCAGGGCACGGAGTACATCCAAGCGTTCGCCAAGAAGGTGAGGGGCCCGGTCTTCATCACATCCTCCAAAGCCGAACGCGACAAAGCCAAGCCGATCTTCGATGCGGTCCCCGCCGAAAAGAAGATCCTCTTCACCCCCGCCTCGCTTGGTCAGCACGGCTCCCGCGCGCTCTGGGAAAAGTGGACCGACAACGACGTGTACTGGGCGGCCGTCAACGCGTTCCTAAAAGAATACGCACCGCCCGCTCCCAGCAACTGACAGCAAAACTGGGGGAAGTGGTCGGAAATGCGCTACACGGAAGTGTGAGCTCTCCACCCGTTCTAGACGTCCCGAACCTGGAGGCAGCACGTCTGGCCGGGCGTGCGCTCGCGGTGGATCTCGACCTGCCTTCGAAGATCCAACCGTACGATCGCGTGGAATGGCGACAGCGCGATTCGGAACACCCCACTCTGCAGCTCGACGACGTGTCGGGGATTCCTTTCGTCGTCGACATCGCAGGCGTCGAAGAGTACCAACACCGGGGTCGGCTGCGCGCAGACGATCACCACGTCTATGTGACGGTCACGCAGGAAATGGTGGGGTACGAGGCATATTGTCGCGATACACTTCGGATGGGTGCACCCGAACACCTCGTCGCAGACCCGATCGGACCACCGATCGCCGTGGCCAAGGCGTGCACATCCGGAAAGACACATACGCGGCTCGTGGAGATCGCAAGAAGTGCGCGCGGGATGACGATTCATCCTTACATGGGAATCGAGGACGTCTGGGAGCTGGCCGCCATGCTCTCGGTCGACAGTCAGGCAGAGGTACGCGTCCTGAGTCCGCCGCCCCCCGTGACCTGGATCGCGAACGACAAAGCGGTTTTCGGCGAACTCGTCGCTCGGGTCCTCGGTCGCGATGCGCTCGTCGAAACTCGGATTTCGAGGGATGTCGACAATATCCAAGCAGATCTGCGCGCGATGGCAGAGCGCCACAACCGCGTGGGGCTGAAACGAACACGCTGCGCATCAGCCATGGGGAACGCGGTTTTTGCTTCGCGAGACGTGCAAACCCGCGAGTCGGCGGCGTGCGCGGTCGACGAGTTCCTCGAACGAACCGAATGGCCCGAGGGCGAAGATGTCCTCACCGTGGCGTGGCTCGACACGGACCTCTCGCCATCAACGCAGCTCTGGATCCCTCCACTCGGACGCGGGGAGCCGAGGCTCGATGGCATCTATGAACAGATCCTGGTCGGCGAGGAAGGGGTCTTCGTCGGAAGTCGCCCCTCATCTCTCCCGGACGCGGTCAATCGCGAGCTGGCCGAAGGCGCAATTCGAGTCGCTGCGGCACTGCAGGAGCTCGGGTATGTAGGCCGGTGCTCGTTCGACCACCTCGTGACCGGCGATCCCGAAGGCAACTTCGCGGTCGTGTTCACCGAGTGTAACGGACGCTGGGGCGGAACGAGCACTCCGATGAGCCTTCTCGACCGCCTGCTCCCAGGCCCGAGGCCTCCCTATCGCGCGCAGGACGTCGTCTTTCCAGAGATGGTCGGGGCAAGACTTCCGGATTTGTTCGAGCTGATCGGGAGCGACCTGTTCGAGACCGACGCCGGCCGAGGCCGCTTCATTTTCTACAACCTCGGACCACTCGATGGTCACGGGAAGTTCGATGTCATTTCGATTGGAAACGACCAGGAAGACGCAGAACGAGGCATCCTGGAAATTCTCCCAAAGCTCCTCGGCCTCTAGCGAGTGGCTCTCCCCAACCCCAAGAACCCTTGCTCGCGGCACTCGTTCAGGTCTGCGCTTCTTTGCGCTTCTTGATTGCGAGCGCAGCCCGGATTCCCTTTTCGCGGATGACCCGAAACTTGAGGCCCGTTTCCGTCAGTTTGAAGAAACGAGTGCCGTACTTGCGGAGCTTTCTCTTGTCGATCTCGAAGCCCAGCCCCGGCTTTCGAAAGGGAGCCAACATCGCGTTTCCGTCGGGCAGAATGGGATCGATGATCCCCTCACGGAGCTCCGGGATCCAAGACGGCTCTTCGAGGGGATACTCGAGGGGAAGCTCGTTCCGAGGATCGGCCAACACCATGTTCCAGTTCACGTAGAAGCCGATGCCATTGGTCCACGTGTGTGGTGAGAAGAGGCGGTCATGGCTATGACAGGCATCGATGACCATCTTCACCTGGGCAATACCGCCCGCGAAGCAGGCATCTGGTTGATAGACGTGAAAACAGTCCTTTTCGAACATGATCTTGATTTCGTCCCAGCCATAGTTCAGCTCGGCGCCACTGATCTTGACCCGTGATGCCTTCTTGAGTGCGGCGTTTCCGTCGTAGTCCCGCGAATCGAGTGGTTCTTCGAGCCAGTCGATCCCGTGGTCATGGCATGCGTCGGCGAACGCCTTCGCCCTGGCCAAGTCCCAAGCCGGAACTCGATCCACGATGGATACGAGCCACCCTTGATTCGCATCGACTCCAAGCACTAAGTCGTTTCCGATCCCTTTTCTTACAAGTTCGATCTGCCGGATGTCCTCCTCGAGCTCGACGTTCTTCACGCGCAGCTTGAAGGTGCGGTAACCCCGCTCGGTCATCGCGAGGATCTCCTCGACCCGCTGCTCCGGCGGGTGCATCTCGCCCGTCGATAGATAGACAGGAACCGGCCTCGCGGCGCCCCCGAGAAGCTCGTACACGGGCTTGCCCCGCGCCTTGCCCAAGATGTCCCAGCAAGCGGCCTCGATC
>PVMK01124141.1_pt1 | contig 34513 bp, 30 predicted proteins | sample 1853481 | NCBI WGS metagenome assembly PVMK01 (sample SAMN08533507, study PRJNA380276) | Marine sediment metagenome, whole genome shotgun sequencing project. | reverse complement strand
TGGCAGGTCAAAGGTTGAAACAACCACCCGCCCTTGGGGATCGACTAACACAGCGTGCTCTGATTCGAGTAGGCCAGTTGCCTGAACCAGGGGGGTCATTACATCTTTTCCGCTGAGGCCAATCAGGCCAATGAACAGGCCTACCAACTGATTATTTTCGAACAATGGCGTGGCGATGGCCACAACTGACTGGCCGTCCATGGGATCTAGGAAGGGATCGGATATCGTGGTCTGTTCCATTGCCAAGGCCTGGGATATGTATGGAAGACCCGACAGGTCAGACCCAGACGGGAATAGTTCAGTAGGGCGCGATGAGGTAACTTGACCTTTGTCGTCAACCAGGATCAAACCTGGCGAGAACATGGCCAGCTCGGCTTTAGCCTCCAACCTATTTACCAATGCGGACAGAATCGAACCGTCTGGCTCTGATTCAGCATCCTGGACAGTCTGTTCCAGAGCAACGATAGTCTGTTCCAGCAATCTATCAATTTGGCCAGCAGTTATTTGGGCTATAACGAGCCGTTCCTCTATAAGGCGATCCTTACTATCCCGTAGAGCTCTTTCCCCAAGCAGGGCAAAGGCCAGAAAAAGAATAATAAAACCCGCACTGACTGCCAGAGCCATTCTTGGCCAGAGGCCGAGGTTTGAAATTCGGGACTTGTTGACTTGCATAAAGGTGATTCCTGAGCTAGCTACTCCTGAACTTAAGCGGCTGGCCGGAATTCGTGGCCACCGCCTAAAGGCAATTCCTATTCATCCTATTTCCAATCGAATTAGTCACGAAACAACCCATTTTGGTGGGCGAATTCAGCAGCCGCATAGCGGTTTTTCATGTTCAGTTTGGCTAATATATGACTGACGTGGTTTTTGACCGTTCTCTCGCTGATAACAAGGCGTACGCTTATTTCCTGGTTGGTTGCACCAGCGGCAATTTCTCGAAGCACATCCATTTCCCGTTCTGTCAAGTTGGCCACGGCCGAGCCGGAAATCGCAGGCCGCGGTTTGGTTTGGGCGAATCTTTTCAGGATTTGGCCGGTCAAAGCAGGCGTAATAGCTGGATCACCGCGTTCAACCCGGCGCAGATAGGTCAACAATCTGGCCACCGGTATGCTTTTGGGCAAGTAGCCCTTAGCACCACCTCGTATGGCGGTGAACAGATGTTCGTCATCTTCATGCACGGTCATGAACACTATTTTTGTCTCGGGCCGTTCAGCTAAAATCGACTGTGTGGCCTCTACACCCGTCCCGTCAGGCAAAGCAAAGTCCATGAGAATCAAGTCAGGCTTGAACTTTCGCGACTGTTCAATTGCGTCTTGCACATTGTTCGCCCCACCCACTACCTTCATATCCGCTTGGGCAGTTAGCAAGCTGGCCAGTCCCTCCCTGAATAAAACGTGGTTATCAACAAGCAGTACTTTTATCAGAGAGGTTTCCTTCCGGTCCTGATTAAAGGGGTTCGGGCTACGGCCTCGCCTGAGGTATAGTCCGTCGGCAGCCAAAGAAACACTTCTGTACCCTTTCCTGGCGCCGAGCGTATGACGATCCTTCCATTAAGCTCCTGCGCACGCTGCTTCATGATAGACAAACCCAAATGATCGCCGATCAGTACTGCATCGGGATTAAATCCAGAACCATCGTCTGTTATGCTTAAGCGCAGATCATCCTTTCCCCATTGAAGTTGAATGGCGACATTTTTCGCCTTGGCATGTCTGCCCACATTGTTTAGCGTTTCCCGACAGATATATAGCACCTGGCGTTGCACTTCAGGGGAAATCGCTAGCGGTTCACCCATGCAGTCCAAGTGGATCGCGAATCCCTGGCGCTCGCCCATCACCAAGGCACGTTCACAAAGGGTTGCGGTCAGGTCGGTATCATAAACCGGTTCCAGATCCGCCAGCATTTCTCGAATCTGCTCATTGGCTTCCTCGGCCGCGTCGCGCATACGTACGATGTCTACCTGAATATCGGCAACGTTCAATTGTGATCCCTCTTCGCTGAACTGATCTAGTTTGAGCCGCAAGTAGCCGATAGTTTGGGCCATTGTATCGTGCAAATCGCGGGCGAATCGCTGCCGTTCCGTGTCGGTTGCTTCAGCCCGTTTCAATTCACGTTGAAGCAGATTGGCGTTATCAAGCGCCAAAGCCATTTCCGGACCCATCTCTTCTAACAATCTCGTTTGATGTTGGCTAATGGTCTGGTTATCTGGCAGATCAAAGGCCAGCACTGTCTTTTGCATCTCACCGGTAAGCAGACACATACAATATCTCGACAACCCGTCGGCCGTTACCTCGGCGCCTTCATCTTGGCAATGAATGACTGCGGACTCGCTGCCCGGTGCGCTTGTAGGGCACTCTATACATTGGGCCGGTAAGATAGGGGCAACCTGGTAGGCCAGGCCTATACTTGGCCGGCGCCACTTTGATATGAGGTCAAATGGTTCATCTGGTGATCTCTGCACCAATAAATAGGTGCTGTTGGCGGCCGTGACCGATCCCGGATAACTAGCAACGAGATCAACTAAGCTATGCCATTCAACGGCCCCATTCATTTGCTCTACAAAAGCCCGCCTTTCTTCCAGCTCTTTGAGTATCGCATCTCGCTGCGCGCGCATCCGTGTCATACGGCCTACCAACAATCCGGCCAATATGGGCAATACCAGACCAAAGGCGATCACCTCCCGCACGAATTCGCCGTCCTCTAAGAGCGATATATCTACTCCATATTGGCGAAGCATTCTACTATGGTCAATGACCTCGTAAGTGACAAACACCATACCCAGAAGAAACAGCACCAGCCAGTGCCAGTACGTATGCCAGAGACTTACAGCGGTTGACTTAGCCCCGATACTGTTGTAGCGCGATCGTAACTGGGCCAACCTATCTTTCCGCCTTGGCAGGTTAGTTGTATTCATTCTTGCTACTCAAAACACAAACTTTGGCACGCCTAAGTGCTCCCAAACCCAAAAATTACACAAAAACCCAACTGGAAACCTATGAAACGGTTCCCGAATAAATAAAGGAAATATGGGAGAACTGTTGTCCATTTTATTTTTCATCGAGCCGGCAACCCTAAACCATAGAGAAACGGCAAGTGTGCCAAACACTCTAATTTACTGAGAGGTAACCAATATTTAAAAATACTTAAAATTTTCGGCCGGCTAGGATCTGTTCGCCGACGGTAGCTAAATAGGATGACCCTCTACCTAATAGACTTCACCTTGATGCGTCATTTCAGACCTGGTTAGCCGGTTTATAAGCTCAATGGAACGGCATTCTACTTACTACCTCAATTGGCGAAACATCAAAGCGAGAGATTAGTTGCCAAAACCCTTGTTTGAGCATAACGATCTCACTCTCACATAGCCAATATAGGCACAGCAAAGCCGGCACCTTTAGCTCAGAATTGAATTAACCTGTATTTAGCAGCCCCAGTTCATGTAGGATTCGCAATTAGGCAACCGGGTAATTTGACCCAAATTAATATCTGTTACTTTGAACTGTTGACCACCAGTTCCGAGCTACCAATTCCGATATTTTCACGCAGAACAATTTTAGCATAGAGTTCAGTAAAAGCGAGACTAGTTTCAGGCTTGACGCATCCCCATAAACGTTGTAATGTTATAACAAATTTCTTTGTGATTGACGTTTTTCCCGCAAATTGAATTGCTTATATAAACAAGTGTACTTGGAGATGCTGTGGGCGCAGGTAATGGCTATCAAAATAGCAGCTTTCCGGATAACGTAACCATAATTGAGGTGGGTCCTCGCGATGGTTTGCAGCGGGAGGAGCAGCTTATCTCAATTGAAGAGAAGGTTGATCTAATCCTCGGCCTGGTAGCCGCTGGGCTCAAGCGTATTCAGGTCACTTCTTTTGTCCATCCCAAGCTAGTTCCTCAGATGGCTGATGCTGAAGAATTGTGCGCCCGCATCCCTCGATATCCTGATGTTGTCTACAGTGGCTTAGCCTTGAATCTAAAAGGCGTTGAACGAGCCCAGCAGGCAAAGTTGGCTCATATCGACATATCTGTCTCGGCCAATGACGCTCACAGCCGCCGCAATGCCAATCGTTCTATTGAAGAAGCTTTGGCCGAGTTTAAGAGTCATGTACGAACAAGCTCGCGCTCCTATCAATGGGGTGCGGGGTGGGATTCAGTGCGCCTTTGGTTACCAAGGCGCCGGTGATGTCCGGCCGCAAACCGTCGTCGATCTTGCTCGCCACCATCTAGAACTGGGCGTCGATGAACTGGCCTTGGCCGATTCCTCTGGTTTCGCCAATCCCCGTGCCTTGACCGACTTATTAAAAATGATCATTCCTTTAGCCGGACAAACGCCCATCATCCTGCACCTTCATGATACCCGGGGTATGGGGCTGGCCAATGTCCTGGCGGCCCTACCTTTAGGCATTCGTCATTTTGACACCGCCTTTGGCGGCCTGGGTGGTTGCCCATTCATCGACGGCGCTACCGGCAATATCGCCACTGAAGATACCGCTTACATGTTAGAAGCGATGGGCATCAAGACCGGCATCAATTTGGACCGCTTAGGTCAGATATCACGAGAATTTGAGCAACGCTTATCGCGCCCTTTACCCGGAAAACTATACCAATTGCCAAACTAGATTTTAGTCTGCCGTCGATTGCAGTAAGGGAATCGGCCTGAATATGGGGCAAACAGTCGCCGAAAAAATCATCTCTAACCATACGGGTCATGCGGTAGCGGCCGGCGAGATCGCCGTTGTCGATGTTGATGGCGCAATGGCGACTGATGCCACCGCTCCCCTGGCCATTCAGGCCTTTGACAGGATGGGGGGACAGCGCTTATGGGATCCACAACGGGTATCGTTGGTCATTGATCACGCTGCCCCGGCTCCAAACGAACGAGTGAGCAATCTTCACAAGCTGATGCGAGATTTTTCGCGGCGGCAGGGTGGACATTTTTACGATGTCGGCAAGGGTATCTGCCACCAACTTATGGTGGAAAACGGCCATGTGCATCCTGGTGACATATTTGTCGGCGCTGACTCGCATACGCCAACCTATGGTGCTCTAAATGCATTGGCCGTGGGCGTCGGTTCTACCGATTTAGCCGCCGTACTGCTGACCGGTAAGATCTGGCTGAAGGTACCAGAAACTATCCTTCTTGAGCTTGTGGGAGAATTTCCAAAAGGAGTAACCGCCAAGGATGTGATTCTCTTTTTGGTAGGCCAACTAGGCATCTCTGGGGCCACCTACAAAGCCATCGAATTTATCGGCTCGGCACTGTACCACCTTAGCTTGGCCAGCCGTATGACGCTGGCCAACATGTCGGCCGAAATGGGGGCCAAGACAGGCTTGGTCGACCCGTCGGGCTTAAATCTGCCCTACGATTTCAGGCCTACTTATCCTGACGACGACGCTCACTATAGCGAACAATACCGCTTTGACGTATCGGATTTGCGACCCCAGGTGGCGGTGCCTCATTCTCCTGACCGCGTGCGGCCGGTTGACGAAGTAGCCGGACAGCCGATTGACCAGGCCTTCATTGGCTCTTGCACCAACGCCCGTCTTGAAGATTTGCATATGGCCGCCCAGGTTTTGCAGAGCGAGCACGTTCATCCAGCCGTTCGTTTGATCATTGCCCCAGCCTCAAAACGAATTTTCGACGAGGCCCTCAGAGATGGTTCGGTCGCTATTCTATCTGAAGCGGGGGCAACCTTCATTACCTCGGGATGCGGACCTTGCGTCGGCACCCACCAGGGTATACCAGCTGATGGTGAGGTTATTATTTCAAGCACCAACCGCAACTTCCCGGGTCGTATGGGCAATCCTCGAGCCTCAATCTATCTTGCCTCACCGGCCGTTGTGGCTGCCTCAGCCCTGCACGGGAAGATAAGCGATCCTACGGCAATACTTGCTGCTAAAGATGCAGATTGGGAACTGTTATGACGGCCCTAATTGGTAAAGCCCATGTTTATGGTGATAACGTCGATACCGACCGGATCATACCGGGTAAATACACCAAAACTTTAGACATGAGCGACTTAGCCAAGCACGTATTAGAAGATCTAGATCCTGAGTTTAGCACGCGTGTACGCCCTGGCGACATCCTGGTTGCCGGTGACAACTTTGGCGCGGGATCCTCCCGCGAACAAGCGCCAGTGGCGATTAAAGCGGCTGGCGTCTCCGCTGTTGTGGCTAATTATTTCGCCCGCATCTTTTACCGCAACGCCATTAACATCGGCTTACCTGTGCTTGAGGTAGGCGCTCATAAGATCCAGACGGGCCATGAAATCGAAATCGATTTAGATCAGGGTCTGGTCATCGATAGGAACAGTCAAGATACATATCAGGCGACTCAAATGCCACAAGTGATGGTTCGTATTCTGGCTGCTGGCGGCTTAGTAAATTTTCTACGCGAACACGGGGACTATGTTTAAGGTGAAAAGCGAATTAAGGTGGAAAGCGAGAGCACTCGTATCGGAATGGAGAAAGTGTTGTTTCCCACATCTCTCGACCTCCCAGGTGGCGTCATGGTAGAAAATGGATCCTTAGCGGATGTCCGCGTTTTGGAATTCACCCATGCTGTCATGGGGCCAACGACCGGTTTAATTCTGGCTGACCTAGGCGCAGAGGTGATTCGGGTTGAACCTGCCCCAGACGGAGATCCCACGCGACGCCTCAAAGGGTTTGGTAGTGGTTTTTACACCTATCTGAATCGCAACAAGAAGAGCCTGGCTATTGATCTGAAGAGCCACGATGGTCGTCAGATCGCCAACAAATTAATAGCCACCGCCGATGTCCTCATCGAAAACTTCGGTCCGGGAACGGCCGAGCGTCTAGGACTTGGTTATGATGAAGTAGCAGCTCTAAATCCAGGGCTGATTTACTGTCGACTTAAAGGATTTATGCAAGGCCCCTACGTACGTCGAACGGCCTTAGATGAAGTGGTGCAAATGATGTCTGGCCTGGCCTACATGACTGGTCCACCAGGACAACCATTACGGGTTGGCACCTCAATTGTCGATCTTATGGGTGGCACTTACGGAGCACTGGGTATCATCTTAGCCTTGCGCGAGCGTGACCAAACCGGCGAAGGAGCGCTCGTTGAAAATGGCTTATTTGAAACGGCCGCCTTCTTAATGGGCCAGCACATGGCCTATTCGGCTATCAGCCAAGAGCCAGTTCCGCCTATGGCTGCCCGAATCAGCCCCTGGTCCGTTTACCGGCAGTTTGATACAGGCGATGGACAGCCCGTGTTCGTCGGTATCACCAGTGACAAACATTGGCAGCGATTCTGCCAGAGTTTTGATCGCCAAGATCTTTTGTTTGATGAAAGTCTGGCAACCAATAACGATCGAATAGTAGCCCGCGATCGTCTCATACCAGAGCTAGAGTCCATGTTTGCTACGATGACCTTAACCGAGATTGTTAGTCGTTGTGAAACGGCTGAAATTCCTTTTTCGCCCATCGCCCGGCCAGAAGATCTGTTTGAAGATCCACAATTAAACACCGGTAATAGTTTGGTGTCGGTCCTTTTACCCGACGGCCGCCGGACGAAGTTGCCACGTCTGCCGCTTGCTATAAATGGTAAACGGGCTGAGCTTAGGTCAGAGGCGCCTACCATAGGCCAGCACACCCGAACCTTATTATCAGAACTTGGTTATGGTTTTGAAGCCATAGACGAGCTAAATGAGCGTCAAGTTATCGTAGCCTTACCTGAATAAATGGATTACTAACGATCTTAGGAGACAAGCAAACATGTCAGATCTTTCAGATTTTGACCTGGTCATAAAAAATGTGCGTGTTGTCCGGCCGAACCGGCAGGCGATTGATCTACTTGACCTGGGCTTACGCGAGGGGAAATTTGCCCGTATCGCCCCAGAAATTCCAGCTGACAATGCCCGGGAAGTTTTTGACGGCAATCGCCTATTAGCTTTTCCCGGTTTAGTTGATGCACACATGCACGCCGGCATCTATTCGCCTCTGGCCGAGGATGCCATTACCGAAAGCAAGGCGGCCGCATCGGGTGGCGTGACATCCATGATCACTTACTTCCGAACCGGCCAGTATTATCTGAATAAAGGTGGATCCTACGCAGATTTTTTCCCAGAAGTATTATCAATTTCTGACGGGCGCTACTGGTCCGACTTCGCTTATCATTTGGCGCCTATTCAAGGAAGGCACATTGATGAGATGGAAATGTTAGCCACGGAATTTGGGGTGCCCTCATTCAAAATCTTCATGTTTTATGGCGGTTATGGACTGCATGGCAAGGCAGGCATAGACGCTCAACGCCAGTTTCTCATGTTGGATGAGGGTGACAGCTATGATTTCGCCCACTTTGAATTCATCATGCGTTCGGCCAGCCGTATAATGAAAAATTATCCTGACCTTGCCGAGACGATCAGCGTCAGCTTGCACTGTGAAGTAGCCGATATTCTTAATGCCTACACCAAGATAGTACGCCAGGATACTTCGCTCTCTGGGCTTGAAGCCTATAGTGCAGCCCGGCCGCCACACGCTGAAGGATTGGCCATATGGATCGCCGCCTATCTGGCCTATGAAACAGATTGTCTAAACATCAATTTGTTACACCTTAGTTCGCGTAAGGCGATCGAGGCGGCGCTGATGATGCAGCAAATATTTCCCCATATCAATTTTCGCCGGGAAGTCACCGTCGGTCACCTATTACTTGATGATCATGCACCAACCGGCTTGCAGGCTAAGGTGAACCCACCCATACGTTCTCGAGAAAATGTGGAATTTCTCTGGGAAGCTGTACTGGATCGCCAGGTTCACTGGATCGTTAGCGACCATGCTTGCTGTTCGGCCGAATTGAAGACCGATCCAGATGAGCCGGATAATCTTTGGTTGGCCAAGGCAGGCTTTGGCGGAACCGAATACTTGCTTTCTGGAATATTTAGCGAAGGGAGCAAGCGCGGCATGTCTTATAACCACATGGCTGAGTTGTTAAGCTGGAACCCGGGGCAGCGCTTTGGTTTAAGAAATAAGGGAGACATTGCAGTCGGTTACGATGCCGATCTGGTATTGCTCGACCCAAGGGAAACATTCACTGTCCGGGCGGCCAACTCAGAGTCTGGGCAAGGCTATACTCCATTTGAAGGATTGGAGCTAACCGGGAAGGTTAAGTTTACTTTTCTGCGCGGCCAACAGACTTATGCGAACGGTAATATCACCGGCCCGGCCCGCGGCCGTTATATGAAACGCCCGACGTCGATAGCCGTAGAGATGCCGTCGCCGGCCAAAGGAAACTAAGAGGGAAATTTATGCCCTTTCGAGTAAAAATCATTTCTCCCTTACAGGCCACCAAAGCTGATCTAAGCCGGCGGCAACAACGCTATAGTCACCAGGCGGGGACTGATACCCAGCTGCTGGTCGAAAATTTGTCAGGTGGTCCGGCAGCTCTCAATACGGCCGGTGATGTGTTGACCAGCGCGGCCGCGATTTTCCAGCAAGGAAAAGGCACGGGAGTTGACGATTTTGATGCCATCCTCATTGACTGCGTTTTCGATCCGGCCGTGGAGGAGCTGCGTGAAGCCACCGGACTGCCCACTTTCGGTCCAACCCGGGTAACGTTGCCCCTTATACCGCTGGTTTCGCCTAATTTCTCCATCATTGCCCGCACAGTCAGACAATGCGAGTTGCTGGTTGAGATGGTGAGTGAATATGGCTATGCCCCTCAGCTCTGCTCATTCCGGGCCTTGGACATCAGTTATAAAGAAGCTAAACAAACGGAGATATTTGACCGGGTCATGTCTGAAAGATTGCATGAAGCGGTAGTGAGTGACGGTGCTCAGGCTATCATGTTTGGTTCTACTACCATGGCCCTATCTAAAGCAATTCGGGACACGGCCCACGGTGTTCCCCTGTTTATGCCTGGTATGGTGGCGCTTAGGGTAATGGAACATTTGTGGTTTGATAGTCTATGGCCTGGATGATACCAATTGTCAAAAATCTGTGATCATGATTGAACGAAAGTCGCCAATTCCTTTATATTACCAATTAAAGCAACTGCTGGCTGACCGCATTGCCAGGGGTGAGTGGCAGCCTGGCGATATGTTACCCACCGAAGAGCAACTACAGGAGCAGTACAATTTAAGCCGGACGACGGTGCGCCAGGCTCTCAAAGAATTGGAGTTTGAGGGGCTTATCTCCCGCTACCGGGGTAGGGGAACCTTCGTCTCCAAACCAAAGATCAGCCACAGTCCAGATCCTCACTTTAACCTCTCCTCCTTTTTGAAGCAGCAGGGGATGGAACCAGGTTGGCAGGTACTCTCGGCCAAATGGCTTCCGGCGACGACCGAAGTTGCCGAGCGATTAGCCATAGATTCCGGGACCCAAGTTTACCAGTTACGCCGGCTTCGACTGGCCAGCGGTGAACCTATCGGTTACCACATCACCCACGTTATTCCAGCCCTGGCTAAAATGATAAATGAAAAGCAGTTGAATCAAGGCGGTTCTCTGGATTATTTACCCAGAATTGGCCAGAAAAATGAAATTTATGCCAATCGTATCATTGAAGCTGTTCTCGCATCTGAAGAGACAGCTATACTTCTGGATGTTGTTGCCGGCAGTGCGCTTCTAATGGTTCGAAGGCGGATATTCGATCCCGAAGGCGTGCCCATTGAAGATATGCGGGCCATGTACAGGGGCGACCGCTTTCAATATCGAGTTCGCCAGTGGTTAGAGGACTAGGTATGGTGGGCTGATTATTTTGGAAATATCTATGTGGTCTATTTGGAACGATCTCTTAACGGAACAGGATAGGGCTGTCATCGTCCAGGCCGGCTATGACACCCAAGGCGCCTCCCTGTGGGATAGCCGGCGTTTAGGCCGGTATCCGGCTCTTCTTGTCGTCGATATGCAAGAGATGTTAATCGGCCGCAATACACCTATTTTGCAAGCCATAACCGATTACCGAACGGCCATGGGGGCCATCGCCTGGCAAGCCATGCGGCACATTGCGCCATTTGTCGAAATCATCCGCCGTACCGCTATTCCCATCTTTTATACTCGGGTTATTCCGCAAGACCGTTCGGCCGATGATCCAGCCGTGCAAATTGTCGCTCAGCTAACTCCACATTCAGAGGATGTTGTGATCGACAAACCTTATACCAGCGCTTTTTTTAATACCGATCTGATGGCTCATCTCGTGCGTCGCCAGGTCGATACGCTCATCGTGGTAGGCAATTCGACCAGTGGTTGTATCCGGGCGGCCGTGGTTGATGCGCGGCAACTAGGCCTTCACCCGTTGGTGCCGGTCGAATGTGTCTTTGACCGCATTGAAGCCTCCCACAAGATCGGATTATTAGACATGTGGATGAAATACGCGTCCGTAATGTCCGTGGCTGAAACACTCGGGTATGTCAGTAGTTTGGAAGGGTTAGCCCATGGCGATTGACCGGGATACGACGAATTGGACCTTCGAAACCGATGTGGCTGTTGTCGGCAGCGGTGGCTGTGGCCTGACTGCGGCTCTTGCTGCTGCCCAGGGTGGTGTCGAGGTCGTCATCTTTGAAAAACAGGCTCGACCCTGGAGCAATACCGCTCGTTCTGGAGGTATGATTCCGGCCGCGGGCACCCGCTTCCAAAAAGCGGCCGGCCTCGAGGAAACCCCTGAAGACTTGGCCGCAGATATTTTTCGTAAGAATCACCATACCTCCGATCGTAATATGACGCTGCACTTGGCTCGTACAGCCACCCACATGGTCGAGTGGTTGGTCGATGATATAGGAGTCAACCTGGTTTTCATCGACGATTTTAAATATCCGGGCCATAGCCAGTATCGCATGCATGCCCCGCCGAGTCGTACGGGTAGCGCCCTGGTCGCTGATCTGCGACAGGCTGTCGAAGAACATGCTCTAGCCGAACTCATCACCGATGCCGCGACCGTCAACCTCATTGCCGGCTTGGACGACACCGTCCAGGGGCTTGTGGTCGAGCATGGAACTCGAGTAGAACGCGTCCGAGCTAAAAAAGTGATATTAGCTTGTAACGGATTTGCCGGTAATAAAGAGATGGTGGCCCAATACTGCCCGGAGATGGTTAATGCCTTGTATTTTGGTGGAGAAGCGAACACTGGTGAAGGCATTCTATGGGGCATGGAACTCGGCGCAGCGACCGCTTTCATGGACGCCTTTCAGGCCCATGCCTCCGTGGCCACACCCCATGGCATTTTGATCACTTATGCCCTCATCATGGAAGGGGGTTTTCAGGTGAACAGCCTTGGAAAACGTTTTGGCAACGAATCAAACGGCTATTCCGAACATGCCCTGGAAGTTCTTTACCAGCCCGGTGCTGTTGCCTGGGATATCTACGACCGGCGATTGCACCTACTAGGGTTAAGCTTCGACGATTACCGCCAGGCACTTGAGGCTGGGGCCATCAAACAAGGAGAAACCATCGAAGCCCTGGCGACTGAGCTACAGTTACCACCTAGTGATCTGGCTCAAACGTTAGCCGATTATCATCGTTGCGCGGCCGGGGAGATAAACGATCCCTACGGACGTCCCGATTGCCGGCGTCTGGAACCACCATTTTACGGCGTGAAGGTTACCGGAGCCTTATTCCATACCCAGGGCGGCCTTAGAGTAGACGACAACGGCCTGGTATTACGGGAAGATGGAAGGCCCATACTTAACCTATATGCTGGTGGTGGGGTTGCCGCTGGCCTAAGCGGTCAGGGTCCGGGTGGATACTTTTCTGGCAACGGTCTTCTAACAGCCCTCGGTTACGGTATGTTAGCCGGGCAGCATGCGTCCCGCTCGATCAGGACGGAAGTAAATGGGTGAATGGCGTGACAGAGTCGGATCAAATTGAAAAAAACACGCCAACGGAAGAAGTGGCGGGCAAGATAACGACTGGTGACTGGTGGATAATGGCCGCCTTGATGGTGGGCATCATGCTTTCACCTTTGAATGTCATGTTTACTAGTGTGGCCTTACCCACCATGCGAGATTATTTTCATGTGGACGTCGAACAAGCAACCTGGATCGCAACCGCTTACTTCATTCCCTCTGTTGCCCTGATGCCTTTACAGAGCCAGCTCAGCCGGCGTTGGGGCTTACGTCGCACTTACGGATTAGGTTTGCTAGTACTTTCGGTTGGGGCATTTTTGGCCGCGCTGGCCCCTAGCTTTATGTGGCTTTTGGCCAGCCGGGTAATCCAGGGAATCGGTTGGTCGGCTCTCTATCCCCTGGCACTCATATTAATTGGGCGGCAATTTCCAGCTGCCCGCCAGGGAGAGATGTTGGGTCTTTGGGAATCGTCCGTTGGCCTGACGACGATAGTTGCCTCTCTGATGGGCGGCGCCCTCGTCCAGTTTCTGGGCTGGCGTTCGCTCTATGCAGTAATGGGATCGGTAGCTGCTGCTGGCGTCGTCTTAACCAAGGTAGCTATTCCATCAGTTTCCACTTCGATAACAACAAGACGGGTGAACTCTGAGTGGTTAAGTTTGCTGGTTTTGACTCTGGCTCTTGTACTCACCCTGATTGGCATCGCCGGCCGCAGCCTGACTGTATTGTTTATCGCGGCTGTAGCCTGGGGAAGCTGGGTGCTTTATTCCCGCAGCCTGGTGTCGCCGTCAATACCGCTCGCAATTTTCAGCAACCGGCGCTTTGTTTTCGCTTCTCTGGCTGCCCATATTCGCATGCTGGTAGCCATCGGCGCCTTAATCGCCCTGCCGCTGTTTTTTGAAGACGTTCAAGGGCTGAGTCCCTCGCTGGTGGGCTTGCTTCTAGTCATCTATTCGTTGTTCTTGTTTTTGGGTTCCTGGCCGGGTGGTCGCTGGAGTGATCGAGCGGGTGCGGCCGTGCCCGGGGCTGTAGGATACCTGGCTATGATTGCCGGCGTTTTGCTGCTGCTCGGTTTAGAGTCCTATTTGGTAGTTTGGTTGGTAGCCCTGGCTTTGGCTATTCGTGGCCTTGGGGCTGGTTTAAGCCAGGCTCCCTACGCAAAGGCCGCCACAGAAGCAGTCTTACCTGAACATACCCAGGCCGCCGCCGGTTTATACGGCACCATCCGCTACAGCGGGCTAGCCCTGGGTACAGTCTTAGTAGGTGTTTTTCTGCAGAATCGTTTGTCTTTTTATGGTGCTCTAGAAGGGGGGGCCGCCGCCTTGCTCGCCTTTAACGAATTATGGTTACTTCTAGCGGGTATTCTTGTTATTGGCTTGCTTGCCACTCTGGTCATGGCCCAGAGCCAACCGGCTCAATCCTTGGTGAAGACATTGGAAAATGGAAGAACTTAAGAAACTAGCAACTTTCGTGGCCTCCACAACCTTCGAAACGCTCCCTGCAGAAGTTGTCGAGCGGGCCAAATGGGTAGTGCGCGATACGGTCGGGGTGATTGTTGGCGGCATGGCCGAACCAGAAGTTAACGCCTTGGCTGATTACGCTGTGCAGACAGCGCCTGGGCCAGCAACTTTATTAGGTCATGGTGGTGGCGCGAGCGCGCCTTGGGCCGCTCTAGTGCATGGCACGGCCGGTACCACACTGGAAATGGATGAAGGGCATGCCTTTGCTCGCGGTCATGCCGCCGTGCATGCCGCCGGTCCAGCCTTAGCCCTGGCCCAATCAAATAACGCTACAGGAAAAGAGACTATTGCCGCCTTTGTCGCCGGTTACGAGGTGGCCGCTCGGGCCGGAGTCGCTTCTCGCTTACGCGCGCCAGTCCATCCCTTCGGTGCTTGGGGTGTATTAGGCGCAGCCGCGATCGGCGCCTGGTTCAAACGCTATTCCGTCGCGGCCGTCAGCGACACCCTGGAATTGGCCGCTTCATACGCGATTGCTCCCTCCTTTACAACAGCCTACCAGGGAGCGACTGTGCGCAATACCTTTGCCGGGCTGGTCAATCACTTGGGGTTGATAGCCGCCGATTTTTATAAGCTTGGCTTTCGAGGTGAAAAAGGTGGGCTGGAAACAGTTTTTGGCCAGATCCTGGGACACTCCTTCGATGCTGCTGCACTGGTCGATGGACTGGGCCAGCGATATGAAATAATGCGTGGATATTTCAAACCATATTCCGGTTGTCGTTACACCCATGCGGCCATCGACGCTGTACTGGATTTGTTGGCCGAAAAGGAAGTCAACATTGGCAACCTGGCTTCGGTAGAGGTGAACACCTATGATATTGCTGCTCATCTGAGCGATCCGGCGCCTAAGACACCCTTGGCCGGTCGTTTTTCCACTCCATACGTAGTGGCTGCGACGCTGGTTTATGGTAGCGCTGGCCCCGAAATTTTTACCCCTGAAATGCTGGTTGACTCTACAGTATTGAATATCGCCGGCAAAATCAAGTTGAAAGAAAAAAAGGCCTTTACGACCATGACCCCAGCCAAACGACCAGCTCAAGTTATCCTTCATTTTAGCGATGGATCCTGGCGAGAGAAGACAGTGTTCGGCAGCAAGGGGGATCCCGACCAACCCATGACCGCCGCCGAACTGGAAAGTAAGTTTTTTCAGCTGTGTACGACGCGTTTAGGGCCCGAAAAGACGCAACAGGCCTGGCATCAACTAGGCCGCCTTGAGCAGTGGCCCAACCTAAATGATCTCGGGCGCTGGCTTGTCCCTGAGACCCGCCCAGTAGAAATAGGAGGTGCAACAAAAACCAAATAAGATCAATCGTCAACCCTTATAACAGATATATGAAGCTAGATAATATTGGAGGAGATTCAAATGATTAAAAATCGAAAACTTTTTGCACTTTTGGCTATCGTGGTTTTATTAGTCGCCGCTTGCGCGGAATCACCGACACCCACGGCTGAACCGGTAGAAGAGCCAACCGAAGCACCGGAGGTTGTAGAAGAACCAACTGAAGAACCGACTGAAGAACCTGCCGAAGAAGAATTGGCCGGGCCCATCAATATCGGCGGTATCCATCCCTTAACCGGTGGCCTAGCGGCCGACGGTATCCAAATGGACAACGCCATCCAGATGGCTATCGACGAGCTTAACGCCGCCGGTGGCGCGTTGGGCGGTGTAGAATTCGCTTATTTGGGTGCGGACTCAACGGGTGCGGCTGAAGTCGGCCAAACGGAAGCGGAACGACTGATTGGCGAAGGTGCAGTCGCTCTCATCTGCTGCTTCCAGTCGGCTGTGACGAGCAATGTGGCGGCCATCTCCGAACGTGATGGTGTTCCCTTGGTGATAGATGTCGCCGTATCCGATGCGATCCTTGATCAAGGCTATGCCAATACCTTCCGTCTGCAGCCTAACGCCACCTCCATGGGGGTAAATGGCGCCCAATTCCTATCTGAATTGGCTGAAAACTCAGGCGAAGAGATCAGCAGCGTTGTCTATCTATATGAAGGCACGACTGGTTTTGGAGATAGCGTGCGGGCCGCATTTGTCGAAGAAGCGGCCAACTTGGGTATTGAAGTGTTGGAAGAGATTGGTTATGCTCCCTTCGAGGTTACCGATCTGACAACCGAAATGACCCGCATCAATTCCCTGGAACCCGACGCCTTGGTTGTGACCGGCTACTATAACGACGGTTTGTTGGCCGCGCGTAACGCTGAAGAGGTTGGCTTGGATGTGAAGGTGGTTTATGGCATCGCCCAAGGCACCTACGATCAACCGCAATTTGTGGCCGATGCAGGCGATCTAGCCGAGTGTTTCTATGATAGTAACTATCACTGGGATGCCTCCAATCCGGCTGCCCTGGCCGTGCGGGAAAGTTTCCAGGATATTTATGGCGAGGAAATGCGTACTTCGGCCGTTTTAGCCTACCAGGCTATGTACGTCATTGCTGATGCTGTTGAGCGTGCCGGGTCGGCCGATCCAGCTGCAATTCGTGATGCCCTGGCCGAAACCAACTACGCTGATCACATCTTGCCATATTCTGGTCCTATCACTTTCGACGATACTGGCGAAAATGAAGTCGCTTCGCCAGTTGTTATGCAAGTTCAGGATGGGGAGGTCGTTCAGGTTTGGCCAACCGACTTGGCCCAATCCGACCCTCAATTCCCTTGCGTATCTTGGGGTGAATAGACTCTATTGAAAACTGAACCCGTAGGTTTAGCCAATCTTGTTGGCCCTGAACCTACGGGTTCTCGGTCTCGTTAATGATGATGCTACTGGAAACCTGTTATGAGAACTAGTCGAAATAGAAGATGGATCCTCGTTGGCTTGGCTCTCGTGGTGGTTTTCGTTTTCGTGGCTTTGAATCGGGCCCAATTCGGCCCATGGATGGATCAGAATGGCGTCGTGCTTCGCCAGGCTTTTGTCACCGGTATTCTAATCGGGGGCATCTTTGGCCTGGTCGCCATGGGATTGACACTCATCTTTGGCGTTCTTGATATCATCAATTTTGCCCATGGCGCGCTGCTAACTATCGGCATGTACATCACTTTTGTGCTCTTCGATAGATTTGGGATCGATCCCTACCTCTCGATTTTAATCACCGTGCCGCTACTCTTTTTACTAGGCGTCCTCATCCATCGGACGATCATCCATCCGGCCCGCAATGCCCCAGCCCATAACCAATTATTATTGACTCTGGGATTGGCCCTTTTCATCGAAAACCTGATGCTGGTTATCTTTTCCGCCACGCCTCGCTCAATTCGTTTGTCTTACGGCCGGGGACTGACCGAAATCGGTCCGCTGGCCATCGACTTTCCTATCCGTATCGCCGGCACCACGATTACCCTGACTAAGCTCGCCGCTTTCATCTTCGCCGTGCTCTTGACGATCGCCCTCTACCTCTTATTACAACGGACGACGCTAGGCAAAGCGATCCGGGCCACCGCGCAGAACAAAGAGGGCGCTCGCTTGGTGGGCATCAGCACTGACAGGATCAGTCTGATCACCTTTGGTTTGGGTGTGGCCTGCGTTGGCGCGGCGGCGGCTCTGGTCTTGCCCTTCCTGTCAGTTGACCCACTGGCCGGTAGTGCCTTCAATATCACCGCCTTTGTCATCGTTGTGCTGGGCGGGATGGGCAGTATTCCTGGTGCGCTGCTCGGCGGTCTCATCATCGGCCTGACCCAAGAGCTTGGCGTCGTCTTCGCTCCTAGCTCAACCAAACTCCTTGGCGTCTTTTTTGTCTTTATCCTGGTATTACTTTTACGGCCGCAGGGGCTATTGGGTAAAAAAGAATGAACCGACTTCGCCAAATTCCTGGTGACTACATCGCCGTGGCCGTCTTCCTGGTCGTTTTGGGGCTGTTGCCTTTGTTTCTGGATAGGTTTTATCTCAGCCTAGCACTGTTAATCCTGTTTTGGGCTTATCTGGGTAATGCTTGGAACATCATGGGCGGCTATACCGGATTGTTCTCTTTCGGCCATGTCATGTTTTATGGCATTGGCGCTTACACCTCGACGGTTTTACTGGTCGATTACGCTGTTAGCCCGTGGGTTGGCATGTTGGTTGGGGCCTTACTCGCCGGGTTATTCGGTGCCTTCGTAGGTTTCCTTCTATCCCGGTTTGGCGTTCGAGGACATTTCTTCGCCTTGGGCACCTTTGCCATCGCCGAGATGGTCCGCCTTCTGGCTACCGAATTCGAGTTCATCAATACCTCAATTGGCATCCACATACCCCTAGTGCGCGGTGATTCCTGGATCCACTTGCAGTTCGAAGAAACCTTTGCCAACTACTACTACGTCATTCTAATCCTCTTTCTGATCGGCCAGATCATCACCATTACCATCGTCCGCAATAAGCTTGGCTATTACTTTCAAGCCATTCGCGAAAACGAAGAGGCTGCGGCCTCCTTGGGAGTAAACGTATTGCGCTACAAGGTCATATCGGTCGCTATTAGCGCGGCCCTGACGGCCATAGCCGGTAGCTTTTTTGCCCAGTATTTTTTGTTTATCGACCCTACCATCGTCTTTGGAATATCTGTATCGGTTCAAATCTTGCTGCGACCGATTGTGGGTGGGGTGGGTACGATTTGGGGACCTTTTGTTGGGGCCTTGCTGCTCACGCCGTTGGCCGAATTCACCCGGAGTATTATCCGTAAGCCCCCTACATTTCTGGATTTCATTGAAGGTCGTTCTGGGGTGGATGTGATGCTGTTTGGCGCAATTCTCATCATTGTTGTTCTATTCATGCCCGACGGATTAATCGGAGCGGGCAAAAGCCTGTTGGCGCGATTTAATAAAAAAAATGACATCACTGCTCAACCTCAAGGGACTGACTAAACAATTTGGCGGCCTCGTAGCCGTCAACAATGTCAGCCTGGATCTCGCTAAAGACGAAATCCTGGGACTCATCGGCCCCAATGGCGCCGGCAAGACCACGCTATTTAATATGATTAGCGGAACTTATTTGCCTACCAGCGGCCGCATTCTCTTTGAAGATAAGGATATTACTGATCTGCCTTCTTATAAGATCGCCTCGCTGGGTATTTCCCGCACCTTCCAGCTTGTCAAACCCTTTGCTAAACTGAACGTTGTAGACAATGTGATGATCGGCACCTTTCTACGTACTCGGGGAAACAAACAAGCTAGAGAAAAAGCACGGGAAGTCGTGAATTTCGTCGGCTTGGATCAGTATGCCGACCGCCCCGCCCATAATTTGACCACCTCTGCCCGCAAACGACTCGAGCTAGCTCGGGCGCTGGCCATGGAGCCCAAAATTTTATTGCTGGACGAAGTCATGGCTGGTCTAACGCCGACAGAAAGTGTGGCTATCGTCGATTTGATTCGATCAATTCGCCAAGCGGGGATAACCATCCTGGTTATCGAGCACGTGATGAAAGCCATTATGAGTCTTTCTGATCGGGTGGCCGTTTTACATCATGGCGAACTTATTGCTATCGACTTGCCTTCAGAAGTCACGAGTGATGAGCACGTTATCGAAGCCTACTTGGGCGAGGAGTTCAAAATTGCTGAAGATTGAAAACCTGAGCGTAGGATACGATGATTTGGTTGTTTTACGCGGACTCACTATGAAAATAGAGCCGGGTCAGATCGTCGCCCTCATTGGGGCTAATGGCGCCGGTAAGACCACTACCTTGAAGACAGTTTCCGGCTTGTTACGGGCCAAGCAAGGCCAGATCTTATTTGAGGGGAAGCCAATTCACACCTGGCCTTCTCACAAAATCGTCAGCGCCGGCTTGATCCAGGTACCAGAAGGTCGCCTTCTGTTTCTCGACATGACCGTCTTGGAGAATCTGGAACTTGGCGCCTATCGCCGGGGTAAAAACGACCGGCCGCAAATGTTAGAGCGTATTCTGGGGCTTTTTCCAAAGCTTGACGAACGAAAAAGCCAGCGAGCGGGCACACTGAGTGGGGGCGAGCGCCAGATGTTAGCTATCGGCCGGGCCTTAATGGCCCAACCTCGTTTACTCATGCTCGATGAGCCTTCGTTAGGCTTGGCGCCGCTAATTGTTCTAGACATTTTTCGCATTATCCAGGACGTTCGCGATGCCGGTACAACCGTCCTTATCGTAGAGCAGAACGCCATGCAAACTCTGGCCATGGCCGATTGGGGTTATGTCCTGGAAAATGGCGAGATAGTTCTAGGGGGAACAGGATCAGAATTATTGGAGAACGAACAAATTCGTACAGCCTATTTGGGCTTGTAGGTTAATAGCGTGAAAGCAGAAGAAGCAATCAACTTGGTCAAACGGTTTCTTCAACTCATGGAAGCTCGCGACTTGATGGCCGCCGAGGTCCTGATGTCGCCTCAAGCCTCGATTACTTTTCCAGGCGATAAACATTTTACCAGCCAAAACGAGATGATTGCCGCCAGCCGTGACCGCTACCAGTGGGTAAAAAAGACTTTCGATCACGCCGAGGCTTTAATCAGCGAAGAGCGTCAGATCGTTTATATAATGGGTACCTTGTATGGAGTAAACCGCCACGGCGTATCCTTTTCCGGTGTCCGTTATATCGACCGCTTCGTGCTGCGAGATGGGCTTATAATCCAGCAAGATGTATGGAATGATCTGGCCGAAACAAGTGTGCTACAACAGATATCATAGAATCATCTCTTGACAGAACAGAACTATTTACGGAAACGATTACAATGATTTACCGAGCCGAAGCGGGCGGGTGGCGACTCATTACCCAACCTGCTCATGCCTGGCTTGCGGGTGAATTGTGCGCCCTATGGGGAAATCAGGCCTTTGCCACCCCGTCCCCCTTCGAGGCCGTTGTGTTAGCCACCCGGTTACACGATATCGGCTGGTTATCCTGGGATGCTACACCTCGATTGGACGAAAGCGGCCGCCCGGTCAACTTTTTAGATACAACCCTGACCGAGACGATCCCTATCTGGCGTCAGGCCGTACAACAAATACGTTTACTTGATCCTTATGCCGCGCTGCTGGTGAGCAAACATGCTACGACCATTTACAGTCTACGCCTGGAGCGCGGAGCCGATCCACCAGAAAGTTTAGAAGATCTGAGGGCCTTGCTCGCCGAACAAGAGGATTTCCGCCAGGAACTAGTTGAAAGCCTGGCCGATCATCCACTGTACGGGCCAGAGGGCGATCCCCAGCGTTTGCAGGCCGCCTATCGCTGGCTCCGTGTTTGCGACCTCTTTTCTCTAGCTATCTGTGCCGACATGCTACCCACATCGGGGGAGATCAAGCATGTGCCTGGAAGCGACCGGTCCGATTTCGGTATCGTACGCTACCAGCGGCCGCGGCCTTTCGAGTTAGTGCTTGACCCTTTTCCCTTTGCCCATCCGTCATTGGAACTGAGTATCCAGACGCGTTTATTAGAACAACCTTCTTTTCCAGACCAGGCCACCTTTTTGACGGCCTTGGAACAGGCGCCCTGGTTGTCCCAAAAAATTACTGTTTCCTCAACCTGAGTGTCTCAGGTTGAGACACTCTTTGCCGGCCCGAAGGGAGCCCCCTGCAACTTGGAGCGACCGAATTACGCTTCACCATCACTGAAGCAGCCATCTTTCTCAAGCAATTAATCCCCTTCCTCGAGTCACACCTGCCACCAGTCCTTTGGTCACTAAGCGGCGCCATCTCACTCGTGAGGTGTTATATGTCATCTAACATCCATGACATCTATTACTGAGAACTATTGATATCTATAAGCTACACTTATGCCAATTGCGATTACAGGTATCGAGAAGAGATCTCCGAAGGCGAGACTCCGTTGCAGGTGAATCTCTAAAAAAATGCTTTAAAAAAGGAAGTGTTGGCTCAAGATGATAAAAAAACTTATTTTCGTGATGCTGCTTCTGCTGTTTGCGGCCGGTTGCGCCAACGAGCAGACAGGTCCAACGGTCACTGTCTATCGGGCACCCACCTGAGGTTGCTGCGGCGACTGGATCGACTATATGAAGGACAATGGTTACAAACTGCAAGTGCAGGATGTTAAAGACCTAACGGCGGTGAAAGACCGTCATCAAGTACCTTCACAGCTCCAGTCTTGCCACACAGCCATCGTAGATGGCTATATCATCGAAGGGCATGTACCGATCGTCGAAATTGAGCGTCTCTTAACCGAACGACCTGATATCGCCGGCTTGGCCGTGCCCGGCATGCCTATTGGGTCACCTGGCATGGGGGTCGCGGGTGCTGAATCCCAGCCCTTCGACGTAATCGCTTTTGATAGCTCTGGCGGATTTGAAGTCTTCGCCAGTTACCAATAAGTGAGATCATTTTGAGCATAGACAGCATCTGATCCCACTCTCCACCAACATAATAAAGAAGTCCAAGGGTCAACCGAGACTCAACAAAGAATTCATTGTGCTATCGAATTCTCTGCACTTCTCATAACCCAACAACATCGTCAATGGGTAAGAGTGCCTCAGCCCACCAGTCTGGGGTGTCTGCTCGTTCACCAATCGTTGGTTGGATGGTTGGATCTCCAGGGATTGCCACCTGTTGAGGATCCACCTGCGCCTGCCTTACGACGATCGCTTCTTTTGTAACGTTAAACACGGTCAGGTCTTGCGTCTGCACTACAGGACCTTCGTAAACCTTGCGTAAATCTGCGAAGGTCGTGTTTACAACTGGTGGAAACAGGAGCGTATGCCAGAGCGCACCCAGGCGCGGCTTGACGAGCGAGAATATTTTTCCGACTGCTACCGGCGAGGTATGGGCCTCATTAACTATGGTGGTGGCGTGCTCCAGAGACATTTCCATTATCTTAGCAAGAAACGCCGGTGACGGAAAACATTCGTGAATGAGCAAATCAATGGCGCCTTCACAGGCCTTTATCAAGGGCCAGCAAGGCCGCGTATCCCCAGAAAAGACAAAAGTCAGCCCGGCAAAATCAAGACGGTAGCCAACCGGCCCATCAAGTGCGTGAATCACTGGAAACGAAGTAATCTTCACACCGTTAGCCTCGTACACAACCTGTGTTTTCCGAAAATCAAACTCCGTCGCGTCGATCTGCGCACTTTGGTCGCTAAGGAAACCGCGCGTGGATTCCAAGTCCCAGTTGCAGGCTTCACGGATGTGCTCCACAAAGTGTTTGGTACCGAAGCGTGGCTCTGAACCACTAGGCCCCCAGACATGGACCGAACCAACGCGGCCTGCTTTGCCGTAACTACCCAGAAGGGTTATCAAATCAGGCATGTGGTCGGCGTGTAGGTGAGTGAGGAACACCTTGTCTAGCTTGTTAACCGGCAGGTTTAGGCTAGCGAAGTTGGCCAGCGAGCCGGAGCCCAAATCGAAAATGAGTAAATCCCGTTCGGGGTTGCCGACTTCGACCAGGATGCTGCCCGCCGCCTGCGCCCGGGTAACCCAGGGATTACCACTGCCCAATACCGTGACACGCAGTTCGCCGTCTTCCAGGGGTTCCTGGCCCGGCAAAAAGGTGTCGGCATATTCCCGCCGGGGGGTACCGACCTCCGGCGTGGCAGTCAGGGCTTGTGTACCGCCAATGTAGGAAAGAGGGGGGAAATTTTCTAACTCTGCTTGGAGGGCATTAGTCATTTTTTTCCTTATTTGTGTTGAAATCAGAATTGGGTTTCTTTAGCTTGTTTTTATCATACTAATAAGGAGAACACAACCCTATCCGTTTTTCGTTACAGGTCCCTTAGTACCCAAACCCTGGAGCCGGTTTGATCTTTTCGTAACAATGTTGACTCAATAGTCAATTCGCCTTAGAGTATGGTGGAGTCGCCCCACTACCATCCACCGCCGCCGGCACTCTTCAGTCACTATTGCAAAATATCCATATCCTGCAACTCAGTTGAGTAACTCACCTGAGAATTGCCAAATAGCTTCATTGAATCATCTTACCAAAGAGAAGGACTGAAACAGATCGAAAAGGTCGAATGATTGGCTGCAGTATTTTTATCCCCATTGTCCGAACCCTATGGTGTACAGGTGGTCTGGCAGTAAAACCAGGTCAGAGTCGGCCGCAACTGCCATAACTGTAACCAACTTATCTTCTTAAATGTCTCAAAGGCCATCACTTTTACAGTGATTGACTGATAACTCATCAGGCGTATGCCGTGTTTAACGACTCGCTCTTTTATGGGTGATAGCCGGGATGATTGATTCACTATTATAGGAAAGGGGGTATGTATTAGATAAAGGAAAAACGACACACTGCCCATTTCAGTTGCAAGTCATCTGAGCTTTGAAAAAGTTGCTTTGGGAGTCCTTATGCAAGGAGGCGATTGATTTATGAAAGTTTCAATGGTTGTTAATGGCACAACATACGAGCGAGAAGTCGAGCCGCGTACGCTGCTGGTGCATTTCTTGCGCGACCAATTGAGCCTAACAGGAACGAATATAGGCTGCGACACAAGCCAGTGTGGAGCCTGTACGGTTCACATGGATGGCCTGGCCATCAAGTCTTGCACCACCTTAGCAGTGCAGGCTGAGGGGGCCGAGATTGTCACCATCGAAGGGCTGTCTAGCAATGGCCAATTGCACCCGATGCAGCAGGCCTTTTGGGATAACCATGGCTTACAGTGTGGCTATTGTACGCCAGGGATGATCATGGCTGCCGTAAAGCTGGTCGAAAACAATCCCAATCTTAGCGATACTGAAATTCGCCATGGATTGGAAGGTAATCTTTGTCGCTGTACCGGCTATGAAAATATTGTGAAGTCCGTCAAAGCGGCCGCAGCAGCAGGAGGTGACTGATGGTCAAGTACATTGGTACAAGTGTGAAGCGGTCGGAAGATCCGCAGATGATAACGGGCGAAGCTAAATATCTCGATGACGTTAAACTGCCCGGCATGCTACACGCAGCCATTCTGCGCAGTCTCCATGCCCATGCGAAAATAATAAGCATCGATACAAAAGAAGCAGCGGCTTTGCCTGGTGTGGTTGGTGTGTTCACTGGCAAAGACTTTGAGGATTTGCCTCCTCTGCCTTGCGCCTGGCAGGCGGCGTCCGGTCGGATAGAGAATAATATCAATATGCCTCGCGTGCTCGAGATCGAGCGGGCGACCTTTACTGGCGCCGGCATAGCGGTCGTCGTCGCCGAGGATCGCTACATAGCCGAAGATGCGCTGTCATTAATCGAAGTAGAATACGAACCGTTACCGACTGTTGTAGACGCCGAAAAAGCGACTCAGGCCGGCGCGCCGCAGTTACATGAGAATGCTGAAAACAATATCGTTTTTGACTGGAACATTGGCGATCGATCGGCCGTCGAGCAAGGGCTGGCCGAAGCAGATGTTGTGGTCAGACAACGCCTGGTAAATCAGCGTCTGATACCTACACCCATCGATACGCGTGGGGCTATCGCCCAGTATACACCTTCCACTGAGGAGTATACGCTCTGGCTGTCCTCCCAAACCCCCCATATCATGCGCTTGCTGATAACCGCTTTCGTCTTTGGTATTCCCGAAACGAAGATGCGGGTCATCGCCCCTAAGATCGGCGGCGGCTTTGGAACCAAGATCTCTCTTTATCCAGAGTACTGCCTGATGGCTGCCTTGGCCAAGAAGGTTGGCCAGCCGGTGAAATGGGTGGAAACGCGGCAAGAAAATTATGTGGCCACTTCTCACGGTCGCGATCACATTACGACTATTGAGGTTGGCGCCAAACACGACGGTTCCATCACCGCTCTGAATGTCAAAACCTACGCCAACTTGGGCGGCGTTCTAGCCACCATCGGACCCGGTACACCGACCACCCTCTACGGCCGGATCCTCTCTGGCGCCTACAAAATCCCCAACCTTGCTTGTCAGGTGATTGGCGTTTACACCAATACTGGCATGGTAGACGCCTATCGGGGTGCCGGCCGTCCGGAAGCGACCTACGTGGTCGAGCGGGCTATAGACCTGGCGGCAGACGCGGTAGGCATGGATCCGGCTGAAATTCGACGCAAGAACTTTATCCAGCCTGAGGATTTTCCCTACGAACCGGCCAACAACATGCTTAATGGCCTGAAATATGATAGCGGTAATTACGAGGCAGCTCTGGACCGGGCCCTTGAAATGGTCGACTATGAAGGCTTTCGCCAGGAGCAGGAAAAGGCCCGCCAGGAAGGACGTTATCTTGGTCTTGGCCTGTCCAGCTATGTTGAAATCTGTGGCGCCGCTCCCTCATCCTGGATTGGCTTGCCAGGCGAAGGCTGGGCTGCAGGCATGTGGGAAAGCGCCAACATACGCGTCCAGCTAACTGGCAAAGCAACTCTGACCGTTGGCTCCCAAGCCCAAGGCCAGGGTCATGAGACAACCATGGCCCAGATCGTAGCCGAGGTATTGGGCATACCTGTCGAGGATGTCAATGTTCAGCAAGGAGACACCTTGGGCACACCCTTTGGTTACGGCACCTACGCCAGCCGCAGCGCGGCCGTCGGTGGAATAGCCGCTCACAACAGTGCCCAGCGAATCAGGGAGAAGGCTCGTTTACTCGGGGCCCATATGCTTGAGGCAGCCGAGGCAGATGTTGTCTATGAAGATGGCAAAGTCTTTGTAAAGGGTTCGCCCGATAGTGTCAAGACCTTCCAGGAGATAGCTGGGGCGGCGGCCCTGGGTTATGATTTACCAGAAGGTATGGAGCCCTTCCTGGACAATGTAACTTACTATGATCCACCTGATTGCACCTATCCATTCGGCACCCATATTTGCCTTGTCGAAATAGATGGGGCCACCGGTCAGGTTGACGTCAAACGATATATTGCGGTAGATGATGTCGGCCAGGTTATCAATCCCATGATCGTCGAAGGTCAGCTACATGGTGGTATCGCTCAAGGTGTGGCTCAAGCCTTGTGGGAAGGCGCTGTTTATAGTGAGAACGGCCAATTAATCAGCGGCTCGCTCATGGACTACACCTTGCCCAGAGCAGACAAGCTACCCAATTTCGAGCTGGATCGTACTGTGACCCTATCACCGACCAATCCCTTAGGGGTCAAAGGCGTTGGCGAGGCCGGCACAATTGCCTCTACAGCAGCCACAGCAAACGCTGTTATGGATGCTTTAGCTCCCCTGGGCATAAGACACCTTGACATGCCCTTAACAGCCCAAAAGATCTGGCAAGCGATTCAGGAAGCCAATGGAGGAGGTGACTGATGCATCCACCTAAGTTTGACTACTATCGAGCTCAATCGGTAAATGAAGCAATTTCACTCATGCAAGAGCATAGCCAGGCCAAATTTCTGGCCGGCGGCCATAGTTTGATCCCGGCCTTAAACATCAGGTTATCTGATCCAGGTGTGCTGATCGATATCGGATCTATAGATGAGTTGAAAGGCATCGTGGTTACCCGTGATGGCGGCTGCAAGATCGGAGCCTTGACCACCCACGCTACGGTGGCGGCCAATGGTGACGTGTCCGTGGCCCTGTCGGAAGCGGCCGCTTTAATTGGCGATCCCCAGGTGCGTAACCGGGGTACAGTAGGTGGCAATGTAGCTCATGCCGATCCCGCCTCCGACCTGCCCACTGTTTTAACCGCTCTGAAGGCCTCGTTCGAGTTAAGCGGCCCAGACGGCAACCGGTCAGTGACGGCCGATGATTTCTTCGTCGATCTTTTCGCGACTGATTTGCGAGACTCGGAAATCTTGGAATCGATCCGTATCCAGTCACCTCATCCCGGCCGAATGTTCAACGACGCGGCCGGCTCGGCCTATGCCAAGCTGCCGAACCCGGCCTCGCGTTACGCCATGGTTGGCGCGGCCGCTGTCATCTCCGTCCGTGATGGCCGTTGCGATTCGGCCAGCGTAGCCATCGGTGGACTCACGCCAATGGCCAAAAGAGCTCCTTCTGTCGAGGCCGCTCTGGTTGGCCAAATGCTGGATGAAGCGACACTGGACCAGGCCGCCAAAGCAGTACTGGATGACCTGGGTGACGAAATCTTAGATGACATGCACGCCAGTGCTGATTATCGCCGGGCCATGGTTCCCCTGTTCGTCAAGCAAGCGCTTGAGAAGGCGGTTCTAAGAGCCTGATAGGCGTTTTATATATACTCCCACCCCAAAAAACCCCCTTCCCCAGGGAAGGGGGTTACGTCTTGAGGGAGAGGGGCTCTCTAGAACAAAGAGTATCACACCCCTTACTTGCGGCGGGAATTGGTCAAAAAGGACCACAGGCTCGGCCAGTGTTCCTTAATAAGCAAGCGATCATCCGTATCGGGGCGCTGGGCCTGCAAATAGATCAGGCTTAAAGCTGCGCCGAATAGCGCATACCACCAGATACGAGTCACCGCGAAAAAGATGAGAGGCCACAAGAGCAGGCCGATACGCGTGGCCAAAAAAAGAGTTGTGGGTGATGATTAAGTGTATGACGATCAATACCATCAGGCTCGCCAGCAAGATGGGCCAGGCCATAAGCAATAGGGCAGCCAGGCCGACGGTGTTTCCTCGCCCGCCAGCTCCCTTCAGCCAAATGGACCAGCGTGTGCCAGAGACCGTCGCCAGCACGCCTGCGGCCACCAGGATCTCGCTACCCCCAACTGCGCGAACCAATACCACGGTTAACATGCCCTTAGCCGCTTCAATTAGGAAGACCAGCAGCCCGGCCCAGCGGGCGACGCTAACTGCTGTGTTTGCCACCCCCAAGTTGCCGCTGCCAAGCTGTCGAAGATCCTGTCCTGTAACCCATTTGGTGATGAGCCAGGCTTCGGGAATCGAGCCAAGCAAGTAACAGCCTATCAATATCCCGACTATCTCCGCTCCAATATACACAATGTCCTTGTTCCCATCCACGGTAATTGTCTGTCCATCCTGTATATGTTTCGTTGTCCCAGATACAGACATGACGGTCGGGAGGCCATATTCTCGGGCCACCATCGCGCCATGGGGAAAGGATACCACCAACTTCGGTGATGAGGCCACCGGCCACAGCAAAGAGCGGGGTCCAAACCGGATTGGTCAGCGAGGCTATCAGGATCTCACTCTTGCGCAACTTGTAAAACCCTTCTGGTGCACTGATCACCCGCAAGATACCCGTAACCATACCCGAATTGAATTTGATAACAACTTCCTCGGTTTTGCGCCTTTTACTTGCGGCGGGGACTGGTCAAAAAGGCCCACAGGCTCGGCCAACGCTCCTTGATCAACGAATGATCATCCGTATCGGGGCTTTGGGCCTGCAAATAGATCAGGCCTAGAGCTGCGCCGAAAAGCGCATACCGCCATTCGCCCGTCACCACGAAAAAGATGACAGGCCACAGGAGCAGGCCGATACGGGTGGCCAAAAAAGAGCTGCCGGTGATGAAGCGTACGACGACCCAAACCAGCAAACTCGCCAGCATGATGGGCCAGGCGATAAGCAATAGGGCAGCCATGCCGACGGTGTTGCCCCGGCCGCCCGCTCCTTTCAGCCAAATGGACCAGCGTGTGCCGGCGACCGTTGCCAGCACGCCTGCGGCCACCAGAATCTCGCTGCCCCCAACCGCGCGCACCAATACCACGGCCAATATACCCTTAGCCGCTTCAGTCAGGAAGACCAGCAGCCCGGCCCAGCGAGCAACGCTTATCGCTGTATTGGTTACCCCCAGGTTGCCGCTGCCAAGCTTTCGAAGATCCTGTCCAGTTACCAATTTGGTGATGAGCCAGGCTTCGGGAATCGAGCCAAGCAAGTAACAGCCTAGCAAAACCCCGACTGTCATGCCGCTATTTCCGTTCCAACGTGCACAATGCCCTTATTCCCATCCACGGTGATCGTCTGCCCATCCTGTATTTGTTTCGTCGCCCCAGGTACGGCCATCACGGCCGGGAGGCCATATTCCCGAGCCACAATCGCGCCATGGGAGAGGATGCCGCCAACTTCGGTGATGAGGCCGCCGGCCACAGCAAAGAGGGGGGTCCAAACCGGATTGGTCAATGGGGCTATCAGGATCTCACCTTTGCGCAACTTGTAAAACTCTTCTGGTCCACTGATCACCCGCGAGATACCCGTAACTATGCCTGGGCTACCGGCAACGCCTTGGAGATCTCCTTCTGCGATACTGGAATACTCCACTGTATCCAGATAAATTTCCCGGCCATCCCGAATAATCTCCGGCCAAAGTCGCGAAGAAGAAGCTTCAAATTCCTCGCGCCGGGCGCGCACCAGTTCCTCCCGGACAGTTGGCGAAACGGCCGTCTCTTCCAGTTCTTGATAGCGTAAAAAGAAGATATCGTCCTGCTGTTCCAGAAGACCGCGCTTCTGCCAACGGCGCCCCAGCTCCAGCAGCAGACGTCTCGTCGGGGCGAAGAGACGCGTCCACTCGAAATGCATGGTATCGCGCTCCCTGGTATGTACCTGGGCCTGGCCCAATATCCAGCGGAAGAGCGGCCCCGTCACAAATCGTCCCCTGAAGTCTTTTTTAAAGTTCGCCATCACCGCCTCGGTCAGTTCAAGCCGCTCTTTCATCAAGCGTTCTTGCTGCCGGTAAGGACTCTGTGCTTCGTCGGCATCGAGGTAGCTGCGCAAGAAGCCAAAGACGGGGGTCGGGTTCTCGCCCCAGGTTGGGTAGATAATGTCAAAGCGAATCTCGCGATGACCATATTCCCCTAAGAATTGCGCTAAGTGTTTTAGGAATGCCTGTCCTTCGACCGTCTCCTGCAGGTGGCTTTCCACCACCTCCGGCTCATATTTGCCCAAGGCCTCGCTAACCACGGCCGAAGCTTTAGCCTCCTGGGCTAAATCCCAGAGACGTTTGTTTGTTTCCATGGTCACATTACCGTCGAGACCTGAATTGAGTTTGGTAACAACTTCCCCAGTTTCCTCACCGTAATAGGGCTCCAGCAATTTTTCCAGGATTTCATAGGTCCGGCCGGTTACGGCGATCACTAAAAAGTCATAATTCAGCAACCGGTTGATCTTTTCAAAGACCAGGGACAGGATGTGGCTGACGATTTTTTCATCGGAGGCGCCATCCAGGGGAACGGCCGCTATTTCGGCGATTTCCGCCTGATATTGTTCGAGTATGCCCGGCAGCTGCTTCGGAAAACGGACCATAAAGCGTAACATACGAGCCATCATACTCACATAAGCCAGGGACAATTCGCGAGCCGGCTCGCGCCTCTCGTGGCTAATGGGGTTAATAAACTGATCGACCAATGACTCCCGAACCTTGGGGGAAAGAGAGCTCAATGTCTCCTCGATATATTCGCGGTGAAAGTAGAGCTGATTATAAAAAGCGGCCGTTTGATCAATGCCCTGAGCCGGTTTAAATCCCAGGGTCTTAAAAGTGAAGTCAAACATCCCATCCACCAGGGGCAACAACACCGACAAAAAAACAGGCGATAGAGCATCGGGCAGGATTTCTACCAACATGATACGACTGTACTCGCCCTGAATATCGAATACTTTTTCTTCTTTCGTCAGCGTAGTGATCGGCCGGGCCTGCAACAAATACCATTTCCCATGAGCCAAGCCCCATTCGATGTCTTGCGGCCGGCCATAATGCTTTTCGATCTCTACGCCGAGAGCGGTCAATTCTCTGGCTTGCTCGTCGGTCAGCGCCGGAGCTTCCCGCAGTTCGTCAGGCGTATCCATTTCCACAATGCCGCCCTTGTCAGAATAGGCGATTAGCAGCTCTTTTGCAGCCGTCTGGCGCTCTTTTATCAGGCCGCCTTGCTTTTGTACTGTCAGTGTGTCAGGTGTGACCAGGCCGGAAACAATGGCCTCACCCAGTCCCCAGCTAGCGTTGATGACCACTTCCTCGCGATTCCCGCTGACCGGATTAACCGTGAACAGGACGCCTGAAACTTCAGATTGGATCATGGCTTGCACGACGACCGCCAGGTAGACCTTCTGATGATCGAATCCCTGTTTGGCGCGATAGCTGACGGCTCGGGCTGTCCAGAGGGAGGCCCAGCAGCGACGGATGCTCTCCAGCAAGGCTTCTTCTCCCCGGATATTGAGGTAGGTGTCTTGCTGTCCGGCAAAGGAGGCCGTCGGCAAATCCTCGGCCGTGGCTGAAGAGCGAATGGCCACCGGAACAGATGCCGGATCGGCCAGCTCCAATTCCAGACCCAATTGGCGATAACCGGCCACAATTTCCTGAGCCATGGCTTCCGGGACAGGTTTTTGCCTGATGAGCTCGCGAATTTGGGCCGATTTAGCCTCAACATCGGCCGGAACATCCATATCCATCGTCTCCAGGATGGTTTGAATGCTGGAATATAAATTGGTTGATTCCAGCAGTTGGCGATAGGCTGGGGCAATGAGACAAAAACCAGGGGGAACGGGAAAGTTTGCTCTGGCCATTTCCCCCAAGTTGGCGCCCTTTCCGCCAACCAACTCGACCTCCGCAGCGGTTATCTCGTGAAACCAGCGAATGTATTCCACAGTCATCCTCCTGTTGATTGCAAAGCGACAAAAAAACCTGTTCAGAACTTAAGCTATCACTGATACGCTACCAGTGGAATCAGTATAACACGTGGTGTTGGCGCCGATCTGGCAAAGATGTGCGATTTTATGCGAATGTGTGCAGCAGGCGCTATTGTTGTTTGTCAAATCCATGACGAAAGCGGCCTGTGGTCGGGGTCCGGGCGCCGGGCCGGCCGGGAATTGTATAGACCTGACATACTTCAGGCGGGGCAAGAAGTGGCCCAACCGGCCGCTTCAGAGTCGAGCTTTCTTTTTATTTCGTCGAGCCTTTCAGTCACCTTGGCTAACTTAGCCCGCTGCTCCTCGTCGGCCTGCTCTGAGGCGATGGAGATTATCTGAATGAATGCCTCTATTCTATCGATGACGGTGTCCACCTCATCAGGTGTAATGTCCTCTAAATGGGCCTGAGTATAAGCCAAGCTGGCTTCTAACACCGTAGGATACATATTCTCGACGCCGATCTGCTCGGTAAGGCCACTGCGGTCCAGCATGTCCTGCACTGGCGCGTGAAGGCCGGCAAGCAGCAACTGTATCTCTCGACTGGCCAACTCCTCGTGTAACTCGCCCAACATTTCAGTGCTGGGTACGTCCAGTTCGTTGGTCATCTCCAAGTCCAGGATAGTCGCTCTAAGGGCTGGATCGCTGCTGTTCACCAAGTTTCGAATTGATTTATGCAGTGTGGCGGCATTGGCGAAGAACACGCCTTCATCTGGACGTACTATCAACAGATCAGGGGTCTGAATGGCATTTGGATGGTGCTTCGTGCTGCGAAAAGAGGCTGATCCCGGTATACGCCCTAAGACGCTAAGCTGGGGATCGCTGGTCCGAACAATCAAAGCCAGCAATGAAAGTAAGACGCCGATCAATAGACCAGCCAACACCTCATCAAAAGTGAGCACGGCTAGAAAGGTGATCACGGCCTGCCAAAAATCCCCCTTGCGTAAGCGGTACAGTCGCCGGAACTCCCGGGGTTTAACCATGCCGGAGACGGCGACGATCACGATAGCCGCCAGAGCGGCTTCCGGTAAGTTAAAGAACAGGGGCGTTAGAAACAGGCCACCAGGCGGTGGCCAGGGCGGCGATGATGCCCGGCCATCTGGTGGTGCCTCCGGCGGCGTCGCTGGCGGCCGACTTGGATAGGCTGGCGCCGATAGGAAATCCCTGGAACAAGCCGGCCCCGATATTGGCCGCTCCCAGCCCAATTAGCTCTTGATTTTCGTCAATCTCATAATCATGTTTCCTGGCAAAACTGCGATCAGGACCGACCGCTTCCGAGAAGATCACCAGGGTTATGGCCAAAGCGCCCGGTATGAGGCGACCTAACTGAGCCGGGGTAACATCTGGTATCTGTGGCCAGGCCAATCCGGCCGGGATGTCGCCGATGATCTCTACCCCTTGAGCGGCCAGATTAAAAACCGGAACAACGGCGATGCCATAGATCGTGACAATCAAGGCCGCGGGTATCCGCTTGTATCGACGTTCGATAAGGATCATCAGCAGTAAAGCGGACAAACCAATCGCTAGGGTGGCGAGATCTGTTTGGGGCAGTGCGCGGATGAGCTCGATGACCCGTTCCCAAAAATTGCCCTGCACCGCTTCTAAACCAAACAATTTGGGTACTTGTTTGATCATGATCACCAAGGCCAAGCCAGACACGAAGCCCATCAGCACCGATTCCGAAAAAAACTGGGCGATGCGGCCGAGGCGCAGTAAACCAGCTAGAACAGCGATGATACCGGCCATTAAGGCCAGTGCGGCGGTCATGGCGATGAAAGTTTCTGAATTCGCCGGGGCTAGCCCGCTAATGACGGAGGCTGACATCACAGCTACGGCCGAGGACACGGCTACGACCAATTGGCGGGAAGTGCCGAAAAAC
>PVMK01129726.1_pt1 | contig 34523 bp, 28 predicted proteins | sample 1853481 | NCBI WGS metagenome assembly PVMK01 (sample SAMN08533507, study PRJNA380276) | Marine sediment metagenome, whole genome shotgun sequencing project. | reverse complement strand
CGTGGATGCTGGAAATACAAATGCTGTGGAAGCCTTAAGAAAGAAAAAACATCGGGAAGAAAAGCCCATGGCCGTTATGTCTTTTGATATGGATCATATTCGAAAATATGCCGTCGTCGGGCCGGCGGAGGAAGAACTTTTGACGTCCTTCCAACGTCCCATTGTTCTTTTGAAAAAAATAGAACCCAATCCGATTTCAAAGATAGTTGCACCTCGAAATCGTTATTTTGGTGCAATGCTGCCGTATACTCCCCTCCACTATCTTATTCTAAGCCACGGCTTTACCGCCCTGGTAATGACCAGCGGAAACCTGAGTGAGGAGCCGATTGCCATCGACAATGACGATGCGTTCCAACAGCTTTCGGGCATCGCCGATTATTTTTTAACCCACAACCGGGACATCTATCTGCGCAGCGATGATTCCATTGTAAGAGAATCCGCCGGTGCAACACGTTTTATCCGTCGTTCCAGGGGGTATGTTCCGGTCCCTGTTTTCCTTAAAAAAACGGTTCCCGCCCATACTGGCCTGCGGTGCTGAACTGAAAAATACGGTTTGTCTCACCAAAGAAAAAACAGGCTTTTTTAAGCCAGCATCTCGGCGATCTGGAGAATCTTTCGGCCTATGAATTTTTCATATCGACCATTGACCACATGAAACAACTTCTCGATATTTCACCTGAGATTGTTGCCTATGATCTTCACCCGGATTATCTGAGCACCCGGTATGCAGAGGAATTAAAGGATATAAAGAAAATACGGGTACAGCATCATCATGCCCACATCGTGAGCTGCATGGCGGAAAATCTGATCGACGGACCGGTTATCGGGCTTTCGTTCGACGGAACCGGCTATGGCGCTGACGGCAATATTTGGGGGGGTGAGATACTGGTTGCGGATCATAAAACCTATCGCCGGGCGGCTCACTTGTCCTATACTCCCATGCCGGGGGGTGAAGCCGCCGTTAAAGAACCCTGGCGCATGGCCGCGAGTTACCTGTACGATGCCTTTGGTGACGCCTTCATGGACCTTGATCTGCCGATATTGAAAAGAATCGATGAAAAGCGGATAAAAATTATGGTGGAGATGATACAAAAAAAGGTGAATTCTCCATACACATCGAGTCTTGGGCGTCTTTTTGACGGCATCGCATCGATTATCGGCATCAGAAGCCATGTCTCGTTTGAAGGTCAGGCGGCCATGGAGCTGGAAATGCTGGCAGAAAAAACGACCGCAGGAACCTATGACTATGACTGGGTGTCCGGAGATGTTCACAGGGTTCTTTTTCAGCCCATTATACGCGGTGTGGCAAATGATATGCAAAAAGGGGTGGACCCATCAGAGATCAGCGGGAAATTCCATTCAACCCTTGTTCGGATGTTCTCGGAATTATGCGGTATCATCGGGAAAGAAACCGGGCTGAATCGTGTGGTACTCAGCGGCGGTGCATTTCAAAACTCGTTTCTATTAACGGGCCTGATACAGACACTGACACGAAACAATTTTCAGGTTTTTACCCACACCCTCGTTCCACCCGAACGACGGCGGGGATCGCGCTCGGCCAGGCCATGGTTGCCGCTGCGGCTGTAACTTGATCAAGTTAAATAGGACGCAGATTTTCGCAGACCCGCCTGCCATGCGAGGCACGAGCGGGCAGGTATACACAGATAATATTGTTATTATGCAATTTAAGAATCTTGACAATCTTTGCGTGTCGAAGATGCCGCTGTGCGGTGCCCAATGAAATGCATTTTCTTTTTCTATTTCATCGGGGTAATCTGTGTCCAAAAAAGGAAATTCCTATACTATCGAGTTAAAGAAAAAATATGACAATCAAGCATTTAGAAGAATACAGGGATCCGCAGATTTCCCGGAAGATCGTCGAACATATAAAAAATTTAAATCAAAAACAGATCCGCCTGATGGAAGTCTGCGGCACACATACAATGGCCGTTTTCAGAAACGGCATCCCATCGATTCTACCGGATACGATTTCTGCTTCTGTCCGGCCCGGGTTGTCCGGTATGTGTTACGGCACAGGGTGAAATCGATGCCTGTATTGAATTGGCAGGGATCGACGATGTTATTATAGCAACGTTCGGGGACCTTATGAGAGTCCCCGGGGCACATTCCTCCCTTCAAAACCAACGGGCAAACGGTCGTGACATCCGTATGGTATACTCCACATTCGACGCACTGGAGATTGCCCGAAAAAACCCTGATAAAAAGGTCGTCTTTTTAGGGGATAGGCTTTGAAACCACTGCGCCCACCATCGCCGCGTCAATCATCACCGCAAACGAGATGAACCTGGACAACTATTTTGTCTTCAGCGCACATAAAGTACTTCCACCGGCCCTTTTTACCCTTATGGAATCCAGGAACACAAAAATCGACGGCTTTCTCCTACCGGACATGTTTCCGTGATTATCGGCACAAAGGCTTACCTCACCCTTTTTTGAACAATATCATATTCCTGCTGTGATTGCAGGATTCGAGCCGGTGGATATACTTCAGGCAATACTCATGCTGGTGAGCAGATCGAAACCGGCAAGCCGGAACTGGCCAACGGTTATCAGCGGGCCGTTACATTCGACGGGAAACCCAAAGGCCCAAGCCATCATGCAAAAAGTGTTTGAGACCGCTGATGCAAACTGGCGCGGCCTCGGACAATCCCGTAAAGCGGTCTTAAAATAAGAAAGGAATTTGCTGCATTCGATGCACAAAAAGTGTTTGGTATCGAAATAGGTGAAACTGAAGACCCAAAAGGGTGCGCCTGCGGTGAAATCCTCTTGGGATTAAAAACCCCGCCCGAATGTCCGCTTTATAAAAGAGAATGTACGCCACTACAGCCCATCGGTCCGTGCATGGTCTCCAGTGAAGGGACCTGTGCCGCTTACCACCAATACCATGATGCGTAAAAAAGAATTATAGTTTTTTTTATTCCTTTATAGAAAATACTGTTGCATTTAATGCTCACTTTAACAAACCTCTTTACAATGCCTTTAAATGTTTAAATTATCTACGACTTATGATACTTCTCAATAAATTCTGGGAAATTACAGTTGTAGACGCCATCGACATATGAACAACCGTATGTCGAAATTTAAGCAATAATTCGACATAATCGTCATTGCATGGCAAAATTGTATCCGTTGCTCGGCAAGAAAAATCATTTTAATCAATTTCACTAAACATTTCTGAGAATATACTTTAAAATTATGTCGACCGCAAAAAGACTTTACGGGTTTGAGCCTGATTACGCGATCCCTCCGGGAGAAACACTTAAAGAGGTCATGGAATCGCTGAATATGTCACAGAAAGAACTGTCCATTCGCATCGGGCTGCCTGTTCAGTTTCTCAACCGCATTTTCAAAGGGGATCAGCCCATTTCGTACGAAACCGCCAACAAGCTTGAATTGGCCACCGGTGTTCCGGCACGCATGTGGAACAATCTGGAGGCACAATATCGGGAGCAGTTGGCTAAAAATAAGGAGCGAAAACGGATGTAATCCGCCTGGCGGATGAACTTGAGATTTCTCCGGGAATTGTAGCGGGACGTTTTCAGCATCTAACCCAAAAATGGAACTATTTCAACGGGCTTAAGCGCAAGTTTCAGTGGGTCGTATAGAAACGATTGGGGATTAAGTCAATATACTGAATTATGCCTCCTACGTTTTACTGTTCTTCTTGAACAATGCACGATCCGAGGGTTTTTAAGGGGAAATAGGTTGAAAAAATAATGTCTTGCTTTTTTTTAATACTGTGTATTATAACAGTGCTTAACATAACAGTATTTTGATGCATGTGCGAGACTATCGTGAAGAGCCTGACAGACAAACAATCTAAGATTTATGAATTCATCGGCGCATGGCAGATGGAAAATGGTTACCCGCCGACACAGAAGGAAATACGTGACCACTTCGGGTTTGGCAGCCTCAACGCTGTGCGAAGCCACCTTGCGCTGATCGAAAAAAAAGGCTATATCCGCCTGAATTGCGGAAAAGCTCGTGGAATCCAGTTAGCGTCTTTACCTGTACCGACTTTCAGGCAGCAGGAAAACTCTATCCCTTTACTCGGCAGTATTGCAGCGGGAGTCCCGATATGGGCAGAACAGAATTTTGAAGACCATCTGCCCATTCCTCCTTCTTTATTTGGTGGAGGTGAGCTTTTTGCGCTCCATGTGTTTGGTGACAGTATGACAGGAGCAGGAATCAGAAACGGTGATATTGCTGTCATACAGAGACGGGATAGTGTTGAGAACGGGGAAATAGCGGCTGTTCTTATTGAGCAAGAGGTTACATTGAAACGAGTCTATTTGTCATCTGAGTCGCTTGTACTTAAATCCGAAAACCCTGCCTTTGAAGACCTCAAGTATGTTGCGGGCAAAAGCGACCTTATCCGTATCCTTGGACATTACCGGGGAATTGTTCGAACCGGGAATAATCGGTATTGCTCATGAATGTTGTAAACACAGCTAAAGCCTTTGGATGTCACGATGTCGTGCAGCTTGACGGTGAGCCAACCCCCAGGCATTTGGAATACCTTGATCTACTGAAGGTATCCGGGCGGAATAGCTTGAAAGTTAATGCGGTCGCTGAATTCCAGTCTAGACCCTTGATTTACATTGTATCGGGTGATCAGATACGGAATATTGATAATAATAAGATATTGGATTTTCAGTGCCTTCTGGCCAACCGGGGAGAGAGGGCATATCTCGGCATCTTGAGTCCGGGTGAGCTGAATGTGTATCCAGTCAATTTGGACCGTTCCGTTCTGGTTAACAGCCGCAACAAGACGATCAAAAAGAATTCTCCGGAAGCTCCGTTATTTTTTCAAAGTGTCGTGAACGGCGTTTTCACCCTGGAAGGCCAGCCTGAGGCTCCTGACTATGTATTCAAGACAATTCTTGACCTGATGACAGGATCCTCGAAGATTCTCATAGACACATACAAATTAAATCCCATGGATGTTCTCTCATTCCTTGGCCGAGCGCTGTTCTTCCGTTTTCTGTGGGATCGCAAGATAGTCCGGTCGAGAGAGCTTTCTTCCGTATGTCCTAAAGCAGAATCGCTTGGAGACTGTTTTTGCAATGTTGAGAACTCAGTTGAGACATGCCGGTGGCTTGACGAAACATTCAACGGCGACTTACTTCCTTTTTCCGGTGGCTATACAGACGTATTCAGCCAAGCCAATGAACAGACGGGCGGCAAATTATTTCTCCACCTGCTGGCCATTCTTTTAGGATGGAAGTATGCAGGAAAAGAAGCATTTCAACTAACGATCGATTGGGGCGATCTTGACTTTGCGCACATCCCCATCGGCGTGCTCAGCCAGGTGTATGAGAATTTCAGCAAAATTTGGGATTCTCAGCAGAGAGAACAGACAAGTGCGTACTATACACCTAAAAACATTGCGCGCTACCTTGTTGACGACGGATTTGAAGGCGTCACCGACAAGATAAACGCCCGAATTCTGGACCCAAGTTGCGGGGCCGGGATTTTCCTTGTCCTGGCATTCAGGAAGCTTGTTGCAGCCCGCTGGGAACACGATGGTAAGCGACCTGACACAAAGGCGATTCAATCCATTCTCTACAAACAGCTTTGTGGTTTCGATGTCAGTGAGTCCGCCCTTCGCCTGGCAGCATTGTCGCTTTACATTACCGCCATCGAACTTAATGAATCACCTCGACCTCCCAAGAGCCTGAAATTTCCGGGGCCGCTTCAGGGCATCGTGCTGCATAATCACAGACGAACTGAAGAGCGAGCGGCAAAGGGTTTTGTGCTTGGCAGCTTGCGTCCGGATCTTACCAAAGACTTTAATGGCCGTTTCGATTTGATCATCGGTAATCCGCCCTGGACTCGCCTGAAGGGAGACGATGAAGAGGCCAAGATAGAGATCAAGGCACACAATGTCGTATTCACCAAGTTGACTCGCCAGATTCTGATAGATCGTGGACTTGAAGATATTGCACAGACGTACCGTAATCCTGACAACAACCCGGACCTGCCTTTTTTGTGGAAATCGATTCAATGGGCGAAACCGGGAGGCATTATCGCCATGGCACTGCCTGGGCGAATCTTTCTCAAGCAATCTAAGCCCGGTACCCGCGCATTTAATGCCATCCTACAGGGAATCGAAATTACAGGGATATTGAATGGGTCCAACCTGTCGGATAGTGCAGTATGGCCGGGCATGAATCAGCCTTTCATACTCTTTTTCTCTCGTAATCGTGTGCCCGCCGCCGACCACTATTTTTATTTCGTTACACCATATTTTGAACGGAACCTGAATGACAAAGGTCGCATCCGTATTGATTATCAATCCGCTCAACCGGTAGCTGCCTCTGAAGCCGTTAAAGATTCACGGCTGCTGAAAACGCTGGCAGTAGGAACTGCCCTTGATGTGGAAGTAGTCCGCAAACTTGATGAACTGGAATGGCCTACTGTTAAGTCGTATTGGGAAAACCATGGGTTGTACTCAGGGTTAGGGTACAATCTTTCGCCAAAACAGGATCAGAGCGATGCATCATTCATGCACAAATTGCCCGATTTCGCACCTCCCGAAGATGGCGGTTTTTCAGTTGATGTGCCCTCACTTCTCGATTTTGGGCGCTCCACTGCTCATATGCCAAGGTGCATGGAATTATATGCTCCTCCATTACTTATTGTGCCGCAATCTCCAGGAGCATCCTCTATTTCAGCTAAGTCGTATCTTCTTCGTGAGGCCACAGTCTTCAGCCAGTCATATTATGGGTTTTCTGCGCATGGTCTTTCAGATGTCTCGCCCATTTCTTTTCTTTATTTGCTTATGCATTCGGAGATGTTCAGGTACCATGTGCTGATGACGAGTTCGAGGATGGGCGCGGAACGAAGAACTTTTCTTAAGGGGAACATTGAGAATTTTCCGTTCCCGTCGATTGACCTGTTGCCCAAGCGGCAACGACAACGTGCCGTAAAACTTTCCGGTCAGCTTGAAACAGCATCCAGTAAACCCTGGAAGAAGATCAACGATTTCGTTTTTGATCTTTACGGTCTGGATGAGTATGACCGACAGGTTGTGAAAGACACTCTTGAAGTAGCCGAGCCCTTTAAGGAGGCTAAGAATCGTGCCAATGCGCCCCCTTTAAAGACTGAACGCAAAGCTTTTTATGTTGAACTTCAACGGTTAATCGCCCCATCTTTCGACATTACGAATCAAAAAGTATCGGTTGACGAGGTTGAAATTGCGAAACAGAATTTTCTTTCACCCTGGTATTTCTTTACTGTTTCTTCATCCTCCACTTCCGGAAGTCTGACGAAACCAACGCAGAAAAAACTGATTTCTCAAATCACCAAAGAAGCCAACAAAACAGGCTGCAGTCGAGTCGTTGTTCACGAAAAGGGGCGTCTTCTCGTAGGGATCATTGGCCAATATCGGTATTGGACGTTAAGTCGCGCCCGTCTGTGCGCTTTGGACATTCTGCGCCATCATCTTGAAGCATTTCCCATGAGGAAAAGCTGATGGCGGTCGGCTTTTTTACGCACGGCATAGAGTACACATTACCCCACCCGCAAATTTCACAACGTACCGTCCTGCTTCTTTGCAAGGTAATCAAAAGGGCCTGGCAGTTACTTGAAGAAATGCCGCCTTCCAACTTTATTCTACAATCCGCAAATGAAGATACCATTACCCAAGTGCTGGTTGATGAAATCATCGAAAATCGTTTGCGAAGAAGCGGTGAGGTTGATGGCTTCAACTGTGCTCTGTTCGGCAAGGTGATCCGGGAGCCAAAAATTACAAATTTCGACAAGAAACACCCCGACAAAATGCCTGATATTTTCTTCGATCTAAAACGGGATCAATTGCCGATTCTCAGCAATCAGGATGGCCTCTTTGTGGAATGCAAACTCGTTAACAATAGGCTTTTTTCCCGGTACTGCAAAGAGGGCCTAATACGGTTCGTTAACGGGGACTATGCTTGGGCCATGCAGGACGCCCTGATGGTCGGGTATGTAAAGGGTCATTATTCATTTAGAAAATTAGCATCTGTCCTTGATGGCAAAAAGAGCGCCGTCTTGAGGACGACTAACCATTCTGCAATTGATAAATATACGATCTACTGTTCACGTCATAACAGGGATTTTGAGTGGCCGGAAAGCCGGGGACACGCTTGTCCGATATCGGTAGCACACCTTTGGCTGCCGCTGTAACTTCAAGTTCAAATGAAAAAAAGAATTTAAAGGACATCCCCATCGGAATACGAGCAGAAGAAGCACTGAAAAAGGCTGTTGCCGATACAATTGCAGACCACAAGCGTTTCGGTGATCCTATAGTTATCTGGCGGGATGGGAAAGTAGTAAAAATACCTGCTGATCAAATCGAAATCCGTGAAGATCAAACCGAATACGAATCAAAGTAACTGTAGGATATTGAAAATGTATTTTTAAAAAGATGTGCGTCTTTTGATTCTTACAGAAGAATACGCGCTGTTTTTGAAAGGAACGAACGGACTGTCGAGATCCGTTCCACAGGCAGCGTTCAGCGTTAACCGCGATATAGCCAGGGAAAACTAAAATTGAACCGCCAAAATCGTTCGTAGAACTTATATAACACGACACCTATCAAGGCTCACTTAATCATTTCTTACACACAGGACATTCCTCGCTACAGTTCGGGCATAACAAATGGAAGTGCCGGCAAAAATGAACGCTGAAGGTGCTAACGCCGCAACCCCGGCATACCAGAGGATCCATTAATTTGGTGGCCGGATTGTAGATCATGGAAAGACGCTGCTGCTTTCTGCCCACAGATACCCGATACAGAATTTTAACGGCCGGGGTATGGATCAGCATGGCGCCGCAAAGTTTTATGTTGACTCGTATGCTGTATTTTTTAAACAGATCGTCGGTTTTTTGGGCCAGTTCATCCGGAAGCAAGCCTATTTTTTCTTGGCGTTCCTGAATTAGTTGAGCGGAAAGTCCCGGTCTTTCAAGGCTTGCTTTCATTTCCTGTTCCAGGGCGGAATAATATTCTTCCAGGCTGGCCACATCGCGACGAAGTCTTCGGTTCATGCTGTTCCGAAACAGAGCGATTTCTTCTGCCAGATCCTCCTTTATATGGCATTCGACCCATTCTATGATTTTTTTAATCTTCTCATCCCGCCAGCCAACCGGTTTTTCTTTTGATTGAAACCCGCTGACGGCCAGTCCTATATTCTGCTCCATGTCCATAATCCTGGCACCGGTTTCAAGATTGAATATCAGTTTGATGAGGCCTTCCTTTTGTTCATCGCTCTGAGCCAGATACTTACAGGTCAGAAGCAGATATTCGGCCCGTACCTCTGCAAAACTTTCAACCTTACCCACAGCTCCGTGAAAGGCAAACTGATTCCGGATCAGGTTATCAAATCCCTGGCTTTTAAGATAATCAAAGTGCAGACGGCATGCGACCAGCGGCGGCGATTCACAGGCCTCATTTGCCATTTTCTCCAGCAAAGGTGAACCGTAATTGACCGAACAGACCGATTCCGAAGCCGGATCTGTATCGATCTGAATGAATTCCGGCGTTTGGAGCAGTTTGGATAAATGATCGGGTAGAAGTACATTAAAACCTTTGGCTTTTTTTTCTATTATCGCGCCGCGATTTTCAAGAAACCGGCAGACAAAGCCCTCCAGGGATTGATCCGAATCAAAGCTCATAGTTTTCTCCAAACAGTTTCTCGTCCAGGGCCTTGGTCTTTTCATAGCCGGCTTTGTTGCGCTTCAAGCGGGTGGCCAGTTGATCGAACCTTTTTTTCCTTTCTGCGTCGGAAACCGATTGGATCCAGATATCATAGACCATATCGGAAAATTCCTTCTCGCCCCGGATACGACCCAGGATCATGTCGATTTCACCGATAACCAATTCAAACATGTTGATCTTTTTGTCAAGCACTTCGAGAATATAGTCCTCGGCACTGCCTGCGGCACACAGGTTGTAAATCGTAACTTCCTTCTCTTGTCCGATCCGGTGGATGCGGCCGATACGCTGCTCGATCTTCATCGGATTCCATGGAAGATCATAGTTGATCATCTGGTGGCAGAACTGGAGATTGCGACCTTCGCCACCAATCTCCGTGGTCAGCAAAATGTTCGTTTCCTCCTTGAATTTTTTTATTTGTTCATCCTTGCTGCGATTGTTAAGGCGACCGTGAAACATGGCATGGGGAATTTTATTCCATGACAAAAATGTCGACAGATGATCCAGCGTAGCCAGATATTTTACAAAGATGATTTTTTTCTCCGAAGATGATCGTATCAGCTTCAGCAGCATCCTGCTTTTGCGAGTATCATCCATGGAACGGCACAGGTTGTTTATGGCCTGAATCTCCTTTTGATGGTGCAATAAAAGGTCTTTTTTATCCAGCATGCGCGACAGGGTCATGTTCACCGCATGAGGGGATGATCCGGCTTCGGCCAGAAGGTTTTTAAGCAACAGCTTGCGGCCGGTTCCATCCGTAGCATTGATGCCTTGGATCAGTCCGGTAATTCTTTCGTAAAGCTCTTTTTCACTCCCGCTCGGATCAACTCGTATGGTATGGGCGAAACGCGGCGGCAACCCGATTTTAGCTATCGCACGGGTGTTGCGGATCATCACCTCTCCCAGAAGTATTTTGAGCCGGCTGCGATTCTGGGGATCTGTGGGATCACCACGCGTCATGAATTCCTTGCGAAATTCAGAAGCCGTCTTTAATTGCCCTGGTTTCAGCAATGTAATGAGATTATAGAGCTCCATCAGGTTGTTTTCCACCGGTGTGGCCGTCAGCAGCAATAAAAATCGCTTTTTCAAAGTATTGACCAGTTTCCAGTTGAGGGTGCTCCGGTTTTTGAGATGATGGGCCTCATCAACAATGACCATGTCATATTCCCGTTCAGTGACCACTGAAAAGTTTTTCTTTGATTTGGCAAGGTTAATGGAAGCCAGAATGAAAGGCGCCTGCCAGAAGCGATTCCTGTTTGTGCGGTAATCCGGATCATCGGTGGATGGGAAATCGAGTCCGAATTTTTCCCGCAACTCCTCCTTCCACTGGCTCACAAGGGAGGTGGGGGTTAAAATCAGGGCGCTTTTCACCATTCCCCGCTGAATATATTCCTTAAGTACGATGGATGCTTCAATGGTTTTTCCAAGGCCCACCTCATCCGACAGCAGGGTGCGTCCGCGAAAACGTTTTAACACCTTGCGGGCCGTTTCTTCCTGGTACCATAGAGAGCGAACACCTTTTAGGTTTACCAAACAGATGAGATTTTCAAAAGATTCCTTGAATCGGATTTGATAGCCTTCAAGCGCAAGGTTATAATTTTCATGAGACGTTAGATGCCCCCGGAACAAAGGCTGCGCGAAAGAGACGGCATCCACTTTAATGGAAATCGGTATTTGCGGAAGCGGGGCCCTGTTTGCCGGTTTTTTTAAAGGTTTTCTTTTGGGAATCGGCTTTGCAGATTCGACGGTTTTCTCAGGTGGAGGCTTCAGGATCGTGGCCGCGCGGGGGTGTGTCGGCTTTTGTAAAATCTCAAGCTGCCCCCGGCAGTACTGCTGAATTTTAATTGTGTCTGATCGTATCTTGCGTTTATTGCGGATCTTTATTTCGGGAAGTATATTCAGCAACTGATCGGCAACATCCAGCGCCACTTCGTATTGTTTGTCCCTTGCCAAAAGATCGCATAAAACAAGAAGCCGCCCATCTTCGATCTGTCCGTTGTTGTAAAGCCTTAAAAGACCTTTGCACATAAGGTCCTTCCGGTCCAGTTCAAGGCCCAGGTCCACCATGGCCTTAAGCATATCCGGGCTTTTCGGATCATACCGCAAGGCTTTCATTAAAAGCGTCAATGCTTTTTCACGATCCATCCGGTCCCAATACCACATCGCCTCATGAAAAAAATAATCGGCCTTTTCCTTTTGGGTATCAGCCGCCAGTTTGTTTCGCCGCTCTTTAAGTTTGGCCTTGCGTTTGTCTTGTCTTTTTTTTGATTTTACCTTTGCCATAACAATAATTGCATGCAGGAGCAGGAAAAGTTGCTATCAATGTTTATCCGGCCGCCCTTTTTCTATCAACTCATTTGTCAGGCAACGACCACTACGCGGCCTAATATCACAATTGTATCCATATTGTAAAATATTAAGTCAATATAGCTAACTATGTCCCGAAGACCCCAAGATATTGATTGACAAATTGATAATATAGATTATCATTATACTTATCATGAGTTCATTTTTCAAACCGCCGTTTAAAAAATTCGTCAAGAAACAAACAAGATCATTCCAGCTCGTTATTGAGGATGAAGTCGAGAAAATAATAATCACGCCTGATATCGGAGAAACCAAAAAGGGTGATCTAACTGGATTTCGAGTTCATAGGTTTGCTCTTAGAAAACAGAAATTTTTAATCGCCTATCGTTCTCAAAATGAAGATATCGTTTTTTTTAAAATAGGCCCCCATGAAAATTTTTACCGTGAACTCAAGAAATATCTCAAGGAGGTAGAATAATAATGATTACGGCCGAAAAGGTTTATAAAGACATTATAAATATGCCCTTAAAAGAAAGGGAAAAACTATTTGCTGCAATCGCCAGAAAAGGGTTTGAGAAAGATTTTTATACCCACGAAGAAGTCTTCGACGAAATTAGGCAATCGCCCTTTACGGTCAAAGAGGCCGCTGAATATCTGGAAATTGCTGAAATTACCTTGAGGAGATGGGTTAAAGCCGGAACTATCAATTATAAACGGATAGGAAGGAACATCGTATTTGACCCGGATGAGCTTAAATCTTTTAAAAGGAGCAAACAGTCCGGAAAGAATAACACCGGCCCGAAAGGTGGGAACGTCTCAGCAACAAATTAGTCGGCTTGAATCCCCATCTTACGAGGGGCATTCCCTGAGCATGCTACGTCGAGTAGCCGAGGTCCTTGGCGCGACTCTCAAAGTGGAAATTAAACGCAAAAGGCACACGAATCAGGCTGCTGTTGCTGAAAGAAAAGCCGATTATGAATCTAAAAAGTAAATTTAAATGAAAGCGTTGGTTCCGATCGAAAGAATTACAAGTAAGATATACCTCATTAGAAATGTGAAAGTTATGTTGGACAGAGATTTGGCTGAACTCTATGATGTAGAAACCAAAGCATTAAAACAAGCGGTTAGAAGGAATATCGATAGATTTCCTGCTGATTTTATGTTTGAAATGACTAATACGGAGTTTGAAGATTGGAGGTCACAATTTGTGACCTCCAAACGCGATTTTGACATACCGCTTAAGAGAATTTAATAGGAGAGTTTATGGCTAAAAAGAAAAAAAAGATATTTCAAAAAGACGCGCCAAGAAGCGTGAAAAAACCAAAAGAAAACGCAACTTGCGGCTTGTAAAATCCAGAGCGACGACTGAACCTAAGACGATACTGAGGCCCGGGTTGCCGCATATGGGAGCTCCGGAAGGTTTCCGCTCCATTTCCATGTCACAGGCGATAATGGAATATGCCAAGCCGCTTTTGAATTCGCCAAAAATGAAAAGAATGAACTTAATGATACCTTGCAAATTGGCATGTTAATTTGGAACTATGCCATCTCCGTCGAGGAGGGCAAGGAAGACAAAAAGATCGAGAACAAGATATTGAAATCGCTGGCTTCTACATATAGTTTGAAAAAGGAAGAAGCCGCGCCATTGCTCACAAAGATGACAGATCGATATACTTACCTGTTTCCTAAAGATAAACAGCCTGAACCCGGTACGCCGTTCATGTTTATTCGGAAGGAGGTCCAATTCTTTATCAAGCCTTTTGATTATAATCGGTTGGTGCTTTCAAATGAGATTCTTCCGGCAGAACAAGAAGATCTCGATTTAATAGAAAAAATTGAAAAACTGGACGGTTACATCGAAAACAGCGCCGAATTCTCGGCATATGAGAATCTTTTATTTTCTCTGCACGATGAGTGCAGGGAACGATTTGAAAAATGGCTCACGGCCAAAGGTTTAAAGGAAGATGTCCAAGATTTTTCTTTTTGTTTGCAGACGTATCTCGATTTTATCTATGGTTACATGCATGATGATACCGTTATTTTAAAATCGGTGCCGGATCTTTATTTTCTCGAGTTTTTTGAAGATTTTCTTTTAAGAAAGATGATGGTCGAGCCCATGGAATATGTTTACTGGCCGCCGGCGTTAAAACTATTTTATCGGTTTCTCCATGAAAAAGGGTATCTCGACAACCAAGAGGATATAATAAGAGAAATCGACAAATTAGAGCCTTATTTCATTGAGGTTCTTAGAAAGCAATTTTCCTAAGGATGGTTTTATGAAAGGAAAAGATGTCTGCTTCAAATGAACTCCCTGCAAAGTGCATGGAATGCGTCAAATCAAACGTATCACGCTTTCATAGAAAGTGTCATTTTTGTGGTGATTTGGAATTTGAGGAATCGGTTTTGTGTGATCTAAACCGATGTATTCAAAGCAGATCAAATTTTGAATGTCATGCTTTCCAGCCTATGCTTAAACTTGTGGGTCAATCAAAAAACGAAGTGCCCGGATTTGATGATAATTCCACAAGAGAAATTAAGGAAAAGTTCTTTTTGGATCTACTCAATTCTGACAAGATCAGATATGAAAAGGCCTTGGCCTTACAGAAAATGGGCCGTGACCCGGATGGTGTATACATGCAACTCAAATATCATTTTGCCTGGAATGTGTCCTTCAGAAGAGCTGTTTTCAGCCCTGGCAATAACTTCTTTGATTTTGTTAGTGACACATTCCTGAGGTGCAGCGAACCGGCCGGTGGGTTTGTAGATCTGCTCTATCTGGCACCGGATCATATCCATATATATATGGAATCGGATGGTGAGCTTTCGATAGAGGAAGTCGTCCACAGGATTAAGCGATTTTCCAACGATGCCATACTGGAAAAATTTCCCCTGATAAGCAATAAACTTAGTGGGGACACTGAAATCTGGGATGAAGCGTATTTTACAGAAACGATAGGTTAACAATAATCATGAATTCGTAAAAAGCCCGAATTCATCCATCTCAAACGTCCCAGCTAAATAAATTACTGGTGATTTCATGCTAACCTTCTTACATGCTGCTGATATTCATCTGGATTCGCCTCTGCGAGGCTTATCTCACTATGAAGGTGCGCCTCCCATTGAAGAAATCAGGGGAGCCACTCGGCAGGCGTTGGACAACCTGGTCAATTTTGCTTTGGAAGAAAAGGTAAACTTTGTTCTTGTGGCCGGCGACCTCTACGATGGTGACTGGCAGGACTTTAACACGGGACTATACTTTGCCAATCAGATGCGCAATCTTGGAGAAGCCGGAATCCGTGTTGGTGTAATACGCGGCAACCATGATGCCGCCAATACCATGACCAAGACCTTGGTTATGCCGGAAAACGTTAAGATTTTCAGTGCGCGCAAGCCGGAGACCTGGTTGCTCGATGATCTGGGTGTTGCCATCCACGGCCAAAGTTATGCGAACCGGGATGTATACGAGAATCTGGCAGCAGCTTACCCGGATCCGGTTCCCGACATGCTTAACATCGGCATTCTGCACTGTTTGATATCCGGCGCCGAAGGTCACCTGCCGTACGCCCCGTGCACACTGGACGAGCTTGCAGCAAAGGGCTATGATTACTGGGCACTCGGCCATGTGCACAAGTATGATGTGCTTCGGGAACAACCGCACATTGTCTATGCCGGCTGCACCCAGGGGCGGCACATTAGAGAACCCGGCAATAAAGGCTGCGTTTTGGTAGAAGTAGAAGAATCTGAAATTCGTACAGAATTTGTGCCTCTGGATGTGCTTCGCTGGGTAGAGGTCAAAGCAGATGTCGGCAACGCCCAAAACATCGAGCAGGCAGCAGGTGCTTTTGGAGAAGTATTAAGCCGGAAACTGTCTGACCTTGAAGGCATGAACGCCTGTGTGCGAGCGGTTTTGACAGGCCGCTGCCCGGCACATGGGCGGCTTTTTTCCAATCCCGAAGCCGTTGCCGCCAACGTTCGGGCAATTGCATCCGAAGTGTCACAGGGTAAGGTGTGGATTGAGAAGGTTCAGCTACAGACCCGACCGACAATCGATTTTGATGATATTGCCGGAAGCGATACGCCCCAGGGAGAGCTGTTACGGTATTTGAAGGAACTCTCCGAAAATCCGCAGGCTTTCGAGGATCTGGGGCTGGATCTGACCGCTCTGAAATCCAAACTGTCCGGAAGCGGCGTGGAATTAAAAGAAAATGAGATCGTAGAACTGTTTTCTGATGTAGGGGACATTTTGTTGACCATGCTGGAAGACGAAGAAGGTTTGGAAGGCTAATGATGAAAATCAACACATTTAAGCTGCTCGCTTACGGTCCGTTCACGGATAAAGTCCTCGATTTTTCAGGCAGTGATTTTGGCTTGCACGTGGTTTATGGCCTCAACGAAGCAGGCAAAAGCACTGCCATGCGGGCTTTGATTGGACTGTTTTACGGTTTCGGACATATTGTTGCAGACGATTGGCTTCACGATTATAAAAAACTGGCTGTGGGTGCTTCTTTAGACTTTCTCGACGGCGAGGTGTTGAATCTTAGCCGTTACAAGCGCCGCAAAAATGACTTGATCAATGATGATACCGGCGAGCCGTTTGAACAGGCAAAACTTGATCTGCATTTGGGAAAGATGGGCCGGGAAAATTTCGAGCATGCCTTTGGAATTTCTCATTATTCGCTCAGGCAGGGTGTCGATAGCGTGCTGGCTGCCGGTGGAGACCTGGGCCATGCCCTGTTTGCAGCCACCTCCGGGCTGAACACCTTAAAGCAGGTAATGGTCAAATTAGAGGATAAGCACAACCAGCTTTTCACCCCGCGCAAAAAGACAGCAACCATCAATGCCGGAATTTCACAACTGAACAAATTGCGCAAAGAACAGCGAGATGCCTCGGCCGGCCATCGTCAATGGAAGCTTATGAAAAGCAGGCTTGATGATCTACAGAGTCAGGAAAAAGAAGTTATCAAAAGGCTGAGCGAGCTTACCGCCGAGATCAGCCTTTTTGCCCGCTATCGGGATGCTCTGAAGTATGTGACCAAGTTAGATAAATTGCAAAATGATTTAAAGGACATTGGGCCGGTACCGGAACTTCCTTTAAATTTTAGAGAGCGTCGTATCGAAGCTCAGGTAGAGATTCAAGGAGCCAAACAAGCGGAACTGGATCTCATTCGTTCTGTCACTGAAACCACAGAGGAGATCGATGAACTCACCTTTGACAATCAACTGGTAGGCAATGCGTCCATCATCGAAGATTTGGCGAAAGATGCAAGCTTGCATGCCAAAGGGGTGACAGACAGCATCTCCTTGAAGGCAGAGATCGACCTGCTGCGCGAATCCGCCGAAAAATCATTAAAAGGGCTTCGATCGGATTTGACTCTCGAAGTCAGCGATAATCTGCGCCTGTCTAAACCGGAAAAAGGAAAGATTTCCAGATTGGGCATCAAGCGGGCAGCTTTAAAAACAGAAGTTACCGAAGCAAAAAATGCCTTTGAGAATAGCGTTAAAAGCCTTGAATCGGCTAAATCTAAGCTGAGCAGCCTGGGAAAGCCAAAAGATACCAATGAACTGGAAGGCTGCCTGGAACGCGCTTCGGAGTTCGGCAAGTTAGAGCACCGTATTTCCGAAGTCCGGGCGGAGATTGCCAAACTCACCGATCAAGCCGATGCAGACATTGAAAGTATAGGTCTGTGGGCCGGCAACCTAGACGCACTGGAAAAAATGCCCATTCCATCTGAAGAAACCATGCGTCGTTTTGAAGTGGATTTGGCCGAATTGGATCAAAAACTCATGGAAACGGAAAAAAAGACGGCCAACCATGAAGAGCAACTGGAGGAGAAACAAAAGGCCCTCGAGAACCTGACCCGTGTCAAGGAGCTTCCGGGTATCGATGACCTTCGGGATCATCGAGGCCTTCGAGACAAGGGATGGCGGTCCGTGCGTGGTGTATGGCTGAGCGGAGAAGAACCCGACCCGGAATTTTTAGCTGCATTTCCCGGCAACATTGATCTGGCGAATGCTTATGAGCACAGCGTGGCAAAAGCGGATGATACAGCAGATATTTTGCGTGAAGATGCGGAAGCGGTTGCCAAAGCCGATGCGCTTCGAGGGGAAATCGATGTTTTGAAAGAAAAACTCGTGACGGATAAAGCAGGGTACCGAACAATTGAAGAGAACCAAAGAACGCTCTGGGATGAGTGGGTGAAAATATGGGAACCATTGGGGATCACCGCTCTTCCTCCGCGAGAGATGGCTTCGTGGGCCGGCAGGGTGGTTGAACTCAGGCGTCGAGCGGCGGACATCAGGGATCGGAAAGTGTCAATGTCTCTCCTGAAAAACAACCTTGATAACTTAAATAAGGATATGCAGAGTGCCATGATTCGTTTGGTTGTATCCGTGCCGGAAAATATCAGTTACGCGAGCGTGTTGGATGTGGCAAAGCGTATCGCCAGGGATCATGAACAATTGCGAAATAAGCGACGAGAACTGAAAAACCGGATCAAGGAAGTTGAGCAGGACATTGATATTAACAAACAGCGCTGGAATCAAGCTGAGCAGGCATTCAAAGCATGGACAAAGGATTGGGCCGAAGCTATAACCCCCCTTGATTTTGGCTCAGATTCCCGGCCAGAGGAAATCGGTGAATTCATACTGGCTTTAGATGACGTATTTGCTGACCTTGACGAGGCGAAAAGCAAAAAAAACCGCATTGAAAACATAAGGCGTGATTACCAGGGATACAGCAAACGGGTGTTTGATATTGTTGATCATCTGGCACCCGATCTTAAAGGCCGCATGCCCGAAAAAACCGCGACCGAGTTAAATGCTCGCCTGGCCACAGACAAGGATCGTCGAAAGGACCGACTGAGGCTTGAGAATGAAAAGAAGAAAAAAGCCTCTGAACAGTCGAAGGTTAAGGAGAGGCTTGCCGCCCATCAAGAAGCCTTGCGTTTGCTTTGTAAAGAAGCAAAGGCGGATGACCCTGAGCAATTACCGGAAATTGAGGACAGGGCCAAAGCCAAAATTAACGTGATGAAGGAACTTAACCCGGTTTATGAGCGTTTAACCGAACTGGCTTCCGGAAAAGCATTGGAAACCTTCGTTGCTGAGGTTAAAGAGCAAAATCCCGATGAATTGCAGGCTGAGCTTGAGAGGATCACGGCGGAAAAGGAGGAGTTGCTGAAGACGGAAAGACAGCTGGTTAAAGATATTGCCCTGGCCAACAAAGACATAGATGAAATAGGCGGTGAGTCTAAAGCCCTGGAAATCGCAGAAGAGGCCGAAGGGCTATCCGGGCAGATCCAGTCCGACGTGGATCAATATGTGCGTTTGAAATTATCTCATATGGTTCTTGCGAAAGCCATGGAGCGCTATCGCCAAAGCAATCAAAGTCCTGTCTTATCCATCGCCAGCAACTATTTTAAAACCATGACGCAAGGGTCATTCGCGGGACTGCAGGCCGATTTTGATGACAAGGGCGATCCGGTAATCAAGGCAAAGCGACCGGACGGGAAAATGCTGACACTTGCTGAAATGAGTGACGGAAGTCGGGACCAGTTATTTCTGGCGCTAAGATTAGGGGGTTTGACGAGGTATGTCAAGGCCAACGGCCCCATGCCCTTTATCGTCGATGATGTGCTGGTGCATTTCGATGATGACAGGTCTGCATCGGCCCTTGCGGCCCTTGGCGAACTGGCCAAAGAAACGCAGGTTGTTTTTTTTACCCATCACAAACATCTTATCACCTTGGCTGAATCATCTGTTTCTGACAAAGTATTACGTGTCCATGAGCTTTGATTGAATCGCAAACTTGTAAAAGCCGGTGGTGTTTTGGAATCTCACCAAGTTATCCTCTTGTATTCTAAAGATAAATTTTCTGCCAACAGCTATTTTTACTCCTAAAATATCCTTTTCAGGCAACTATCTCAGCTTGTCCCAAACCCAAATATCGCGCAACAATGCGCAAATGAAATAAATTATATCTTGCGCATTGTTGCGCGATATAGTATGTTCCATTTCAAAATCACCTTTAATGGAAACTATTTCGGCTTTATCACGCTGCTTTAATATAATATTATGATTTAAAATAGGTTTCTTGTTTTTTGCACCCAAAATAAATTCTTAATAAAAAATTCAGGTTAGTATGCTCTCTTTTACCCCCAGCAACAAAATTGAAAATGAATTTAAAATGCTCCAGGAATTGTTTGTGGAAACATATAGAGACTTGGAGGACTTATCTACTGACGAGGCAAAATTTTTGAATCGTTTTGCGCTCATTGGCAATATCGGAGCATCTACCAGGATAGAAAATGCAGTCTTGACAGATCAAGAAATCGAATGGGTCGATACGGTCTTGAATGAGAATGGTAAAACCACCGCATATGGTGAAAAAAGGACTTTTATTCTGGACAAACTCTCAAAAGATAGAGAACGAAGCATTGAGGAGGTGGTCGGCTGCCGACAGATATTAACAACCATTTATTTGCAAGCCAATGAGTTTTTCCCTCTAACCGAAGCTGTCATTCGCGGCCTTCATCATGATTTGCTACGCTATTATCCTGAAGCTGCAAGGCATGCCGGAGGATATAAAACAGCGTCGAACCGAGTGGTTTTTATCAATCACGACACGGGAGAACATCGAGTAGTTTTAGATCCGGCACCGCCGGGTATTATTACCAGTACGGCTATGGCAGAACTGGTTAAATGGTATAATGATACCATTCGCAAACATCCCTGGCCATTGATGGTTGCCACCGAGTTTGTTTTTCGGTTTCTTTCCATTCATCCTTTCCACGATGGGAATGGAAGGATAGGACGGGCCCTTTTTATACTGGCTTTACTACAGTCAAAAGATAAATATTTAACGGGTCTCAGCTCTTTTATTGCCGTTGACCGGCATATTGAACAAAATCGCTCCCTCTACTATACTGTTTTGCATCAATGTTCCGCCGGTAAGTTTCAAGCAGATCCTACACAATATAATTTGGAGCCGTTGGCCTGGTTTTTCATCAAAATCATTAAATCTTCCCTGGCCGATGTCGAATTTTACCGCCAGAAATATACAAACTTACAGAAGCTTTCTGAATCGTCGTTTGCTGTTTTAAGCTGCTTTAAAGCCGCTCCGGAGAAGCGTTTGAAAGTAGCTGATATCGTAAAGGAGACAGGAATGCCACGCCGGACAGTCCAATATGCGCTAAATACGCTTACCAAACAAGTTTTTCTCCAGCTGCTTGGACGGGGAGCGGCAAGTCGTTATCAGCTTTTATTTTAAGGCAAAAACAACCTGTGGAAAAATTGAGGATTGATATTACTTGAACGGCGGGAATAAGGTATAATAATGAAAAAAGACACCATCCTTTTGGATCACGGCAGCGGCGGCAAAATGTCGCATCTTTTGATTACGGATCTTGTACTTCCCATATTCGACAACCCCATTCTCTCCCCGCTACATGACGGTGCTGTCTTGGATATTGACGGAAAGCGACTGGCTTTTTCCACCGACACCTTTGTGGTGGACCCCATTTTTTTCCCCGGCGGAAGTATCGGAGATCTGGCCGTAAACGGAACAGTCAACGATCTGGCCATGTGCGGTGCAAAACCCCTTTATCTGAGTACCGGATTGATCATTGAAGAAGGTTTTTCAATGGCTGATCTTAAAAAAATACTCAAAGGTATGAGCATTGCCTCAGAAAAGGCCGGTGTGAAAGTGGTCACCGGAGACACCAAGGTGGTACCCAAAGGTGCAGTGGATAAGATTTTTGTTAATACTTCAGGTATTGGAAAGATACCCGTGGGTGTAGATATTTCCAGCCGTAACGCCCGGCCCGGAGATAAAATCATCCTCAGCGGCACCATCGGTGATCACGGCGTTGCGGTTTTGACCCAGCGGGAAGGCATGACATTTGACGCACCGGTAAAAAGCGATACGGCTCCCCTGAGCCGTATGGTTGAAAGGATGGTGTCGGTTTGCTCGGATATCCACGTGCTCAGGGACCCCACCCGGGGCGGCGTCGGTACCGCTCTCAACGAAATCGCCGGCAAATCCGGGATCGGGATCAAGATCTATGAAGAAAAGATTCCCCTGAAAGATGCGGTTGCAGGTATCTGCGAACTTTTGGGATTTGATCCGATTTACATTGCCAATGAAGGCAAACTGATTGCGTTTGTGGATCCCCGGTATGCCGAAAAAGTCCTGGCGGCGATTAAAGAAGATGAATTCGGCAAAGATGCCTGCATTATTGGAGAAGTGATGTCCGATCATCCCGGCCGAGTGATCATGGAAACCCGAATCGGAGGGATTAGAATCGTCGATATGCTGACTGGAGAACAGCTCCCGAGAATCTGCTAGTTTCCCATTATGTTTATTTTAAATTCATGGCTGGACACTTTTTAGGAAAAATGTTACTTGCCTGATTTAAAAATTAAGAAAAAAATTGTTGGTGATCACGAAAGCACGAAATAATATTATGGGGAATAATCTATCTATTTTTGATTCAACTTTAAAATACCTTCAAACAACCCTCTTAATCTTTTTTCTATTATTGGCGGGATGCAGTTTTCAAAAAGAAGTCTCCTTTTCAGGAAAAACCATGGGCACCACCTACCACATCACCGTGGTTACCGGATACTTTTCCAGCACCAAAGACCTGAAAGATCAGATCGACCAACGCCTTGAAGAAATCATTAAAAGCATGTCTGCTTTTAGAAAAGACAGTGAAATCAGTCGGTTCAACGCAAATCAAAATACCGGCGAAAAATTTAAGATCTCGGATGATTTTTTCAATGTCATGACCGTCGCCAAAACGGTGTATGAACTGACCGGCGGAGCCTGGGACGGCACTGTCAAGCCGCTGGAAAACCTTTGGGGATTCGGCAGTTCTGAAAATAAAAAGAGCATCCCCGCACAATCAGAAATAGCGGCGCTTTTACCGGATATCGGATTCAACAATATCGAGATTTCATCCAATCACTATCTTATCAAAAAAAAGGCGTCCATATCCCTGGATCTTGCCTCAATTGCAAAGGGTTACGGCGTCGATCAGTTGGCAGCACTCATCAGAACAAGTGGCATAAAAAATTTTCTGGTGGAGATCGGAGGCGAAGTCTTTGCTGCAGGTTTTCGAAAAGATGGTAAAAAGTGGAGAATCGGTATCAACAGACCCAAAGCCGGTTCACCTTTTAATCAAGTATATAAAGTTGTGGAGCTACATGACAAAGGCTTTGCAACCAGTGGTGATTACAGAAATTTTTTCGAAGTGGATGGAAAACGCTTTTCTCATATACTAAACCCAAAAAGTGGATATCCTGTCAACAACGGCGTTGTAAGTGTTTCGGTTATAGCTGATACATGTACATTTGCAGATGGGTTTGCAACTGCGGTAATTGTCCTTGGCCATGAAAAAGGCCTTGAACGGGTAAACAGTCTGGACCACACCGAATGCTTGATTGTTGTTCGGACCCATGACGGTAAACTTATCGACCATTACTCCAAAGGCTTCAAAACCTATATGGCGGCCTCAAACTGAACTATTTTTTAGCCAGGTATTCAGCAATTTTTTCCGCCTCTTTGCCCGTAATGCCGCCGTCGGAGTAACCCGCCATCCTATGGGTTATCTTCCTCCATTCCGCCAGATTTTTGGTCTCTTTTAAAGACCGTTCAAGTTTATGGCACCCAGCACATTTGGACGCAAAGAGTTCTTTACCTTCCTGTATGGAACTGCAGGCATATAATGCGCCAGAAAAAATGATTGCGACGGTAAAAATAGCATTTTTCATAAAATCCCTCATTTTCTATTGGGCAATGTACGGATACTGCTATGGATTATAAATGGTGTGAATAACGATGGTTTGTTTATCTCATGAATTATGATATTTTTCAACGAGACGGAATACAAATAAACCCAAAATTCCATTGTTTCAATTGTGAGCACACGGAACCCGGTTCAACAAACCCATCGGCAGTATCACCATATTTGATTAATATTTAAGACGCTACAACCTAAATTGAGCTATTGTCGAGTTTGCCGGAGCTGCAAGGCGCAGGGGGTGCCGCTGTAGTCGGCTACTGCAAGCGCCCTGCAACATGGCAGATCCGGTAAAATCGGCAAGCCCGAAGGGTTTCAAATAGTGACAATTTTTTGCATAAAAACATTGCCCTATTGGATGAGACCTATTAGCAATTTTAGCGATGTATATTTATCTGTAATTATTAAAAATTTAAATTCCTGTCACTATTTAAAACGCTCAGTTTAGGTACAATTGTATTGACATAAAAAAGCGAGTACTGTACTTTTTTTCTTAAAAAGGTGTATTTCTGTTTTTTTAGGGAGTTACAGTGCTTTTTATCGACCTTATACTGCCTTAGCCAGTGAAAATTTTATTAAAAAAATGACGTGAAACCACGTCATGAAAGGAAGGGGAAAAGAGTGGAGATTGCAGTATTGTTAAAACAGGTTCCTTCGACAGAATCGCTCATCGGAATTGCCGAAGACGGGGTATCCGTAAAGACCGATGGCATCAAGTGGATCATTAATCCCTATGATGAATTCGCGGTTGAAGAAGCGCTACGGATTAAAGAAGCTCACGGAGGTTCGGTAACGATTATTTCCGTCGGGTCGGAAAAAGCAGCCGAGGCCATAAGAACCGCTCTGGCAATGGGAGCTGACAAGGGAATACTGATCAACGACCCGGCTTCAGCAGGCTATGATGGTTTAAAAACAGCCCGAATTCTTGCAGCAGTATTAAAAGAAGCGCCTTTTGACCTGATTATCGCCGGGCAGCGGGCGGTTGACGATGACAATTATCAAGTGGCTCCGGCAACAGCGGAGTTTTTAGGTATTCCGCATATTTCCATGGTTGTTAAAGAAGAGATTTCGGACACCAAAATCAGATGCCATAGAACCATTGACGGAGGAACCGCAATCCTGGAAACACAATTGCCGGCCCTAATTACAACCCAGCGGGGGCTGAACGAGCCGCGGTATGCATCTCTTCCGGGAATCATGAAGGCAAAAAAGAAGCCCATTGATATCAAAAACGTTTCAGACATCGGACTTGATTCTGAACACATGGGCAAACCCCTGACAAAGATCGTTTCAATGAAAACTCCCCCTGCCAGAAAAGGCGGTATTATGATCCAGGGCGATTCTGCCCAGACAAAGGCGGCCGAACTGGTCAGGATTTTACACGAAGAGGCAAAAGTCCTGTAAAAAAGGAGATCAATATGTCAAAAGGTGTGTTGGCAATAGCGGAGCAGGTAGAAGGTGTTTTTCGAAAAGTGACTTACGAGGCATTGAGTGAAGGACGGCGTATCGCCGATCATCTGGATTCCGAACTCACAGCTTTGGTTTTGGGAACTGACGTTGAAAATATTTCCAAGGAACTGAAACCATACGGACCGGACAGAATTGTAGTAGCAGATAGCCCGGCGCTTTATGAATTTTTGACAGATGCTTACACCAACGTGATATATGATTTTATCCACAAAGAAACGCCGGATATCATCATCCTGGGTGCATCAACCCAGGGTAAGGACGTTTCGGCACGCCTGAGCGCACGCCTGAATGCCCCCCTTGCCATGGATTGTGTAGCGATCCGTTTTGAGGATAACAGCCTTATTGCAACCCGTCACATGTACGGCGGAAAAATACTGGCGGATGTCGAACTTGACGGAACACCGAAGATCCTGGCGATTCGGCCCAATGCGCTGGACATTACCAACGCTGACGGAGCTGGAACCCTAGAAAAATTTGATGTAGACACGGGGACCACCGCGCTGCAGTTTATAGATAAACGACTCGACACAGATAAAAAAGAAATTACTGAGGCCGACACGGTTGTGTCGGGTGGAAGGGGAATGGGAGGCCCCGATTTTACCATAATAGAAGCGCTGGCTGAACTGCTCGACGGCGCTGTGGGTGCGTCACGATCTGCAGTCGATGAAGGCTGGCGGCCTTCATCAGACCAGGTGGGCCAGACCGGGAAAGTGGTTTCTCCGAATCTCTATATCGCCTGCGGAATATCCGGAGCCATTCAGCACTTTGCCGGGATGTCTTCATCCAAGGTGGTCGTCGCCATAAACAAAGATCCGGAAGCACCCATATTCGCCAAAGCGGATTACGGCATTGAAGGTGATCTCTTTGAAATCGTGCCGTTAGTCACCGAAGAAATCAGGAAGCTTAAAGGCTAAAAACAGAATATAAGCGCGCAAAGAAAGAAAAGAGGCTTATCTTTTTATTCTCTATGCCCATAAAGGCTGCCGAAAAATCCGGGAGCCTTTTGATTTTTTATTTGTTTAAGTTTGACACCACACTTAAACGGGTCGGCGTGGTATCAGGCGATTCGGTTTTAAGGGACGTTTAAGGTCGATAATGAAACTACACTTGGCAAGTTTGGGCTGTGCAAAAAATCTTGTAGACAGCGAGATAATGATGGGCCGGCTCATCAAAGCGGGGTGGACTCACACCCCGCATCCGGAAAAGGCCGATATAATAATCGTAAATACTTGTAGTTTTATTGAATCCGCTGCAAACGAATCCATCGACACCATCCTTGAACTTGCCAGACATAAACAGGCCGGCATCTGCCGTCGTCTCATCGTTGCCGGATGCCTCCCCGAACGGTTTAGAGAAGAAATCGTTGAATCCCTGCCGGAAGTCGATCTGTTTTTGGGAACCGGTGCCTTTGATAAAATTGTAAAAGCGGCCAGCGGATCCCTGGATGCTGAGATTTGCTGTTTGCCGGACCCGAATTCTATCACGTTTCGCCATCAGGAATCTTTAAGAATTCGGAGTTCCGCTTACATGGCGTATCTTAAAATTGCGGAAGGGTGCAACCGTCACTGTACGTATTGTATTCTTCCAAAACTCAGAGGGAAACAGAGAAGCCGCTACCCTGAAGACATTGTCGCTGAAGCTCGATCCTTGATCTCATCGGGTGTCAAGGAACTCATTCTGGTTGCCCAGGATACAACCCATTATGGTTCGGATTTACAGCCACCTGTGTCTCTGAGCCAACTGCTCGGGGAAATATCAGAATTGTCCGATGAAATATGGATCAGAGTTCTGTACGGACATCCGGAAAGTATTGATGAAAATGTCATCAGAACAATTGCCGAACACCGTAACATATGTTCTTATTTCGACATTCCGATTCAGCATGCAAGCAACAGGATTTTAAAAAAAATGGGCCGTAATTATTCATCCGATGACCTTCACCGGCTGTTTGATAACATTCGAGCATCTATTCCGGACGTGGCGTTGAGGACAACCACCATCGTCGGTTTTCCCGGTGAAAAAGATGAGGATTTTAAAAAGATTTTAAGATTTATTAAGGACATCTGCTTCGACCATCTTGGCGTATTCACCTATTCTGACGCTGAAGATCTTCCGTCCCACAGAATTCACCATCACATCCCTGAAGACGTAGCCATGGATCGATACAACCGGCTCATGTCTTCTCAGCAAGAAATTTCTTCGAAAAATAACCGAAAACACCTCCACAAGATTTATGATGTTCTTGTGGAAGGGACAGACAAGAACAACCTCTTCAAAGGCCGCACATTTTTTCAGGCACCTGAAGTCGACGGCATGACCCAAATTCTCTCCCAACAATTGCAAATCGGTTCATTTGTCCGTGTAAGGATTGAAGACACCTTTGAATATGATCTTGCAGGAAAAGTTGTATGAATGACATAAAACATAAAATCCTAAACCTGGTAAAAGATGACCTTTCGGAAATTGAAGTTGCCCTTAAACAAAATTTAAATCCGCATTTTGATCTGGTATCCCAAATCGCCGGACACATACTATTCAGCGGCGGGAAGCGCTTACGGCCTTTACTCATGGTACTGTCTGCCAGGATATGCGGTTACGATGGAAATTATGAAAAGACGTTTTCGACCATTTTTGAATATCTGCATGCCGCCACGCTTTTGCATGACGATCTTGTGGACGAAGCAACATTGCGAAGAGGCAAGCCCGTAGCCAATTCAATATGGGGAAATGCCATTGCAGTTTTGGTTGGAGATTTTCTGCTGGCAAGATCGCTTTCCATTGCAGCTGAAACAAAACGGCCGGATGTTATCAAAGTCGTCGCAGAAATTACAGAAAACATGTCCCAGGGTGAAATTCATCAGCTGATGAAGAAGGGATGCATAGATCTAACTGAAAAGGAGTACATGGAGATCATACGGCGCAAGACCGCTGTTCTTTTTCAGGGGACATGCCGTGTCGGTGCCCTCATTTCCGGGGTATCCAAAGAAAAGGAGGACGCTCTGGCGGGGTATGGGTTCAATCTCGGAATCGCTTTTCAGATGGTCGATGACCTTCTCGATTATTCACAAGACACCCCTGCTCTTGGAAAAAGGGTGGGGGCAGATCTTAAAGAAGGGAAACTGACCCTTCCGGTGATATATTCACTCAAATCGGCGGATACGAAAGACCGAATCCAGATGGAAAAAATAATAAAGAATAAAGACTTTTCCATGGAAGATTTCGAAACATTGATCGCAATCATGAAAAAATTCGGCGGTCAAACATATACTGAAAAGGTTGCACAAAAATATGTCAAAAATGCAAAGAATGCATTGGAGACCTTTAAAAACTCAACAACCAAAGAGATCCTTTTGAGTATTGCGGATTATACTTTAGCCCGCAAAGTATAAATGTGTTATTGTTATTAAATTCATTTATAAATCATTTCACCCGGTTCGGAGGTAAAAAAGGTATGTCTGTATCTTTTAACACCGTTATCAGATTCATTTTTTTAATGTTTTTCCTTTCGGTTGTCTTTACCCCGTCTAAAAATGTTCAGGCAGAAAACCAGATTTCCACAAAAACAATCGTAGTGATAGGGACCGGTAAAATCCATGGTAAAAATTCCGCCAGAGCAAGGGAAGAAGCAATTGCAAACGGTCTGGTCTCCGCCGTAGAGGATGTCGCGGTGGAACTTTTGCCGCCGGAATCTCTGGCCCGAAATTTTCAAACATTTAACGATCTCCTCAATGGCCAAACCGGTAAATTCGTTCAGGGTTACAGAGTGCTGGCGGAACTACCGCTTAAACAAACATACAGAGTTGTGGTGGAAGCAAACGTTTTTACGAGCAGATTGAAAATATTTTTGTCGGATGCCGGGATCTTATTGAGCGAAAAATTCTTACCGAAAATTCTGGTTTTAATCTCAGAACAGAACATTAAAGACCTTTCACCCACATACTGGTGGGGACAAAAACCGAACTTAAAAAAAGCAATATCCGTAAGCACGCTTTTAAAAACAATGGAAAACAAAGGATTTCCAATCATCGACTTTCGACAGATTCCTAAAAATACCTTCGATGATCACACCTATGACAAACCTGATCTGAACGACCATCAGGCGGTTAACCTTGGCCTCAAAGTACAGGCAGATGTGGTCATCATCGGCATGTCGGTTGCAGAAAGGACGCCGAATATCATGGAACAAAACATCAGATCATTTAAAAGTATCGTATCAGCACGTGCAATTCGGACAGATACAGGGGAAGAAATCGCCGCCACAATGCAGAGCTCTGTAACCACAAATACCGATGAAACAGCGGGAATCCGGGATACACTCTTCGACGCCGGATCACTCGCAGGTGAAGCGCTCGCCTCTCAAATCGTTTATGCCTGGCAAAAAGACGAACAGCAATACAACCTTGTGGAGGTCATTGTCGAAGGCACGGATAACCTCGTGAATTTTGAAAAGTTTCGTCGTATCATAACTCAAATGTCTGGTGTAAAGAATGTACAGACCAAGGAAATGAAAGTGGATGAAGTCACCATTACCCTCGAATTTCAAGGAGATGCCAAAACGCTTGCGGATGCCTTGATGCTGAAAACCTTTGAATCGATCGGTATTAACATTTATGAGGTTTCACACAATCACTTGAAAATTCAACTTGTCCCTGGTTAGGCCGAAAAGGCTTTGATAACAGAATGCTAAGATGAATTTTTTTCATTTTGGATGGGCAACAAATTATTGAACATAAACATTCCAAACATACTCACTGTCAGCAGGATATTACTTACCCCTCTTTTTGTAATTTATCTTGTAAAAGGTATGTTCCAATTTGCACTGCTGGTTTTTACCATTGCAGCCATCAGTGACGGTTTGGACGGTCTGCTGGCAAGATACTTCAATCAACACAGCGCATTGGGCGCCTATCTTGACCCCATCGCAGATAAGCTTTTGTTGGCGTCGGCTTTTGTAAGCCTGGCTGTATTAAAGATAATTCCAGCTTGGCTGACGATCATTGTACTGAGCCGTGACATCTTGATCGTAACAGGAATCGCTGTTTTTACATTAATGCGCATACCATTTGAAATCAAACCGAGCCTTGTCAGCAAATGGACAACGGTTTTTCAGTCTCTGACCATTTTTTTAATACTTCTTGATCCGAAAATTTCGGGAATTTATATTTTCAAATCGTCGATGATCTGGATTACGGCCGGTCTAACCACAACCTCCGGCTTTCACTATGTTTACTTCGCTTTGAATGCCCTCCAGAGCACTTCCGGAAAAAACCAGAAACCATGACGGCAAACCTTGTACCCTAATTGATCGCAAACAAACCGGAAAAATAGCCCCATAAGCCTTCGGGTGATCCGTGGACTTGGGCACAATTTTTTATGAAAAGCTTTTCTTTTCTAATAATAATGATTAACATTTAGCCATTAATCAATAATACAAAATAAGATATGGGAGGATATCATGTGGGAATATACAAATAAGGTAAAAGATCACTTCCTCAATCCCCGCAACGTCGGTGTGATTGAGGATGCCGACGGAATCGGAGAAGTCGGGTCTCTGGCATGCGGAGATGCTCTGACCCTCTATTTAAAATTGGATGAAAATGAACGGATTAAGGATGCAAAGTTCCAAACCTTTGGATGTGCAAGCGCCATTGCATCCTCATCAGCCCTGACAGAAATGATCCAGGGCCTTACTCTGGAGGAAGCAGAAAAAATTACCAATGAAAATATTGCAGATTTTCTCGGCGGTCTTCCAAAAGAAAAAATGCACTGTTCGGTAATGGGACGTGACGCCCTTGAAAAGGCCATTGGAAATTATCGTGGAGAAGCTGAAAAAAAGGTAGAAGGTGAGATTGTTTGTGAATGTTTCGGTGTAACCGACCTTGAAATTGAACGTGCTGTTAGAGAAAACGCCCTGAAAACTATTGAGGATGTAACCAATTATGTCAAGGCCGGCGGTGGATGCGAAAGCTGCCATGAGAAAATTCAGGAAATTATCGATACGTCCCTCGGCAAGGAACGACCGGCCAAGAAAAAAGTCATACGCTTAACCAATATCCAAAAAATAAAACTGATTGAAGAAACTCTGGAGCGTGAAATCAAACCGGCACTGAAAAAAGACGGCGGTGATATTGAACTTGTGGACGTGGATGGAAACAATGTTCTTGTGAAACTTCAAGGAACATGTGCCACCTGCAGCGCATCCCAAATTACCCTCAAGCATTATGTTGAGTCAAAGCTCAGGGAATTGGTTACACCTGAGCTTCTGGTGGAGGAGGTGCAATCGTGAGTGAAATTTATGTAGACAACAATGCCACGACGCAGGTTTCCCCGGAAGTCCTGGAAGAAATGCTCCCATATTTTAATGAATTCTACGGCAATCCGTCGAGTATGCATACTTTTGGCGGAAAGGTGGAACACAAGATAACTGAAGCACGGGCACGAATTGCTTCACTTCTAGGAGCTTCTTCTGAAGAGATCATATTTACCAGTTGCGGAACGGAAAGTGACAGCACTGCGATACGGTCCGTGATTTTGTCGAATCCTGACAAAAAGCATATCTTAACCTCCAGGGTGGAGCATCCTGCAGTCAAAAATCTTTATGAATATTTGTCCAAGAACGGCTATCGGGTAACATTTGTGCCCGTAGACCGCAAAGGGCGTCTGGATTTGGATTATCTGTATGAGAACCTTGGCGATGATACCGCTCTGGTCAGCATCATGTGGGCCAACAATGAATCAGGGGTTATCTTTCCCATCGAAGAAATTTCAAAGGTTGTAAGGGAGAAAGGAATTGTATTCCACACGGATGCTGTACAGGCTGTGGGGAAATTTCCAATAGATCTCAAAGCTATCGACATCGACATGTTTTCCCTCTCGGGGCACAAGCTTCACGGGCCAAAAGGCGTTGGCGCCCTTTATGTTCGCAGGGGAACCAAGTATACACCCTTTATAATCGGCGGCCATCAGGAAAAAGGCCGAAGAGGCGGGACCGAAAATGTCGCCTCCATTATCGGGTTGGGAAAAGCTTGTGAACTCGCCGCCGCCCATCTGTCGGATAATAACAACCAGGTTAAACAGCTTAGAGATAAACTTGAAAACGAAATCTTAAAGCGCGTTTCCAATACCATAATTAACGGTGACAGGAACAATCGCCTACCCAATACCACCAGCATAGCCTTTGAATATGTCGAAGGTGAATCCATCCTTTTAATGATGGACGAATTTGGAATCTGTGCATCATCCGGATCGGCCTGCACATCCGGTTCCCTGGAACCTTCGCATGTCTTACGCGCCATGGGTGTACCCTTTACCGCAGCCCACGGTTCGATCCGTTTCAGCCTAAGCAAATACAATACTGAAGAAGAAATCGACTTTATCATTGAAAAGCTTCCGCCGATCATTGAACGGCTTCGGGAGTTGTCTCCTTTCTGGAAAAAAATCAAATAGGAGTGGGTTATGTTTAGAGTAATGGTCAGGGACAACATGTCCCCTGTTGCAAAAAAAATACTTGAAGCAACCGGAAAAATAGAAGTTGTCGTCGATAATGACAAAGCAACATCCGATCCAAAGGTCTTGTCTAAGATTATCGGTGAATTCCATGGCCTTGCAATTAGAAGCGGAACCCGAATCACAGAAGAGGTATTGACAAATGCCGAGCAACTCAAGGTTATCGGCCGGGCCGGCATAGGGGTCGACAATATCGATGTGCAGGCGGCCACAAAACAGGGTGTGGTTGTTATGAATGCGCCAGGTGGGAATACGATTACCACTGCAGAGCATACCGTATCTCTCATGCTCGCCCTTGCCAGGAACATTCCCCAGGGAACGGCATCCCTTCGCGAAGGGAAATGGGAAAAGAAGAAGCTGGCAGGCATTGAAATAACCGGAAAAACATTGGGAATCATTGGCCTTGGACACATCGGCAGGGTGGTGGCGGATCGGGCTAAAGGTTTGAAAATGATGGTTATTACAGCCGACCCTTATGTTAGCGAGGAAGCGGCAAAAGCCCTTGATGTTGAACTTGTTTCTCTGGATGAACTTTTTCAGCGCTCAGATTTTATCACACTGCATGTGCCGAGCCTCCAGGAAACGGTGGGCATGATCAATGAAACGACCATCGATAAAATGAAACAGGGCGTAAGAATAATCAATTGCTCCCGGGGAGACGTCGTTAAAATCGATGATCTTTACCAAGCCATTTTAAGCGGGCATGTCGCGGGTGCAGCACTCGATGTTTTTCCACAGGAACCTCCGGAGCCGAATCTTTCCATACTCCAGCATCCAAATGTCATCTTTACCCCTCATTTGGGCGCCAGTACCGGCGAAGCCCAGGTAAAAGTAGCAGAGATGATTGCCAACCAGATGACCGCTTATCTCTTAGACGGCATCATTACCAATGCCGTCAATTTTCCGTCGCTTCCCATGGAGGTGATGAATCAGCTCCGCCCCCATCTGGACTTGACTGAAAAAATGGGGTCCTTGTTGGGACAGCTTGTCAGAAAAATTCATGATATCACCATAAGTTACAGTGGAAATGTATCCAAATTGGACACACGGCCGCTAACCCATGCCGCCCTTAAAGGACTCCTTGGTTCTTTTACCGACAAGCCGGTAAACTATGTCAACGCACCGGCCCTTGCCCAGGACAAGGGGATTCATGTCCATGAAACCATCAGTTCGACAAAGCATGATTTTACCAGTTTGATCCGGATGAAACTCGAAGGTCATGAAGGAGAGATCGACGAAATCTGGGGAACAATATATGAACAAAAATATCCGAGACTCGTAAAGATTGGAGAAATATATCTGGACGCCATCCCGGAAGGATGGATGATTGTTATTCAGAATATTGACAAACCGGGTGTTATCGGGAATGTGGGAACAACCCTTGGTCGCCATAATATCAATATCGCCCGTTTTCAACTTGGAAGACGCGGCGACCGGGCCATCTGTCTGGTAAACATCGACACCCCGGCAGACGAAGAAGTTATTCATGATTTAAGTAAACTGCCAAATATCATCTCTGTCCGTCAGGTACACTTACCATAAAGCTTTTAGAGGAAGTAAAGGAGGTGCTTATAGTAACAGGGTAAACGCATTTGATTTCGGTTTAGCGAAGCGACGGCGTGTTTCTCTTGAAAACCGACTGACTGTTTAAAGGGCTTTAGCACGCGTTAGACCGAGCCGAACGAAATTAAATCTTAAATAAATCGATAGGATATTTTAATGACGAA
>PVMK01184108.1_pt1 | contig 34529 bp, 44 predicted proteins | sample 1853481 | NCBI WGS metagenome assembly PVMK01 (sample SAMN08533507, study PRJNA380276) | Marine sediment metagenome, whole genome shotgun sequencing project. | reverse complement strand
CAGCTTTACCGTTCCCAACTTCAAGAACTTTGCCTAATCTTCTTTCACCCTCATTAGTTTCAATTTCTACAAGTTCATCAAATGCTGCATTTGAAACATCATCAACTACTACTAGTGGACCTTTAATTTCTGCGATCTTACTGTACTGAACTCCCCCTTCACTCAATTTTGAACTTTCACTCCTGTAATGCTTTTGAATTGTTCTTGCATGTCAACATCTAACTGATCAAGTTTTGACATCTCATCATCTTTAATATTCATTCTTGCCTTTAGCATTGAACTAACAACTGACATTGCTCGAATATCAGCTAATGCTGCGCCTTCCTTGAGGGCTTGTTGTCCTCTATTGTAAAAGTCAACAAGAAGTTTTAGTAATTTGAATTGTTTTTCTGGACTACAATAAGTATCAACTTCATCAAATGAGTTTTGTTGTAACAGACCAATCTTTATCATTCTTGCAACTTCAAGAATTAATTTCTCTTCATCAGGTAATGCTTCAGGACCTAAGAGTCTAACAATCTCTTTTAGTGTATCTTCTCTCTGTAAAACACCATATGCTTCACCTCTAAGTTTTAGCCAGTCTTCACTGATATTTTCTCCCCACCATTTTGAAATGTCTGCCAAGTAACCAGAATAGCTGTTCATCCAATTAATTGATGGATAGTGTCTAGAGTATGCAAGCTTTGCATCCAAAGCCCAAAAAGTTTTGATAAATCTCATTGTGTGAGTAGTTACTGGTTCAGTAAAGTCTCCTCCTGATGGAGATACTGCACCAATTAAGGTAACTGATCCATCACGGTCTGGGCTTCCAGAGGCTCTAACGCGACCTGCTCTTTCATAAAATTCTGCTAATCTTGATGCGAGATATGATGGGTAACCTTCTTCTGCGGGCATCTCTTCTAAACGTCCACTCATCTCTCTGAGGGATTCTGCCCATCTGCTAGTTGAATCTGCTACAAGTACAACATCTTTACCCATATCTCTGTAATATTCTGCAATTGTTACACCAGTGTAGATACTTGCTTCTCTTGCAGCTACTGGCATATTACTAGTGTTTGCAACCAAAACAGTTCTATCCATAAGTGGTTTTCCAGTTCTTGGATCTTTGAGTTCTGGGAATTCGACTAGTACTTCTGTCATTTCATTTCCTCTTTCACCACATCCAATGTAAACTACAACTTGAGAATCTGCCCATTTTGCAATTTGGTGTAGGGTTACTGTTTTTCCTGTCCCAAATGCTCCTGGAATAGAACCAGTACCACCTTTTGCAATTGGGAAAAATGTATCAATAACACGTTGTCCGGTAATAAGTGGAACTGTAGGATCATATCGTTTTAAGAATGGACGTGGTTTTCTAACAGGCCATTTATGATACATCTTAAGAGGAGTAGTTTGAGCATCTTTCTCAATGGTTGCAACTTCAGTTTCTATATTATAATCTCCTTCACTAACAATATTTGTAATTTTTCCTCCTTTGTGATCAGGTGGAACCATAATCGAGTGATCAATCAGTTCCGTTTCTTTAACAGTACCAAGTACACTTCCAGCAGATACTTCATCACCAACACTAACTGTTGGACAAAGTGATATTGTTTGGTCATATCTACGGGGTCGTTGTAATACCTCTTCCAATAAAGGAACCTGAGGCTTTTGATAGTTCTTTTAGTGGTCTTTGAATTCCATCATAAATTTGTCCAATGATTCCTGGACCTAGTAAAACACTAAGCGGATTTCCAGTACCAATTACAGGCTCACCTGGTTTTAATCCACTTGTTGATTCATAAACTTGAATAAATGCAACATCTCCTGTAAGTCGAATAACTTCGCCAACAAGTTTGGAATTTCCAACAGTTACAGTTTCGTACATTTTTGCATCAGACATTCCGTCTGCCCTAACAGCTGGACCGCTCACCCAAACTATTCTACCCTTTGCTGCCATCTAATTACCCACTCCGAATTGAGTTGTTATGTCTTTCCTAATTAAAGGCTTCAATCTTTGAATTTTTGCATCAAGGGTATTATCAAATGTCATTGCACCATCTTTTGATTTTACTTTAACACCACCAAGGCAATCAATGGTTTCTGGTGAAAGTTCAGCTCCGGAATATTGAGATAAAGCAGATTGAACTATGTCCTTGTCTTTGGAGTTTGTGTAAACAATAATTTCTGTTGTACCCAAGTTTTTAGTTGACTCTTCTAAAAGAGATTTAATTAAAGTTGAATAATCACCACTACGATCAGTATTTGCAATTTCCTCTAGTGCTTTTGTAAATACCTTATCAATAGATTCTTCTACGCGAGGTTAGTTGCTTATTTCTGACTTCAAGATCGGAGCTACCAATAATTTGTTTTTCAATTTTATCAGCTTCTTTTCTGCCATTAGAAATAATTTGATCATGTTCCTGCTCTAGTGTAATAACGGAATCATCCAGTTTTTGTTGAGATTCTTTAAGGGCTGAACTAAGACTAGATAAAATACTTGATTCAGTTTGGCTAAGAATTTTGTCTATTGTATGTTCTAATGAAGAATCAGATGCCAATGTGAGGCGTTGACTCGATAATAGATTTTAATGTTTGGGAATGATCGAATCAGAAAGATATTAAAATCAAAGAAAAAATCACTTGATTATCTTGGCTACAGCCGATCTAAAACTTGGAACTGTTATTTTGCCAAGAAGTGAGTCACCTAAAGCAATTTCTAGACTAACTGAATTTGAATGGTTTCACAAAATTGAAACAGATAATGATCTTGTAACTCCGGAAATTGATGATCTTCTCTTAGAAGCCCAAAAAACCTTTCAATCAATTGATGATGTGGTAAAGGGTCTAGGGATTCCACCAATTGTAGGAATCATGGAGATACTTTTCAAAGGTACTGTAATCAAAAAGAAGGATTATGAAATTGATGAAATTGAGGGTCTGGTAAATTATCTTAAAGAAACCGCACCTTCAATTATTGACAAACCTGCTGAACTCTTAGAAGAGGCTTCAAATACAAAACTTGCAATTGAAGAGTTTACGTCTCTTAAAGAAACTTTGGAAGTAATTAAGAAAATGAAAATGGATTTGAGTGGATTTGGATTAATGAAATATTTTTACACAAATCTCTTTGTAATCAATTCTTCAGACTTTGAAGAAATTAGCCGCTCTCTTGAAGGTATTACATTTTACAAATATGATTTAGAGAATAAAGAAAAATCTGCTTTGCTGATAATTTCTGATTCAGAAGACTCGGATAAAGTCCTAAAGGTTCTAAGGAGTTTTAATTCTAATGCATTTACAATTCCTCAAGGAATGCCTCAAGTTCCAAGTGATGCTTATGCCACAGCAACATCAAAAATTAAGGAGTTAACTGAGAAACAAACCTCTATTAAAAAACAAACTGCAAAAATCAAAAAGAGTATTAGACGAGATATTTTATCTATTCACGAAAAGGCTCTAGTTGCAAAAGATGTTCTTGAGAGTCTAAGAAAACCAGGTGGGACCAAACACTTTGCAGTGATTCAAGGATTTATTCCAAAAAAAATGGAGAAAAAATTTCAAGATTCAACTAAACAATGGACATCAGTTGTAGAAGAGGTAACTGATCCGAAATTAGTCAATGAGTTACCAACACTATTTGATAATAAGAGATTTGTAAGAACATTTGAGGTAATAACAAAAAGTCAGGGAATTCCAAAGAAGGGCGAGCCGGATCCAACCCCAATGATTGCCCTAATGTGGCCAATCTTCTACGGATTGATGTTTGCAGATATGGGTCATGGTCTATTGTTGATGGGATTAGGATTATTATTCAAAGTAAAAGGACAAGGTAATCTTTCAAGATGGGGAATGTTAATTGCAATTTCTGGTGCATCAGCTGCAATAGCGGGTGTTGGTACAGGAGAAATGTTTGGATTTCATTTGGATCATATGGGTCCACTTGAAGGACTTTTAGAAGAAGGAGGTGCATTATACTCTGTTAGTTGGATTGTTGGAATTCTAAGTGTTGCAGAGCTTACATTTGATCAAGTAATCAACATACTCAAAGTCTCATTGTTCCTAGGTATAGTACATCTAGTTTGGGCGATGACTCTAAGAATGCAAAGACTTGCTCAAACAGGTCAGAAACTTGTTTTGTATATGGAGGCAATTCCAAATCTTGCACTTTACGGAGGAATTGTTGTAATCATTATGTGTGCTATTGGTTCATCATATGACGTGATGAATATGTACTCAAGAGTTCACACTGAGGCTGTTCCTTGGGTAACAATGTTCTTAGGTGATTGGGCTCAGGTTTGGATTATTACAAGAATTGCAATAGTGATTATAATTGCATCAATGGTACTTATGATAATTGGTGGAATTATGCATGCAAAGAAACATCCTCAGGATGGTGGAGATCCTGCAAGTGTAATAATGGAAGTATTTCTTGGAAAAACAGTGGAGGCTTTAGCTCACACCATTAGCTATGCTCGGCTGGGCATTATGCTGCTCGTACATGCGGCGTTATTATTGACAGTAAATAATGCATTTTCATCATTAGGTGGGGTAGAATCTGGAGGAGCTATGGTATTGATAATTGGTGGAAACTTGGGAATAATGATGATCGAAGGACTAATTGTGTATATCCAGTCTCTAAGATTGCATTTGTATGAATTCTTTACAAAGTGGTATGTCGGTGGGGCACAACCATTTGTTCAACTTAGACAAGAATTAATTTACAATAAAGTTTATTTGGAAAAAAAAGTAATTTAGTTTCTAATTTTTTAAAAAAAACCTAATCACTTTTTGCTTTATCGTGTCCTTTTTTATCAGCATCTTTGATTTTTTTTAAAAATCCCATACAAAGTATTTCCATCAATAGTAAAAAAGACTATGGTAAAATCTCAATTAATTATTTTTCAACGGGAAGATCTAATCGATTTCCCCATTCACCCCAAGAACCAAGATAAACTCGTACGTTTTCAAATCCTAGTTTTTTTAGCACAAGAAATGAGTTTGCAGCTCTGTAGGCACCTTGACAATAAGTAACAATTTCAGAGTTTTTTGGAATATCATATAATTTTGATAATTCAGAGTCATCCTTGAAGGTCCCATCTTCCTTTAAGTTAAGATTCCAATCAATATTGATAGAATTTGGAATATGACCATGTTGAGCAGCTCTCAGTATAGTTCCATCATATTCTCCCTCAGATCTTGCATCAATAATTGAAAGTTTATCTAAATTATCTCGAATATTTTCAAATCCAGAAATAATGGAGGAATTGATTTTGCCAGTAAAATTAGTTGGTTTAAAGCTGTTTGGTATAGTTTCAACTTTCATGTTTTCTTGTCGCCATTTTTTCATTCCACCATCTAACATCACAGTATCTGGATGTGAGAAATACATCAACATCCAAACACCTCTTGCAGCTAACATGCCAGATACCTCATCATAAAAGATCACTTTTTTTTCTTCAGTAACACCGGCAAATGAAAGAAGCATTTGGGTTTGTTTGTTGAAATTATCAATTCCTTCTTTTGAGGTATCAATCCCAATGAAAGGCAAAAAGATCAAAATTTACTGCACCTGGAATATGACCCTCTGAATATTCTTTGAAGGAGCGAGTATCAATTATCAGAGTTTTAGAATCATTTAAAATTGAAACCAAGTTCTTTTGTTGAAATAATCATACTGACGGTAATCGATTTGAATGTAAATTGATTTGGATTGAATAATAAAAAGAAAAGAAAAATGAATTTTCTATTCGTTTACGTATGCTCTTTCTCCGTGCTGTGCCAAATCGAGACCAATCTCCTCTTCTTTTGGAGTGACTCTGATTCCGCCAGGCCAAACGGCATCCATTACTTTTAGGATTACAAGGGTAACACCAAATGCATAACCTACTGAGATTAATGCGCCAATGATGCTAATTGCTTGTTGTTCCATTCCTTCTGCAGTACCTGTCCATGCGCCGATACCGTCTCCAGTATCCCAAACGTGTGGACTAGCTAATGTACCAGTCAGAATTGCACCTGTAAGACCGCCCATTCCGTGTACTCCCCATACATCTAATGCGTCGTCCCATTTTCGTGCATTCTTGAATGCGATAGCGCCATAGCAAATTGTACCAGCTGCAATACCTATTATTATTGCAGCCATAGGACCAACCCAACCAGAAGCCGGGGTGATTGCTACTAGTCCTGCTACTGCACCAGATGCTGCTCCTACGATACTTGGTTTTCCTGTATGTGCCCATGACACTAGTATCCAAGTAACTGCAGCCATACCTGTTGCGGTATTTGTAACAGTCCATGCGCTTACGGTAATACCGTCTACCATTACTTCACTTCCTGCGTTGAAACCAAACCATCCAAACCACAGTATTCCTGCTCCGAGGACTACCATTGGAATGTTGTGAGGCTCCATTGGCACTTTACCATATCCTAATCTTCTGCCAAGGATCAAGGCACCTGCCAACGCAGAGAATCCTGAAGAAATGTGTACTACAGTACCACCAGCAAAGTCTAATGCATATGACGGTGATAGTTCTGGATCGAGATCTATTCCACCTGCTCCTATGAAACCTCCTCCCCAGACCCAATGTGCTATTGGATCGTAAACAAGGGTTCCCCATAAGAGTACAAATATGACCAATGCGCTAAACTTCATTCTGTCAATTAATCCACCAATGATTAGAACTGGTGTAATGATTGCGAATGTAGCTTGGAACATTGCAAATAGTTGATGTGGAACTGTACCAGGCCAACCTTGACTACAAACATCTCCCTCTACCATGGCATTCATTTGGTACGCTGCTGACCATGTGTCTGCACATGGACCTGCTTCACCTAATGGTGCCCATGCTGATACCATGTTGAAGCCTGCATAATCAAGACTTCCCATGAACATATTGGCAGATTCATTTGCGTTTGGAGCAAAGGCTAACGAGTATCCCCATAGAACCCATTGTACTGACATTAACCCCATAACAACAAGGGTCATACCGAGTACATTGACGATATTCTTTGATCTGGCTAAACCGCCATAAAAGAATCCGACTCCAGGAGACATCAATAATACCATTGATGTGGCTGTAAGCATCCATGCTGTATCACCTGTATCTATTTTACAGGGTAACATGTTGCCTTCGCCGTCATCAAACCAACATTCGTTAGGATTGCCTGTGTAAATTCCACTGGTTCCTTTAACATATCCGTCCATTCCATCGTCAACACTTTGGGCAAATGCTTGAGACATTGCCCCAGTTGCTGTAATGGCTACTGCGGCCACAAGTAATAGAGCATACTTGTGGTTCCTAGAATTCATTATTTTAATCGAAATTGAAAATGATTTAAGGGTTGAGACCACAAAATCTGGTAAATTGTAAATTATTATATTTTAGTATATTTTGATAATATCATAGAAATTGAAAATCATGTTAAGGTGTAGGTAGATGAAAGTAAAATCAAACACAAAATTATCAATATTTGACACCTTCAAGACCAAAGATAATAGTCTTACAGGGGAGGCTATGAGACAAAGATCCATTATACGGATTTTATCTAGTAAGGCTAATCCTGCAGAAAGGACAAGAACTGGAATATCTAAAAAAATTGCCAAAGGTCAAGGAAACGTTTGGAAGAATATCTACTCTGGAATTTTTAGGGATTTAGATGAGATTTTGCTCCCTATGGAGATTGCCGAAGAAGATGGAAGATTGCCCCTGAAACGTGGTCCTAAAGCATTGCAAGAAAAAGGGATTCCATTTTACCATTTGACTAGAAAAGGTGTTTTAATTGCTCTATCTATAAGGGAAGTTGAAAACAAAGAAAGATTACTGAAAGAATTTTTCTCAAAATCTGATCCCAAAGAAAAAGAATTTGAAACAATCATTACCAACCTTTCTAATACAAGTCCTAATTTTACGTACTCAATTTTTCAAAAATACGTAAAGGCATTTTGTGACAATAAAATCAAAGAACTTCTTCCGTTTGATTTAGCAAAACTAAAAAATTTATCTGATGAATCTTTGATTATTCAAAAAGAGGTTCTAGAGGCCTTTTTGAAACTATCGAAACAGGATAAGGAGGATGCCATAAGATTCCTCAATGAAATTACTTGAAAATTTTGACTATTTACGAACAAATCGCCAAACATTAAAATCAGTTATACAATAAGGTTTATCGAAATGGGCGCCAAGAATGTTTACGCTTCAGTCAAGTCATACAGCAAAAGAGGAAAATTACTAAAAAAAGCCGATTTTCAAACATTGTCTGAATCAAGAGATTTAGAAGAATTGATGACTAGAATCAAAAATACGATTTATGGAGACTCAGTCTCAAATGTTCAAAAACCATATACTTCTCAAAAAATTGAAAATGCATTAAGAGGACATTTAGCTGATGTTCATTATTCTATTGCCAAGACATCAGGAGATAAAAGCATCTTTAATGCATATTACATGAAATTTATTATTTCAAATCTAAAGTCCGTACTAAAGGGAAAAGTTCTTGGAAAATCCCAAGAAGAAATTGAAATCCATGTTAATCTCCATGCTGAAGAATTGATCAAACAAAGAGATATTGTTGTTAAAGCACTTGTCGCTAAAGATTTGGAGGAAACAGTTGCAAGTTTAAGCTCAGGAAAATTTGGAGAAGAAATTGCAAAAGCTGCTGCCATTTACAATGATAAAAAAAATATCCAAGTTTTTGACCTTTACTTTGATAAAATTTTGTATCAGCAGTTAGGGCGTGCAATTAAAAATAGTAGGGAAACAGAAGTTACAAAATTAATTGGAATGGATATTGATTTTTATAACTTGTTAAGTGTAATCCGAGGAAAATTCTGGGGTCTTGAAGAGGATCAAGTTAATGATTTGATTGTTTCAGCTACTCCTAGTGCATCAAAAGAATTACTTGGAAGAATGATAAGTGCAGCATCTATTAGAGATGCATTTAACGAGTTAACTAGCACGAGATACAAAAGTCTAATTCCAGAAGCTGAAAATGAATTAGATGCAATAGCCGAATTTGAAAGAGCCTTTGAATTAGAAATTTATCAATCATCATTGAGGTCTTTCACAAAGATGTTCAGTTTTGCAACAATAATTGGCATAACTAAATTGACAGCATATGAGGTGAGAAATTTAGCAGCTATTGCATATGCTGTAGAACAAAAAATCCCAACAGAAATTACAATGTCTAAACTAATTCTTGAAGAAGATTAAGCCTAAAAATGGCAAACTCTCCTTCTAAAAAAAAGAAAATCCCTACTGAACTTATAATTAATACAATATGGATAAGCACGATTTTAGCAATGATTTTTACAATTCCTGCCTTGAGTATATTTCTTGGAATTTATTATAGTACAGGGAATCTTGTGTTGGGAGCAGTCTTAGGATTTAGTACCCATTTTGTGGCTTTAGCTTTATCTGGTAAAATATCAAAATTTCTCATAAAAATAATGAATTAACCTATAAAGATGGTTATTACTTGTTGATTTATCATGATGGGTGATAGAGATTATAGAAACACGATCAAAAATGCAATTGATTCTATTGGCAGAGAATTAGAAATTAAAATTGATGCTAATGATTTGAAAACAATCAATCTGCTTGAGGTAGTTCGATGTTTACGACGATCCTATTATGATAGGACAGATTCAAAAGAAATTGAAAGAAGAGGATTTAATGATCTTCTAAGTGGATTACTTCGAAAATTAGAATATGGTAGTGAACCAAAAGAATTTTCCATTGATGATATTAAATTAAAGGCTCACGCAGACATGTTAGTAGATGATAATGTCATCTTGTTTAGGCCAAGTCAGATTATCCCAGAATCACCCTACGCAGAGGATTTACTTTACCTTAATGCCTGTCTGTGGATTTATGATAAAACTGATGGAATGATAATTTACATTACAAACAAGAAAGATGAATTTACTTTTTCATTGACTCGTAATAAAAAAATGTTTGAAGAAGTAATTAGACGAGTTCGAGTTCTAAGCGATCTTTTAAATGAACAAAAAACGCCAATTCTTGAGCCATCTCAGAATTGCTTGGATTGTCAATATTATCAGAGATGTTTTATCAGCAAAAAGAACTCAAAACAACTCTCCCTAGCTGAAATGCTAGGGATGTCAAAGGATAATTAAATTAAAAATATTGTAAAGGATTTTTTCCTTTGTTTAATCTAGTGGTTCTGGATGTCCTTTACCACGTAATGCAAAGCACACAACTGCTAATGCAATTGCTACGCCTGCTGCTGCGCCAAATGCTGCTATACCTGCTTCTGCCATTTGATAAAAAACAACTGGTAGGGCTTTTATAACTTTGTCAATATATTTGGTCTAAAAACAAAATATCACAATTTCCTAATATTATGATACATAGTAATTTTGGTCAATTCACTTTCTTGAGTCAAAATGGATTTCATTTTCTTGACCACTAGTCATTGAACTGAGATTAAAGATGACAACCCCTTCTGCTCTCCAACTCGGATCACTACTTTCAAGAATGGACATCAATTCTGGAGAATTTCCTGGATAATCAAGGACTACTTTGTCTTTCAAAACAACAGAATTGTTGCTAAGTAGAGTATAGTAATTTGATCCATCTACTATCCCTACTGGTCTATTTCCAATTTGACCAGAAGTTATTTTGAATTCTTCTGAGTCATCTGATGCATATAGTGAATATTGTAAAAGTTGAGCAATCACAGAACGAGAGTTTGGATTGTCAAGCTTGAATTTTATTTCTAAAATAGCTGCTCTATCTGAAACTTGTAGAATTGAAACCTCTTCTAATTCAACAGTGATTGCTACCACCTGATTTTGAAGTTCTTGAGAAGAGCCTTCATTTGAAGAATCACTAGTAGAGGTCATCATAAAAATAACTCCTAAAACTCCTACCATAATTGCAATTGCTGCAACGACAAATATCTTAGAATTCAATAAAATTACTTTACTTGAGGATATCTTAAATGTTGAGATAGTTATTATATCATAATAAAGAAAAATTATTGTGCAGTATTTTCAGGCCGTACAACAAGGGAAAATTAGAGCTAGCAAATCGCAAATGAAATTATTTGAAATTGCAGGATTTGGGATGCTTACTTTAACTACAAAAAAAATTGATGGAAAATTCTTTCCAGTTGGTGACGAAGACTATACAGCAGTCATACAATCTGAAGACGGATTTGTTGCCGTAATTGTGGATAAGGATGGATATACTAAAGCACAGTCAAAAGCAATAGAAAAAAAAGGAGCGCTAGAAATTTTTAAAAAATTAAGAGAATCAGGAGTTTCTGAATATCCAAAACCAGCTATTAAAATCTGGACTGAAGATCGTCCTACAATTCAACATGAATTAGAAGAATAATTATTTTGTTGGTAAAACTATTCTTGTTCCTACATCTTCACCTTTAATGGCTTTTTCAATAATTTTGATATCTGCTTTTAAAATTCGAGTCTTAATTTTTGATCTTTCAATAATTTTTAAAGCAACAATATCCATCAAATCATATCCTCCTGCAATAGAATCTTCATGTACCAACATATTTCTGAGATTCTTTAATTCAATTCGTTTGAATTTTTTTGCTCTTTTGTATTTATTGGGATCCATATCATAGACTCCATCAACATCTGTAGCATTAAGAAATTGTTCTGCTTTGATTTTTTCAGCAATTAATGCCGCTGTTCCATTAGTACTTTGTCCAGGATGTAGACCACCCGTTACAACTATTAAGCCATCATCAACTGCATGTTTGACTTCTTGTAATGTAGTAGGCGGATGGGAATATGCATTGTTTTTTAGGGCATAAATCAAAAGTTTGGCATTCAATCTAGAAATTTCTATTCCAAGTTCATCTAATGTGGATTCATCAGCTCCTGAGGATCTTGCATGAGTTATGTAATGTCGTGCAATGTTTCCTCCACCTGCAACCACGATTGGTTGGCATATCTTGCTTATCTTAACAAAAAATGAAGCATAATCTTTTAGAATTTTAACATTATCCATACCGAAAATGCGTCCTGAGAGTTTGATTACAATTCTTGTTTTCATTATTTTAGGTCACTCAAGATTGATTTTGCGGCAATTTCAACTTTTTTTCTGTTTTTTTGAGGTGTGTATACCCTCAAAATATTCATGAATCCAGATATTGCAGAGACAATGGGAATTTTTGAGATTGGTAGTTCTTGAGCCTGAGCTTTTCCATTTTCATTAGTAATTAGAATAATTTGTTTTGATTGTTTTTTTTGATGAGGCAAGGGGAATTGAAGGAGTAACAAAACTATCAACAAAAATCTCATTTTCATCAACTTTGGATTTTTTAGAAAGGGATGATCTAATCTCACTTGTTTTAGTTTTCTTTAATAGTTTTTTACTCGTTAAAATTTGCTCATAAACGCATTTCAATAATTTTCTATTTTGATAATCTTCGGCAAACTTTCTTGCTCTTCTAAGCTTCGATGATTTTGAGGAAAGAATCATAGATAAAACATATTCATCTGTGAGCTTGACAAATTCGTTCATGTTAAAGGAAGTAAAACCAAATTCATCATCAGATATTCTTAATGCTTCTAACAACATAACTTCTGCTGATCTCACTGTTTTATGAAAATAAACTGCTTTGAACATTTGATATCTAGAATGCATCATAGATTCAAAGGAATAAAGTGCTGATTTCTCTAAAGCGAGTTTTTTCTTGTAAACATCCAGTGATTGTATTATTCTTTTGTGGTCGATTTTTGCATGTTCTGCTCCTGTAAAATATCCGTCACGTAACAGATAATCCATCATATCAGCACTTAGGTATCCTGAAACGATTTCATTGAGGTATTGATATTTCGATTCACCAAAAGCAATTTTGGAAATTAATTTTTTGTCATAACCATTTTTTGATAGTGTATCACCAATCACTGATTTAAGAATAAGATTTTTTCCAAAATCTTCATGAGAAATTTTTTTTTGTTGTGTTATTTCTTCGAAAAGATGTGAAAACGGCCCATGGCCTATATCATGTAAAAGTCCTGCAAGTCTAAGAATTTCTATATCATCTGATTTTAGAATTTCTTTTTCTTTTAATGCTTGTCCAGCCTGACTTGCAATATGCATTACACCTAAAGAATGCTCAAATCTTGTATGTTGAGCACCAGGATATGTAAGGTGTACTCCAGAAAGTTGTCTAATTCTTCTTAATCTTTGAAATATTGGATTATCAATAATTTCGAGTTCATGATCATAAACACGAATAAAATCGTGAATTGGATCAATTATGTCAGAATAATTCTTTTTCATATCCCTATTTTTTTAGAAAAATTTTTCAAAATTTCTTGATGTACTTCTTCTTTTGATCGAGATGCATCAATTATTTTCCATTGCTTTTTCTTTGCAGTATCACGATAAATTTTTGAGATTTTCTTTAAGAATTCCTTATTTTTTTCAAACTTATCTCGTTTTGTCTTCTTTCTATGAAAGGATTCTTTTTGTGATACATCTAGTAAAATGACAAGATCGGCCTTTGGAAGACCGTCATCCAGATTTTCTAACCAATTTTGTTTCATTCCATTTGCTAGCCCATAAACTAGGTTGGATTGATAATATCTATTCATAATTAAAACAGAATTTTTTGATTGTGCTTGTAAAATTTGGTTTAATTTTTCCCACCTATTTGCTGCTAAAAGACAATGAATTGTTTGGGGAGGGAATTTTCTCTTCCCACTAAGATACTTTGCAATCTCCTTACCTATAGGCGTGGTATAATCAGGAAAGCTAAAGGTCGCAGTCTTGATTTTTCGTTTTTTCAAAGCTTTGGATAGTAATTCAGTTTGGGTTTTTTTTCCTGCTTGATCACCACCTTCAATTACAACAATCATAACTCAACAATTCAGAGGGATTAATTGATTAAAAATCTATCAATATTTCCAACTAGTATGGAAATAAAGTATTTTCTAAAAATTTTTAAACAAATTGATGATATTTCAAATTAGATTTGAAGAGAATTTTCTTGCTTTCATTATTTTTGCTTGTTTTAATCCCACCTTCTGTTTTTGGAGTAGCAGATCTTGAAAATAAAGACATCGTAGCAGAATCTGAAGATGGAGAAATAGTTTTGTCTTTGGAATTTGGTGAAAGTATAATTTCTAGGTTTGATAAAATAATTCCAACTCTTCAATCAGGTTTGCTTGTAGTTGGAGATAGTATAATTGAGATTGAAGATGCAAGAACCAAAATCATGGGAAATTCATTTGTAGTCCACTCTGAAAATATTTTAATTTATGCAAAAGGATTAGGAAATGAAAATTATTTAATCAACAGCTATTTGCTTGGAAGTAATGAATTAAACCCCATAAGATTAGTAACAATTCCAAGTGAAAATATTACTCCTCTATTAGAAAATAATTCAACACCCTTAGAATTGATTGTTTTGGTTCAACAAGACATCAAAACTTTTTGGAATGATACTTATGACATTGAGATTAAGGTATTTGATAAAGCCATAAATCCAAATCCTCAGTTCTATCAAAGTTTAGGTGCAATCAATCAAGCAGAGGTTAAAGTAACATTGAAAGACTTTGATGGGATAGAATTAACACAATTTTCAGGTCAAACAAATTCAAAGGGCTTTTGGGATGGTGATTACTTTGTATTACAAAATCTAGTATCAGGTGGAAAATATTTTGTTGAAGTAAATGTTACCTATTTGGCATCAAATAATTTTCAATCATTTGAAACTTTTATTATTTCAGATACTAGAGACGCAAAAGACTGATTGAGTGAAAAATCATTTGGATTAAAAATAATTATTTTAAAAAACATTGTATAAGTTAAGTTCAATTCATTCAAAAAAATTTAGAGGATTTCTATCAAGATTTATAACCAAAAATTTATCATATATTTCAAAATGGGATTGGTTAAATCTATGGCAAAAGAAATGATGAAAGAAATTGGGAATAAATCAAGAGAGTTTTATGAATTTGTTCTACCTCCCGTGGATATGCATCTAGATGAAGACAAGTTAATCTTATTGATTGATATCCCTGGATTTGAGAAAAAAGACATCAAACTATCTCTTGATGGAAATATTTTATCTATTCAAGCATGTAAGCAAACCTCTGAGGAGGAAAATCACAATATGATTTGTAATCAAAGACCCAACATTATTGATAAAAAAATTAGATTACCGGTTGATGTTAAAGATGATAAAGATACGGTAAGCTCTGCAAAATATTCACAAGGAGTATTATCAATTACTATCCCTATTCAAAAACATGGTAAAGACATCAAAATAGAATAATTATTTTTTCCTAAATATAGTAAAAATACCCATTATTACTAGAGAACCTAGCATTCCAGTGATGCCAATTGCCTCATTGGAAGAATACAAAACTGCAGATCCTACAAAGATAGCAGCTGAAAGAATGCTACCAGAAAGAAGGATATTTGATTTGGGGTTTGCATTTAACAGTTGAATTGATCTGTTATCGTCAATGAATCTTTTTAATTCAGGTGCAATTGAGATGGTTGCATCAATTGATTTTGCAAATCTTTGAAATGAATATTTCAATTCTTCAATATATGCATCTTTGATAAGACTTTCTTCTTCTAAAATTTCTCTTAGTACTTTGACAAATTTAAAATCCACTTTATGTTGTTTGTAGATTCCCTCAATTATTGATGCCATTCTCATGTACAAAGCGAGATTCTTTGGAAGTACAAAAGGAAATTTACTCATTGTTTTATTGGCAAGTTCCATCAAACTTTGTACTTCCATTTCATCAGGTTTTTTTCCATGCATTGCCCTAACAGTAAGCTCAATTCCCTTTTCAATTACTGAGCGATTAAAATCAGGAGTGAGCATTCCCAGGTCATTCATTGCATTGACTGTTCGTGGAGGATCCTTCTCAACTAAAGCCAAATAAAGTCGAATTAGTCGTAGTCTTGTTTCGTTATCTACCTTCCAACCATTCCATAGTCATAAAGGATGATTTTTCCATCATCAGTAACTGAAATGTTTCCAGGATGAGGATCTGCATGAAATAAGGAATGACGTAATAACATTGTGAAAAATACCTTATGAACATCAATTACTAATTGTTGTCTGTCTATGCCTTTCTCATCTAGAGCCTTAACATTGGTAATTTTGATTCCCGGAAGATACTCCATAGTTAAAACATTTTTTGAGGAATAATCATCATATACTGAAGGGATAATTACTTTTTTGTTATTTTTCATATCGTGTTTAATTTTTTTAAGGTTTGAGGATTCAATTGTATAATCCATTTCCTCATGAATTGTTTCAATGAATTGAGAAAGCATTGCCTGTGCAGAAAAACGCAAGTTTGGATCTACAAATCTTAATGCAAGTGGAAGAATTTTTTTTAAAACTTCAAGGTCTTCTGCTACTACTTTTTCTATACCAGGTCTTTTTACTTTGACAACAATTTGCTGACCAGATATAGACCCGCGATAAACTTGACCTAAGGATGCACCAGAAAGCGGATTAGGATCAATTTTATCAAATTTTTCATTGATTGGTCCAAGATCATTTTCAATTATTGGTTTTACTTGTTCAAATGGGGCAGATGGAACTTTATCTTGCAGTTTAGCTAATTCTTCCAAATAAGGTTGAGGTAAAATATCAGCTCTTGATGAAAGCCATTGTCCAAGTTTTATGTAAACAGGACCCAAGGTAATGAAAGTGTTCAAAACTTTACGAGCATTTTTACGATATCTTTCAGTATCAATATCTTTTCCTTCTTGTTTAACCCAAGTTCTTCTATCTTTTCGTAATGCTAGAATTGAGGGGAGAAGTTTGAATAGAACTTTGATAGTTCGCTTGGTTGCCATGAGAATTACTCCAAATAATTTCTAATTTTCTTTGTTGTAATATATCCCATATATCCTGAGATTATAGAAGACAGTAAACCAGCTGATATTAGGGATTTTTTGGATTTGTTGTTATTGAATAATGATTTTCCTACCTGTAATCCACCAAGAACTGCACATGCTAATCCAGCCAAGACTTCAGGTGCGTCATAAAGTAGATGTCCCAATGGATCTTTTCGAGGATCAATCTTATCAGTGTGAATTAGAAATTTGTCATCATATTCTCTAATGTGTAAATTACCATATCGATATTGTTTTTTTGCACCATTTTTTTGTCCAAGGAATGTCTCTTCTGCTCTTGCAAGCATGAATTCTCGTAATTCCTTTGGGACCACAATTTCATCCCCTGGCATGATCGCAAGATCCACTAATTGCTTATAATCTTAGTTATAGAGATTAGCCACAGCTTGAATTTAGGTAGATGTGGTTGGAGATAAAAAATGTAAGTTTGTTTTTTATTGGATTAATAATTTTAATGATAGGAATATTTATTGTAATTTTTGATTACCCTCAAATACAATATTTTGGAAATTTTGAAATTGACTCTGATCTCTTACTTGATGAGGAAAAAAAGAATTTTTATCAAAGACTGAAAATAGAATTTTCATTAGGAGTTATTTTTTTGGTAATTGGAATTATGATATGTATTTTTTCATTAATTAAGAAAATAGAAAAAAAGAATTAGATATTATTACAAATTTATTGATAAATCAAATAAATCACACGCAACTTTTAAACATATAATTTTTGTAGATAATATTGAATTATGGATTATCATGTTATGGATTATAAAACTGTCATTAAACGAATAGAAACTTACATGAGTAAATTTGATGGGGACTATTCAGATTGGTATGTTGGAATAGCAAATAACTTGGATGAGGAATTGTTCAAATTACATGGAGTTGAGGAAAATGGTATTTGGATTTCATTTGGAGCAGACACGGAGGAAATAGCCAAAAAAGTTGAAAGTTATTTACTTGATAAAAAAACTAATGGAAATCCTGTAAAACTTGAGGAAGATGTTAGAATTGTTTATGTTTACAAGAAAAATTCTAAAACAAATCCTTGAATATAATTAAAGAATTTAATTAAAATTCAAAATTAAATTTAATCTTGTGCAAATTTGAACCATTTTGTGTTGTAATATTTTTATGAATAAATTTTTGTTTCCTTTTTAGAATAAGTTTATTTTTTAGAATCTATGAGTTTATCTTTGTTAAATAAAATAAAACTTGCCAAAAATGCAATCAACATTGCTATTCCTGTCACATAAGCATAGTTGAATCCTATTCCAGGATGGTCTTGATTGTGGTATGAATGGATAGCAAACGTAGCAATTAATAGAATTACGCCTAAAATGGTTAGCTTTCTATGTAATTCCACAAATCTTGGTTTATTGATATGTATATGAATTTAGGAAATTTTGAATCATAAAATAGATTTATTGTCCATCTTTCATGTCTGATAATTTTTTTATTACTTGTTCAAGTTCTGCCTTGTTATCATTAATTACTCGTTCTAGAACTTCAATCTCCTTTTTGATCTGTTCCAAATGAACATTATCAGATTCTGTAATTTTCTTTTCTAGATCATTTAAAACTTGTTGATTATATTGATTTATTTTTTCTAAATCTTCTTTGTATTTTTCTAATTTTTCATAAGGGCTTAGAGTGTTTATAATCTCTTCAACTCCTTGATTAGAAAGAAATCCAATTGAAATTACTGAAATTCCAATAACTAAAACCACAATCATGATGATAATACTTAATCTCATAGTAAATCGATATGAAATTTTATCTCGGTTGTAATTTAAAATTTCATCTAGTTATTCTCAATTTCTTTTTTACGCCTACGAATTACAAAAATTGCCACTACTATGGCAATAACAATTGGAATAACTATCATCATTGTATTATCATCAGATTCATCATTATTTGATGGCTCCTCTACCAAGATTGTAGTTTCATATGGGAGAAAAATTTCATCTCTTACACTATCTTTGTATCTCACAGTGATTTTAATTTCATGTTCTCCATATTGTGGTTCTCCTTCAAATTCTATTGGTATGTTAAATGGAACCGGCGCATCTATTTCGATTTCATCAATATATTGTGTTTGTTTTTTTAAGTTTGAATCACCCATAGGCTCTAGTGAAACAAATCCAAATAATGCATCTTCATTTCCCTCATTAATAATTTGGCCAATTACCATTTGAGTATCTGATAATTCAATTACACCTATTCCATAAATTGAAAGATCAATGAGTCCTTTAATGTAGAAATCAACAATTCTGTCTACTGAATGCTGATCACCATGTGAATTAAAGTATTTAATTGTCAATGGAATACGTAAAGTGTCACCCTTTAGATTTTCAGGTACATAGATCGTTGCAGTTAGATTTCTAGAAGACTTTGGTTCGATATTTCCAACATCCCAATTAGATTCTAAGATTACTACATTTTCTAAATTTGTGGTAGAAGAAGCAGTTGATGCCATTTCTGTTTGGGTATTAGTAGCGACAATATCTACACTAGAAATTGGTGCAGTACCATCATTTGCAATTACAATAACTACATCATTTGTTCTTAAAGATATTAGAAATGTATCTAACGCTCTTACATTGATTAGACTGTCTCCAGTAACTTTGAAAGAAAATTCAGAAAATGATGTTCTGACTCCAGATTCTCTTAATCTTGAGTAATCAATCTTAACGGTGCCTGGATATTGTTGAATTTTTGCATTTTTGTCAATATTGACAAAAAATGTCATGTGAAAATTATCTCCAGCAAAAGAATTAGAATCACTATCAGCAAGTATAATGGATCTTGGACCATCTGAGCCCGAAAACCCAAATGGTAAAGAGAGTTGGCCCCTGATGCCAGTAATATCTTGAGTGCCTACATTTGCAAATATAACGGTGAATGGCACATTTGAATCACCGGGCTCAATCTCAATTTTTTGTTCAATAGTTCCAAAATATGCATCAAGAAATTTCACATCTCCAAAGTCTCGTTCAAATGGGGAATTACCAAATCCTCCAGAACTAATTTGAGCAAAGGAGTCATTAATTACAAATGGAGTAAATAACAATACTGCAAATGAAAATACAATTTTTGAATTAATCATACAATTACCTCCAGTTTTGAAGGTTGTTCTCCTTCAAAGATTCTGCCATCTTTGATGGTAATTATTTTATCTACATCGCCAAAATGTTCTGGTTCGTGTGTCACAACAATAAAAGTTTGATTGAGTTTTTTTGCCATTGATTTCATTAATTGAACAATCATTTCAGAAGTAACTGAATCTAAGTTTCCAGTTGGTTCATCTGCCAAAACAATTGATGGATTATTTATTAATCCTCTTGCTATTGCTACTCTTTGAGCTTGTCCACCAGAAATTTTATTTGCTCTTTTATTCATTTGAGATTCTAATCCTACTACTTTTAGAAGTTCTCTAGCATCTTTTTCAGCTGAATTATTTGTTCCGCCAATTTGTCTTGGCAGTAAAACATTCTCTAAAACAGTTAGATCACTAAGTAAATTTGAAAATTGAAAAATAAATCCCAATTTCTTGTTTCTGAAGGAAGATATTTTATTATCGTTGAGTTTGGTGGTGTCTATTCCATCAACAAAGACTTTACCTTTTGTTGGTCGGTCCAAAAGTCCAATCATGTTAAGTAGTGTAGATTTCCCTGACCCAGAAATTCCAACAATTAATACAAATTCTCCTTTCTTTATAGAAAACGAAGCATTATCTAATGCCTTTACTTGGTTTTCACCTACTCCGTAAATTTTAGTCAAATTATTAACCTCAAGAACTTTAGACAGCCCGTATCGCCTCCACTGGTAATAGTTTTGTTGCTCTGTACGATGGATAAAGAGAGGCAATAATTGCCAATACAAAGGACATAAAGGCAGTTTGAATAATTTTTTCCCAGTTGTAAGTTACCTCTAAGGGTAGACTGTTATTGAATGACATTTTAGTTTCCTTTGCATAAAAGGTATATCCCAAGCCTGTAGCTGTGCCTACACCAGCACCAATTGCACCAATAATCATTCCTTGGAAAATGAAGATAATTAGAATATCTTTTCGTTTTGCACCAATTGCTCTCATAACACCAATTTCCCTTGTTTTCCCATTAACCAACATCATTTGAATAGTAACTATTGCAAAAGCTGATGACATCATACCAAAGTATCCAATCATGCTTATCATTGCAATTCCTGATCTAAAACCTGCTAGTTGTTCTTCTGCTGATTCTTCTATGGTTTCAGCAAGAAAATCATCATTTGGATATGCAGCTAAAAAGAATTCTTTAACTTCAAATGCTTTGGTGGGATCATTTAGCTTTACCATAAATGAACTAGATTCGCCTTGTCTACTCATCATATCACGTAAAGTATCAATGTGCATAACTACACTGTAATCCAAACCCTGACCACCAGGAGATTTTACAATTCCAGCAACGGTAAATCGTCTAATTTGATCCTCACCCCATCTATCAACAATAAGGAGTTTTAAACTGTCTCCAACTTGGGCACCACCAAGATCATTTGCAACATTAGTCCCTAAAACTATAGAGTTACGATTAAGAACATATGTTCCCTCTGATACAGTTTCATGTACTGTAGATGCCCTCACATCTCGTAATGGATCAACTCCCACAACGGGAACTCTAGTTTCTTCTATTAGCTTTCCATTTTTTGTCATATTAATTTCAGCCGAAGAGGACAACCGCGGTGTTGCACCTTGAACAAATGGTATTCGTTCAAACCAATTTACCAAAGCTAAATCAGACTTGTCGATGTAGTCTGCCTCATCAGTTACAAGAATATCTCCATTTCTATAATTGGTAATATCACGAACAATGGCATCAAACAAACCCTGAAAAATTACAAAATTAACATGAATCACTAAAATTCCAATCGTTACAGCTAAGACTGCGCCAATTAAACTTCCTTTTTTATTAAATAACATTCTTTTTGCTAGACGTATTCTATAGTCCATGAATAATTTAATTTATGTCTGATATATAATGTATTTGTTGTTTAATAACAATATAACAGACAATTTTATATGGAATTAGTTGTTTCTATATCATATAAGATAGAAAAGGTGCTAAAGTGGACAATTCAGATATCAAAATACTAAGTAAATTATTGAATAATTGTAGAGAATCAGATAGACAAATTGGTAAAGACCTAGGAATTTCTGGTGGTTCAGTTAGAGCACGAATTCGTAAAATGGAAGATGCCGGGATTATTGAGAATTTTACCATTAAAGTTGATCCTCCTGTGTTAGGACTAGGTGTTTTGTATATTGTTGTTTCAGGTCAAAACATTAAAGAAATTTTAGAACAAATTAGTCTAGTAGGAAAACCCTTTTTTGTTGTTCCTTGTGTAGGTGGCGTAACTGTTTGTGGAATTGTTGCAAAAGGAAATATGAATGAAAAAATTGAACTTGCAAATAAATTAATGAAAGATGTTAGAGTGTTATCAATTTTCGAAGCAGAAAATCCTGGATTTGATTCTAATTTAACTAAGACTGATTTGGAAATTTTAAAACAATTAATGAAAGATCCGCGACAAAAAATTGAAAGTCTATCAAAAAAGTCCAACTTTTCTACAAAAACTGTTACTAGATGTATTGAAAAATTAAATGAAAATGAAGGAATTCAATTTACTTTAGCATATGATCCTACAAAAATTAAAGGATTTATTCCTCATGCAATACTTACTTGGATTAAGGGAGATCTTAAAAAAACTTTAAAAAAAATAGAAAAGGAATTTTCAGATTCATTTCTACAAATTCCATTTATAGCAAAAAATCAAATTGTATTATTTATGTATAGTAAGAATATTTACGATATGGATGAGTTAACTCAAAAGGTAAGAAATATAGAAACTGTCCAATCAGCAGACTTGTTTATTCCTAAAAAAATAATGTTTCTTAATGAGTGGTTAAAATTAGCAATATCAGAATTAAAAAATTCATCAACACTACATCTTGTGTATCAAACAAATTAAATATTATCGAAATTTTAGTTTGGTATGAAAAAGAAAAAGATCTATGAAGGTAAAATTTTAGGTCTTAGTGTTTATGATGGAGTAATTGAGGGAAGAAAAGTAAAACGAGAAATGATTGAGCATAGGGGTGCAGCTGCTATGTTTGCTTTTGATGAGGATAACAAGGTAATTCTAGTTAAACAACATCGATTCCCTCATGGGTATGTTTTAGAAATTCCTGCAGGAACTCTAGAAAAGGGTGAAGAACCTCTAAAATGTGCATTTAGAGAATTAGAAGAAGAAACAGGATATCGAGCTAAAAAAATGACGCCATTGATAACCTACTATCCTTCTATTGGCTACAATACTGAAGTGATTCACTGCTTTGTAGCCTCAGGACTAAAAAAAATTGCTGATTTGAGCCTGGATGATGATGAGATTTTATCAGTGGTGAAAGTTGATTTCAAGAAATTGCTTGGAATGATTAAAACTGGAAAAATTCAAGACTCTAAGACTATTTGTGCTGTTCTAACTTATGCGGCCAAGAAAAAATTGTTCTAGTTATTCGGTGTAAATAGGTTGTATAAGATCTACCACGTCTGCCCATGATTTGGCAATTCTTTCAAACATATACACAAGATCAAGAAAATCAATTGGAATTTGTTTTTTATTTCCTAATGTAATTCTAAGTTTTGAAAGCTTTTCTTGAAATTCTTTGTGTGATGCTATTGCCTCTATTGCTAGCCTCCTATCAGATTTTGTAAAGGCATCAATTGATTTCTCTGCCAACCCACTAAAATTTTGAACATTTAAAAATATTTTTTTTAAAAGTTCTTTCGATAAGGAAGAATCATAAATAAAATCTGCAAGTTCTACTATAGTGTCTCCTGCATTTTCTAAAAGATTTGCAGCAACTCTATAATCTAAAATATCAATATTTCCAAGATTAAATATATTTGCTAATCTTTTATCAACAAGTGTACTTCTAATCAAACGTACTAGAAGAAAATACTGACGATTAACTTCAACATCTCTTTTAGATAATGTTTGTAGATTTGATTTATCATCAGAAATTAAACCATTCGATACATCATCATACATTCCAAGTGCAATAGAACTCATTCTTTTGAGAATTTTTTCTGGATTTAATGTGGCAATATCTAAAAGAAATTGCATGTTAATTTTTGAAGCATCTTCTTCAATGATTTCCATTCCAACTAACCCTCGCATAGAATTTCGAATTTTTTCTCTGTCTTCTCCAGGGATAATTGATTTTGAGTTAATTTGTATAATGTCATATCCTAAAAGATACGCTCCTGTGATGTTAGCAACTATGTTTTCTTCTTTAGGTAATGGATATGAAATTATGAGTTCTTTTGTGGGACGAGTTTCTTTATTGGCAGAAATTGAAAGACTATCTTGTCCCGTTTCAATTTCCACCTGACTGCCCTTAGTTAGATTAGAAGCATCTATCCATTCTTTTGGAAGAGAGACTAGAAGACTACTTCCGATTTTTTGTAGGCGTCGAACAAATTTAGTCAATTTAAACTAATTTAATTAATTTAAGCCATATTCTTATATTTTGTGTACAGTTTAAACTTAGATCAATGGAGGCTGTGGCATTTTGTCCTGCACATATTACTGGATTCTTTAAAGCTCATTTTGAGGAAAATCAGAAAGCCACAGAAAAATTTGGTTCAATGGGTGCTGGATTTTCAATCAAAGAAGGAGTTACCACCAAAGTAATTATTTTACCTAGAACTAATCAAAAATCAAAATTTAGAATATTAACAAAAGGATTTCAATCGGACAAAACAGATGTTTCTGAATTTGTGTTAAATGAATTTCTAAAGTTAGGAAATTTTGAAGATATTTTCCTTGATATCGAACATCAGATTTCAATTCCTGTTGGATATGGTTTAGGGTCAAGTGGTGCTGTTGCTTTATCTCTTTCATATGCCCTAGACCAAGTCCTTAAAACAAATTTGGATAGGTTCAAGATTGGGGAAATTGCACATAATGCCGAAGTGTGTTGTAAAACAGGATTAGGTGATGTTTTAGCATCATATCATGGTGGTTTTGAAATAAGGGTAAAGCCAGGAGCTCCTGGAATAGGAGAAGTTGAAAAAATTAATGCAGAGAATATTTCAATTATAATGATATGTTTTTCACCAATATCTACAAACAAATTCATCCAAGAACAGCTTTCTAAAATCAATGGTCTTGGAGGAAAAATGGTAAACAAATTACTTGAATCAAAAAACTGCGATAAATTTCAAGATATGTCTTTGGAATTTGCAAAATATATCAATGTAATGACTCCAAGGATGGAAAAACTAATTGAAGAATTATCACTTAATGGAATTAAAAGTGGAGTTGCACTTTTTGGTGAAACTGTTTTTTCGATGGTACCAAAAGAATTTGAAGCGAAAGTTTTAGAGATTGTCAAAAAATATTCTGGAGGAAAAATAATCACATCACAATTAGATGTGCAAGGAGCAAGAGTTCTTAAAAATTAATTGAATCTTAATGTCTTTAATTCCAAAATCTCATCCTAGGGCAAAATCACTATTAATTCGTGAAAAGCTAGTATCTGGTTTTGATAGAGGATTAGTTGCAAAAGAAGGACTTCTAGCTCAAGGAAGAGGAGAAGCTTTTGATTATTTGCTAGGTGAAAAAACAGGAAAATCAGCAAAATCAGCAATCAAAGCAGCTGCAGCACAGATTTTGTTGGCTAAATTATCTGTAATTTCAGTAAATGGAAATATTGCTACATTATGCCCAAAAGAAGTAGTAAGACTCTCCAAGCAAACAGGCTCAAAAATTGAGGTAAATCTATTTTATTCAAATGAAAAAAGAAAGAACGCTATATTCAAGGAATTAAAAAAAAATGGAGCCCAGGAGATTTTAGGTAAAAAGTCTACTACAAAAGCTACTCTTTCAGGAATTGATTCAGCAAGAAGAATTGTTGATAAAAATGGAATATTTGCAGCAGATGTGGTAATTGTTCCTCTCGAGGATGGAGACAGAACCATGGCTCTTAGAAAATCTGGAAAGGTGGTGATTACTTTTGATCTAAATCCACTTTCAAGAACTTCACAAACTGCTAATATTACAATTGTGGATAATGTAACTCGAGCAATGGTATTGTTAATTGAAAATTGTAAGATATTATCTAAAAAAAATAAAAAAACTCTAGAAACTATTTTAAAGAATTTTGATAATAAAAAAAATCTTTCAGATAACATTAATGAAATTAAAAATAATTTAACAAAGAGGTCTCGTATTGCATAAGTCTGTTCAAGATATAATAAACATGAAAAAGGATGAAAAGAAAATATCTGTAATTACAAGTTATGATTATACTCTTGCTTCATTATGTGACAGAGCCGGAATAGATGTACTTCTTGTGGGTGATAGTGCAGGGATGGTGATGCTTGGATATGAAAATACTATTCCGGTAACAATGGACCAAATGTGTATGTTTACAGAAGCAGTAAGCAGAGCAAGACAAAATTCATTGCTTGTGTCTGATTTGCCTTTTATGTCCTATCAAGCAAGCATTGATGATGCCATTAAAAATTCTGGCAGATTAATTAAAGCTGGAGCCGATGCGGTAAAATTAGAAGGTGGTGCTCCAATGGCTGAAACAATTAGTGCAATTGTTGATATTGGAATTCCTGTTATGGGTCATATTGGTCTACAACCCCAAACAACTATTTTGTCTCAGGGTTACAAAGTTCAAGGAAAAACAAAAAATACTGCACTAAAATTAATTGATGATGCAAAAAAGCTTGAAGAAGCAGGAGTTTTTAGTATTGCATTAGAAATGGTAAGTCATGAGGTAGCTGAGATAATCTCCGAAACCATTAGCGTTCCAACTATTGGAATAGGATCTGGGGTTGGATGTAATGGGCAAGTCCTTGTAGTTCAGGATTTACTTGGAATGTATGATAAGCTAAAACCGAAAATTTGTAAAACGGTACATGAATTTGTCTGAGGATATTGTAAAAGCAGTGGAAAATTACAAAAAAGATATAGAATTAGGCACCTTTCCCTTCACAAGAAAATTGGTTTTCAATGGATGATAATGAGCTAAAAAAATTACGAGAAGAAATTGGTAGATAAAAAGAAAATTAGCTGGAAAAAAGATCATCCGTCCTTAGACATTGTAAATTCTTCTGGGGTTGAATTATCTGGGAAAAAAATTGTGCTTTGTGTAGCAGGAAGTGTAGCAGCATACAAAGCAATTGAGTTGGCAAGATTGTTAATGCGACATGGAGCAGACGTGACATGTGTTGCAAGTAATGCTGTAACTAAACTGGTGCAACCAGATTATTTCAAATGGGCTACTGGAAATGAGGTAATTACCAAACTTACTGGAGAACTTGAGCATATTAGATTAGCAGATTATAATAAAGCAGATTTAATTGTTGTTTATCCGGCAACTGCAAATACTCTTGGTAAATTAGCTAATGGAATTGATGATACTCCTGTGTCTACCGTGCTTACAGTGGGATTTGGATCAAAAATTCCTATTTTAATGTGTCTTGCAATGCATGCATCAATGTATGATAATGCAGCAATAAAGAAAAATATTGAATTTTTAAAAAACAAAATTGAATTTTCAATTCCACAAATGATTGAAGGAAAAGCAAAAGTATCAGAGCCTGAAGATATTTTAGAACATATTCTAAAAAAATATGGATTCTCATCTATTTTAAAAAATAAAAAAATCCTAATGACTGCTGGACCCACAATTGAATATATTGATCCCGTACGAGTCATTACAAATCAAAGCTCAGGAAAATCTGGAGTTTTACTAGCTTCAGAACTAATTTCTGCTGGTGCTAAAGTAACTTTAGTTTACGGTCCAGGAATTGAAGAACCACCAAAGGGAGCTAAAGTGATCAAAGTTTTCACTACTAAAGAAATGAATGATGTGATAAAACAAAAAATGAAAAAAAAGTTTGATGTGGTGATAATGGCTGCTGCTGCTGCAGATTATACCCCTGAAAATCCGAGTAAAAAAAAGATAAAAAGTACTCAGAGTAAGATGAAAATTAGCCTCAAAAAAGTACCAAAAATTATTGATCAAATTAAAAAATACCAAAAAAATGTTATTTTAGTTGGATTCAAGGCAGAAGTAAATCTATCAAAAAAAGATTTGATAAGTATAGCCAAGAAGAAATTACAAGATTCAAATGCAGATATGATTATAGCTAATGATATTGGCTCAAATAGATATAAAAAAAATCCGGAAAGTAATGAAGTGTTAATTATTGATTCTGGAAAAGTAAGATCATCAGGATGGAAAAAGAAACAAAAAATTGCAAAATTTATCCGAAAAGAGATTGAAGATAAATTAAAATGAAAAAATCAGAGCTGCGAAGACTTGTTGCTGAATATAAAAAAATTAAAATCAAATATACAAAAACTCCAAATAATAAATTAAAAGAAAAATTAAAAGAAATTGAACATAGATATTTTCATGAGACGGGAAGGTCTTTTGTTCCTGATACCAAAGAGATTACATAAAATAGATCAAAAATAACAAAAAACTAAAAATGAAAATTAATCATACTGAATACAAAAAAAGAAATATCACAATTTGGAATGAAGTAGCTCCTCGTTATCATAAGAGATGGGCAAGTATTAACCAAGGACCATTTCAAAGTACTTCAAAACTAATTCAACTTTTAGATGTAAACAAGGGAGACCGTGTATTTGATCTTGCTTGTGGCACAGGTGTAGTTACAAAAAAAATTAGACAAAAAGTAGGTAGTTCAGGATATGTTGTTGGAGGAGATACATCAGTTACTGCAATAAAGACTGCAAAAAAATGGACTGGATTACAATCTAATTTAGATTTTGTAAATATTGATGCTGAGAATTTTAACTTTTCAAAACAATTTGATATTGTAACTTGTCAGTATGCATTGTTCTTTTTTCCAAATGCTCAAAAAGCATTAAAAAATATCAAAAAAAATCTCAAAAAAACAGGAAAACTAGGCATAACTGTGCATGGAGAAGCAAAAAAAGTTCCTTTTTTTAATAGTATTTTTGATGCAGTAACAGAATTTATTCCTGATTATGTTCCTCCAGGATCTCCCGATTTAGACAGATTTGGAACAAAATCATCTCTTAGAAGAGAGGTAAGAAAAGCAGGTTTTTCTAAAATTATAGTAAAAAATTTTGTTTTCAAGTTCAATCCAGGTACATTTGAGAATTATTGGAGAAATTATCTTAGATATGTTGCAAAACCATTAAAAGAAAAGTTAGATAAACTTGATAGATCAAAAAAAGAGAAATTGAAAAATGCAGTTAGAGAAAATGTAAAACCATACACTTTAAAAAATAAAACAATAGAATTTCCTTGGGAAGTTTTAATTTTAACTGCTAAAAACTAGGAATGAAGAAAAAATGGTAAGAGATGTCAAAAAGAAAGAAGAAAAACCAAAAGAATCCCAATTTAAGAAATTTCTTATAAAACGTGCCCCAATTTACTTGGCAACTATTGCAATTGTGATAATCTTTATTGTTCCTGAATTAACAAAAGGAGATTTACAAAGTAGTTTTCCTCAAACTTTAAGCGAAGAAGAAAAATCAGTAGTAGATTCTTTGATGGCATACAATGGTCCGAATAAAGAAGGGTATAGTGTCGTTGATGCAATATCAAATGAAATAAGTGAAGAATACCCAAATGAGAAAATCTATGATCATAAAAAAACCAAAGTAAATGTTGTTGTTTCTAATGTAGAAAATGAAATGTATCAAGTTGTTTTAGATTTTGAATCACACAAAGATGATTTTCATTATAATTGGAACATTGACATGAAAACAGGAGATATTAATGGAAATGATGAAGAATCTAAATACATTATTGATTTAGTTGATTTTTATGATTAGAATTTATGAAAATTAGCCGTCAATTGTGACTAAATCTTTTGTAAATTTATGCATTACAATTGGTTTTTGTTTTACGATTAACGAGTCTTCAATTCTAATTCCAAATTTATTTGAAATGTAAATTCCAGGTTCTACTGTAATTGCCATATTTTCTTTAAGTTGGGTTTCATTTCGATAAGAGACATTTGGTAATTCGTGAACTTCTAATCCAATACCATGTCCGGTAGAGTGGATAAAATATTTCCCAAAATTTTTATCTTCAATATATTTTCTGCATGCATAATCAACATTTTTAGTATTCACGTTAGGTTTTACTGCTTTTAGTCCAAGCTTTTGTGATTCTTTAACAATATCATAAGCTTCTTTTGCGAGTGGAGAAATTCTTCCTATTGCAAATGTTCTTGTCGAGTCAGAAACATATCCCTTGTATCTTAACGTTAGATCCACTACAACAAGATCACCTTTTCTAAATTTTCTTTGAGTAACTTGTGCATGAGGTAAAGCACCATTAGGACCTCCTGCTATGATAAGAGGGTTAAGAGTAGATTTGTAACCAGTATCAAACATTTGTTGTTCTATTGCATATGACATCAAGATTGTTTGAAGTTCAGATTCTTTTTGACCTACTTTCATTTTCTTTGAGCAAATATCAAACATATCATCGATTATTTTTGAGCCTTTTTTGAGAATTTTGATCTCGTTTTCATCTTTTATCATTCGAGAATTATAAAATGGTTCAGTAGATGACTTGATTTTAGGAATAGATTTTTTCAGTGAGGTCATTATGGAAAAATCATTGCAATCAGTACATGTTTTATTTTTCTTAATTTTAGTTACTAGCGAGGAAATTAACCCAACGCCTCTTTCTCCAGTAATTACATTGCAATTTTTGGACTCTCTCTTTTGCTCGTCCTACTTCAAGCTCGGGAGCAATAATCGTAGTATTTCCTCCTTTTTCCAATATTCCAATCGCCTCACCCCAAAATCCTGTCAAATAGAATAGATTTTCAGGCTCAAATGTCACTAAAGTGTCACAGTCAATTTTTCTGGCAAATTTAAGGAGATTTTTTCTTCGTACCTTCACAAAAAAATCACCTACTTTTCTCAATTTATGTATGATGTAAAGTTTGTATATACGAATTAGAGGTTGGAAAAATATGGCAGATAAAAAGAAGAAAGTAGTCGCATTACTTTCTGGTGGACTAGATAGTCAACTTGCTGTAAGAATGATGCAAGAACAAGGCTTTGATGTTTCAGCTGTTGCAATAAAAACTCCATTTTGTGATTTTGATTGTGGAAGAGGATGTGGATTTGAAATTAGAGAAAGAGCAGACGATCTAAATATAAATTTAAAGACAGTTTATCTTGGAGATGAATATATTGAAATGCTAAAGCATCCTAAATATGGTACTGGCGCAGGTTTCAATCCTTGTGTGGATTGTAGATCTATGATGTTTAAGGCAGCAGAAAAACACATGGAAGAAATTGGTGCTGAATTTATTATTTCAGGAGAAGTTCTAGGACAAAGACCAATGAGTCAACATGCTCCTGCATTAAGAACCATTGAAAAAGAAACAGGACTAGTAGGAAAAATTGTAAGACCATTATCTGGTGCATTACTTCCTGAAACAGATCCTGAAAAAGATGGACTAATCAAAAGAGAAAATCTTGGAATGATTAAAGGAAGAACTAGAAGAGCACAATTAGATATGGCAAAAAAATATGGAATTGAGAATCCCCCTAATGCAGGTGGAGGTTGTCTCCTAACTGATCCAGCTTTTGGATTACGTGCTAAAGATTTGTTTAGTCATATAGAAACACCAACGATTAATGACATTGATTTGTTAAAAATTGGAAGACAATTTAGATTAGATGAGGAAACAAAATTAGTAGTTGGAAGAAACAAAGATGAAAATGAAATGATAAAGGCAATTGCTTTGCCAAATGATGTTTTGTTAGAGTCACGTGATCATATGGGACCTGTATCGATTTTACGTGGGAAAAATGCTGAAAAATATATTGAATTTGCATCTTCAGTTACACTAAGATATTCAGATGCTCCAAGAGAGGAGAAAAGTTTTGTAACTATTAACAAAGATAAGAAAAAAGATGAGATAATCTCAGAGCCTACAACAGAAGAATCCTATATCAAATTTAGAATCTAGGCGTGAGATTTTACCCAAATTAGTTAAAACTAAAGAAGAGTTTTTGAGGGAGTAGATCGCATTTTTATCAAGGATGCAAAAACAAGAAAATCCAACTTACTTGAAGGCAATTACTATACGTGATGTTAGTGATGTTCATTCAATCAAAGAAGATATCAAAAAAGGAATGATTTTGATTTTAAGAGTAACTCCATTAGCTCAAAAAGATGTGGAACAACTTCGTAAAGTGGTAGAGGATTTGTATTCAATTGCAAAAACTGCTGATGCAGACATTGCAAGATTAGGAGAAGAAAGAATTATTGTTGCACCTTCTAACATTAAAATCTGGAAACCTGAATACGATCTAAAATAATTTTATTGCTTCTTGAATTTGAGGATAATGGGCAGGTATCCTATACATTCGTCTAATTTGCATTGCAAGATTCAATTGCAAAAACTGCTGATGCAGACATTGCAAGATTGGGAGAAGAAAGAATTATTGTTGCTCCCTCTAACATTAAAATCTGGAAGCCTGAATACGATCTAAAATAATTTTATTGCTTCTTGAATTTGAGGATAATGGGCAGGTATCCTATACATTCTTCTTATTTGCATTGCAAGATTTTCTGACTTTTTTCTTTCTCCATGGTTGACAAGTACTCTGCGGAGTTTTGGTCTTAGTCTTTGAACAAATGACATTAATTGATTATAATCACTATGTCCACTAAATCCATCTAATTTTTCCACACCAGAATTTATGGTTACAACTTCAACTTTACCTTCTTTGCCAAGCATAGAAACTTGTTTTGATCCATCCAAAACTCTTCTGCCTAATGTTCCGTTTACTTGATAAGAGACAAACAATACTTTGTTCTTTTTATCAGGAGCAATATTTTTGAAATATTCTAAAACAGGTCCCCCCTCTAACATTCCAGATGTTGCCAAAATAATACATGGAGAGTCTTCCCTTAGAGGTTCTTCTCTTGCATCAGCATGTTCAATATTGGTGAAATATTCTGAATCAAATGGATTATCATCTGTTTCTAAGATTTTTTGTTTTAATTCTCTTGCAAGATATTCAGGATATGATTCGTGGATTGCCGAGGCTTCTGAAATCATCCCTTCTGTAAAAACAGGTGCTTCAACCATCTCCCCAGATTTCATATAATGATCGATTACCATCATAATTTCTTGAGCACGGCCGACAGCAGGGATAGGGATTAGGACTTTTCCTCCATCTGCCAGAGTATTATTTACTGCATTAATAAAAGAGGATTCAACTTCTTGTCTAGTTGGTTGGATGTCTTCTTTTAGTCCATATGTGCTTTCAATTAACAGAGTTTCAACTCTAGGGAAGTTCCAACTTGCAGCTTCAAACAATATGCTTTTTCCAAATTTTATATCACCAGAATAAACAAAATTATGATCTCCATTTCCAATATGGAAATGGCATAAAGCAGAACCAAGAATATGTCCCGCATTTGCAAGTACTAATTTAATGTCTGGGGAAATATCAGTTACTGTTCCGTAAGGAAGAGTAATGGTTTGTTTCATAATTTGTTTAACATCTCTTTCAGAATAAATTGGATTTCTTCCTTGAGCTGCAGCAACTTTGATAGCATCTAGTTGAATTAGATTCATCATAGGAAGAGTTGGTTCAGTACAATAAATTGGACCTTTGTAACCATACTTACATAATGCAGGCAGGAAGCCTGTATGATCTAAATGTGCATGTCCAATTACTATTGCATCAAGATCATCTAAAGTAATATTGAGTGAATCTAATCTAGGAAAAGCATCCATTGGAGATTTAGCACCAGGGTTGATTCCACAGTCAATCAAAATTTTACTTTCAGGAGTTGCTAATAACATGGAAGATCTACCTACCTGACCAAATCCTCCTAAGGTAAATAGAGAAACTTCTGATCTTTGTGTTAATCTTGGCCTAAAAATTTCATCTCCAATTTCCTTTAATTGCTTATTTCTTTCTAATGCGGATTGTTTGAGGGTTGCCTTTATGGTCTGAATTGTACGAGATGGTATGGTTGTTGCTTTTCTAACGCGTATTTTCCAGCCTGTTTTTTCAGTTACGTCTGCGTGATTGAATTCTTTTGCATTTCTTTGAAGTAGCCAAGGCCTTTTTGCTTCAATTGAAACTTCGCCAGTAGCAGTATCAAAAACGGTTGCTTGAAGTTTAGCATCTTCTGGAACACATTCTGCTATTATTCGTCTAGCTTCATCTTCTGGTTTTCTTATTGATTCATCAGTTCTAATGACAATACGCTTTTTGATAATATTCACAAGACTTGAAATTGTTTCATTATGTTCTAAAAGGTAACGTGGTGAACTTGTATAAAGAGCAATTCTTGGTCCTTCATATTCTATTCTTGTTAGATTTGCTTCTTTGGGAATACTTTGCAGTATTGTTGCCATTATATTTTGGCTAGCAGGTAATTCTTTTTCTTGTAGTTTCCTTTGCATTAAATCACTAAAGTTTGATGAGAGTTATTAATTCGCTAAATTTCTAAAGTTCAATGACTGCTTTCTTTTGTTCATCTGTTAAAAGACGGAATCCATCTTTATCCATAACTGCAATATTGATTCCATCACCAGTA
>PVMK01141703.1_pt1 | contig 34532 bp, 28 predicted proteins | sample 1853481 | NCBI WGS metagenome assembly PVMK01 (sample SAMN08533507, study PRJNA380276) | Marine sediment metagenome, whole genome shotgun sequencing project. | reverse complement strand
AAACAGCATAGGACATTTCTGTGGGTTCAATATAGTTGATAGGATTCAAAAACCAGTCTCCAGCCATACCAATTGAATCACGCAAGGTCGAAGGGCCAAAAACAGGCCACACAATGTAAATTCCGTTGCCAAGACCGTATACGGCAAGGGTTTGTCCAAAATCCTCTTCATCGGGAGAAGTCAATTCTGGATATTTATCCGCCGGGCTCCCGAATCCCAGAACCCCAATAATGGTGTTTGTGAAAAATCTAGAAACTTCTACGGCTGCCGAATCTGTTTTCCCCTGAAAAAGGCAGTTGGCCATCCTAATAGGCGTTGTGATGTTACGAAAAAAATTTTTTACACCGGTCCTGAAAAACTCAGGCGTTACTGCTTTATATCCCCTGGTAATAGGTTTGAGAAGCCAAAAGTAAAGCTTGTCATTGAAATGGAACATTGCTCTGTTCAGAGGTGAAAGGGGATCCGACACCCGAACTTGATCTTCTTCGAATTCATCTTCAAAAAAATCGTCATCAAAATCATCTTCCACGTCCATATCTGGTGATATGGGTTCGGCTTTCAAAGCTGTTGTTTTCGGGTCATGATGAGGCATTGAATCCGTAGATCTTGTATTTGAAGATGCCACTGGTTTATGAGCACACCCGGTCCACAACAAAAGCGCAAGCAATAATAAAGGCAACCGATGGCTGAGTTCTTTTTTATACATATTATCTTTATCCTAATAGAGCCATAGGCAACTTATCAGAAAGATAGGGTTTATTTCATATGCACGGACTTCAGGCTTTTTCTTCCCTCCGGGGGGTAGGCCCTACCCTCCGACCTGTAAGCCCTACGGGCTGGAAGCGGGGCCGGAGGCCAGTCGATATGAAACTTGCTGCTACTCGTTTGTTTCCGGTCCAAACGGCTGAAAAACCACTAACAATTGAGGCAATAGTGTCAGGGAAGCTATTAAGGCGATTAACATGGCCAATCCTGTTAGCAATCCGAAGTAAATACTTGGAATAAAATTGGACAGCACCAAGATTGAGAACCCAATAATGATCGTTACCGATGTATAATACATGGCATGACCAATGCTTCCGTGACAGCGGTGAAGCGTCTGAATGTAGTTCCGATCCACTTTGAATTCCCGCCTAAATCGATGGATATAGTGAATCGTGTTGTCGACAGCAATCCCTATACTGATGGCAGCAATGGTAATCGTCATCATATCAAGGGGAATATTGGTCCAGCCCATCACCCCAAGAACCGTCCCAACCGAAAGAAGATTAGGGAAAATAGCGATCGCAGCTATTTTCAACGACCTGAACAAAATCATAAACATGCACATAAGAGCCAAAACGACGACCCCAAGAGTTAGGACCTGTGAACCAAATAGGCTTTGTAACATATTGTTGTACAGCACCAGCATTCCAGACAAGTTGACATGTTCTTTCTTTAAACCTAACTTGCTGACCAGTTCATGCCGAATTTTCTTTAGTAATTTGTCCCGTTTTAATGTTTTTTCTGAATCCTTGACTCGGACTGCAAAACGGACCTCATTATGCTCAAAAGATACATAAGGATCCAGCACCATATTTTTGAATTTGTCCGGCGTTTCGCTATACATTAAAGCCAGTTTAAAATTATCTAACGGCTGGTTGTTGTTCAGTTTTTTAGCAATCTTATTCATGGTGCCCAATGACAGTACTTTCCCGATTTCACCAAGACCTTCAAGGTAGTCATGGATATTTTCAATCCGGTCCATCTTGTCGGTTGTAAACCAATACTTATCTTCTTTCTCGGCTTCATCAAACTCGTCAAATGTGTCAAACTCACTGGCATCTCTGCTACTGGCTGCAGGAGCGGCTGTCTTGGCCGATGTTTCAGCGTCATCCAGTCGTATGATAACATCTAATGGCGTGGTACCGCCTAGTCGTTGATCGATAACTTTCATGCCCTGATAGATTTCGGTGGTATGTTTGAAGTAATCGATGAAACTGTTTTCGACAACCAGTCTTGAGATACCGATACCACTGACGACAAAGGTCATGAAACTTATTACTAGTATTAACCTGCCATGAGCTTCAGTAAATCCGGCCAAAAATGCTGTCAACGAAATGTGCGGTTTATGTCTTGCGGGTTGATATCCTTTTCGCAACAACATTAATACAGATGGAAAGAACATAAAGGTAAATAAAAATGAAACCGTAATGCCGGCACTCATCATCCAGCCAAAAGTTTTAACTGGCAGGATATCGCAAAACAATAGGGAACCAAACCCGGCAATCGTCGTGAGTGCGGCATACAGGCATGGTGTCAGCATCAAACAGGCCGTATCGAGGACAAGTTTGCGCTGCTCAGTTTCAGGATGCTGAAAATGAAGTTCACGGTAACGAACGATCAGATGAATGGTAATCGCCATGGTAATGATAAGCTGTAAAGAGATAAAGTTAGACGATATCACCGTAACTTCCCAACCAAACATACCAAGCAACCCCATCATCGCGATTACGGAAAAAGCACAGCAGAGCATCGGCAAAATAACCCATCGAACCTTTTTAAAAATAATGCTTAAAGTGATGAGCAGAAAAAAGAAAACCCCGAAACCGAACACCTTCAGGTCATTTTTGATAAAACTGATCAGATCGTCGGCGATCATGCTGACACCACCTAAAAAAAGCTCTGCGTCCTGACGATATTTGTCCATTATTCCACGGATTTCAACAATATCTTGATGCCGATAGGCCCTCATTTTATCTCGGTGTTTTTGAAATTGTTCGGACACTTTCTCAAATTCAGCTTTTTCTTCCGCGGTCAACCGGCTGTCGATTTGTTTTTCCCGAAAATAGTTGCGACGGGACAGTAAATCTTCATAGAGCGTATCGGTCGGGAATTTGATCTGGAGAGCTGTCGTCTTCAGATCGGAGCTTATGAGCAGGTTTTGGTAGAGGGGGCTTTCTTTAAATTCTTTTCTAGCCAGATATTTGTCAACTAACGGTGATTCGAGTGTCCGGACATTACTTGCCAGTTCTTTGATGGGTACCGGTGGGCTTTCAAGCAGGGGGACATCTAAAATTGAAACCACAGAGGACACTCTATCCAACTGCTTTAATTCATTTCTGAGCCGGGTCAAGTTTGCCAGCACTTTCTCAGAAAATACGTCGTCCTCAGGCGTATAGGTCATCAGCAAATAATCTTGCAGTCCATAACGAGAACCGATGAGTCGTGAATAACGCAAATCTTTGTCGTTCTCGAGAACCAGTGTTTCTGCTGATGCATCGAGTCTGAATTTTTTCGCATTATATCCCAGAAAAGCAATACCTACTAATAGTAAAAGAACGATAAATTTGGGCTGATTTAAGATGATATTGTTAAAGAAACGTTCCGGCAGTGAAGACAATTTTGTCATATTATCATTCGATGAATTAAGATTTGTTTTTACCTAAAATCTGCAATTGCCGATTTCGCCGCAGGTGCGAGTTGAACGAAGCGAATTCATGCTTGTCTTAGATGCCGCTTTTGGTGCGGGGTGAAGGGCATAAGCCCTCTTGGGGAAAAAATGCTTCATGTCGTTTCTAGGTTTCATTCTTTTCGAGTTTTAGCAAAAGGTCGTCGATGGTTCCTTTTCTAAGAATCTCTTTGAATTGTGACCGATAGGTTGAGATAATACTGACACCTTGAACCTCAATATCGTAGATTTTCCAGCCCTGCTTTGATTTATACATTTTGTATAACATCGATATGGTAGCCCCTTTCGAGATCAATTCGGTCGGTATATGAATTTTTCTCCCATCCTGAACCGGGATTTTATAGACAATCTTCTCATCTGTATAAAGCGTGAGTTTGTCAAGGTATGACACCTTCAATCGATCGGTAAAAAGCACTGAATATTTCTCTTTCTTATCTTCAGACAGACCGGGCCAATACTTTCTTCCCAGAGCCAGCTTGGCCATTAGCGGAAAATCAAAGATGGGAGAAACGATTTCTAAAATTTTTTTGTTCTTTGCCTGTGGATCAGTTTCATTTTTTTGTAAGACTTCAACGGCAGCATCAATCTTGCTTTTTAACAAATCTACGGCAGCATGATTATCATTCGCTGTAACTGCAGGGGTTAAAATCAGCCATCCCAAAACAACACATACTAGTCTTTTCATCATCGATTCCTTTGATCATTTTGACATTGATGCATCTATCAAAAAAAGATGAATATATTTGGAATCAAGATCTTTTCTTTCTATCCCCCCATATTCACTTTCAAGCTCATTAAACAGATTTTCTAAGCTATAACCCAGCTTCTGTGATATATCTTCATTGGATTGGCCGGTTTGATCTGAAAGAAAGGTTAACAATTTTTCTTTCATGAATAGACGAATATGACGCGGTGGATCTTCAAGCTCCCAAAGGTCATCGAAAAAACGCTTGAGCTCACCTACGGAAAGGGTAAGACGTTCCTTCTTTAAGCCCAGATGGTGTCTGGCCCAGGTGGTGAGCATGAGGTTTTTGTATGTAAGGAAACCATCTATAATCGGTTCAGGCGTTATGGCCATCTTTGATAAAAGGTCATCAAATGCCATAATTTCATTCAGGACCTTCTCCGTCTTTCTGATATCTTCCATTGAAATAAACTCCCGGTAAAGAACACCTGTTTTGTAATTGTCATAAAACATCGGCTTTTTCAATAAAAGTCCCCCCAAAACACCCAGCCATTCTTCTCCCCAAAAACTGATCAGCAATCCTTCTTGTTCAAACCAACTCTTTTTTCGCCATCTTTCAGCACGCCATTTCAGATCAAGTGCATGTCCGTAACCCACTTTGAAAATACTGGTAAGAGAGTATTTCTGAATAAGTCCGGAGCATCGGTTAACATCAAAGACACCGTCGTGTTCAATTAAGCCTTCAAGTCCGATATTTATATAGCCACAAGCCTTTTGAACAATATGTTTTAGTTCTTCTCTTTCTCTGATGGTTTCTTGGTCAGCGGCAACAATACGATTACACAGACCGGCGAATTCGATCTGAACCTGTTCCAAAATATCATCGATGTCAATCCTTTTTAGAGCGCCGGCAAACAGATGGTCGCCTTCTATCATTCCGGTTGGATAGATTGGAAGCGGAAGAAACAGTTTCCGTTCGGGATCGTTGGTCGTAAATTTAGGGCTCTCTTTTTTTAAATTTTTAACGGTTAACGGTTGATATATTCCGATAGCTTCTTCATATGGCAGAAACCCTTTTTCCGCCAACCGTTTACTTCTGAGTCGATATTCCTCTTCTTCAGTTTCTGCCGGAATAACAGATGAAGACTCCATCAAAACATTCTGGAAAGCAACGTGGTCAAAAGCTGAAAGCATTTCAAGAAATTTTAAAAGAAACGCCTCGCGTTGTGCCTTAATATCCTTATCCGAACCGTTCTCATCAGATGAAACGTCAAAAGAACCGTCTATAAACCTTATATAAAACGTGTCATCATACGTGAAAAACTCATCACCAAAATCAGATGGATCCTGATCGGTTTCCCTGATTTTTACTTCTATATTTTTGTACAAATAGAACTCTACAAACTCGGTCTTTTGTTCGAAAAACCATCGAATAAAACGGTTGGGATCGGCATTAAACAGCAGGCCAAACCATCGGGTAACAGATGTTAACTCAATGCGATCTTTTTCCCATGTTTCTAAATCAACAATATATTCCCACTGCCTATCCGATGCCAAGGTTAACAGCTGGTAGGAATCTTCAAGCCCTATATCATGGATTGAAAAGTAAAAGTCCTCTTCTGAAAATGAATGAACCAGAGCTGCCGGTTGAGGAGAATCTAGAATAGCATCCAAGGCTTGTTCAGAACTTAGAGAAAAAATCTTTTTTCTTTGTCTGGTCAGATCTTCGACTCTGGTAATAATCTGCTTTTGTTCCCTGTCGTCATTCATTTGATTAGACCGATCTTTATCATGAAATGGCGGATTGCCCTTTTTTCGGATGCCACGGTGCAACTTTTAGTAAAAGCAACATTCCTGGTGCAGCTATCAATGTGCAGGCGATAAAAAAGTTCTCCCAACCAAAATGCTTAGCCAGATACCCGGTAGGCGCCGACGCCATCACTCTCGGGACTCCCATAAGGCTGCTAAGCAAGGCATATTGAGTCGCAGTAAACTTTTTATTCGTGATGCTGGCCATAAATGCAACATAAGCGGCCGTTCCCATTCCACCGCTGAAGTTTTCGAAGCCAATGACTGATGACAACACGGTAATATTATTACCAACCCGCGCCAAAATTGCAAACCCTGCCGTCGATATCGCCTGGAGAAATCCAAAAATCCATAAGCTGCGGTTAATCTCCAAACGGAACATAACCACGCCGCCGATCAGGCTGCCGATAACAGTCGCCCAAAAACCGAATAATTTAACAATGGCGCCAATCTGGGTTTTTGAAAATCCCAAATCAAGATAAAACGGCGTTGTCATGGCACTGGCCATGGTATCGCCTATTTTGTACAAAAGAATAAATGCCAGTATCCACAAAGCCCCCTGACGGCTGAAATATTCCTTTAGCGGATCGAAAACCGCTTCCCTCATATTTTGAGGTGTTCCGGTAGGAACTCTGGGCTCGCGCGCTACAAGCGTCGTTACAACACCGGGTAACAGGCACGCTGCCATCACCTGATAGACCATGGAAAACGGCATGTGGTCCGCCATTATCAGTCCGCCACCTGAAGCGAGCAGCATACCCACGCGGTATCCGTTGACATACAAAGAAGATCCCAGTCCCAGTTCTTGGTCAGAAAGATCTTCTCTGCGATAAGCATCAACGACAATATCTTGGGAGGCGCTAAAGAAGGTAACAAGGAATGCTACAAAAGCAACCACCCACGGATTTTTTGCCGGGTCGGTGAACCCGAGACCTGAAATAGAAAAAATCAAGACCACCTGAGCAATAATGAGCCATCCTCTTCGGCGGCCAAGAAAAGGCAGGGTAAAACGATCCAGAACCGGTGCCCAGAGAAACTTCAATGTATAGGGAAGGCCCACCAAAGCCATCATTCCAATCACGGTGAGATCCACCCCTGCCTCTTTCATCCATGCCTGTAGAACCGTAATGGTTAGAAGAAGTGGCAAACCACAAGCAAACCCCATCAAAAGAGCAACCAGCATACGGCCGCTAAAAATCTCGTACAGTATTTTTTTCCGGCTTTCAGACAGCACGACTCTATTGCTCAGCAATCCTCGTTCATTTTGTGCCTACCCGATGGCGTTATGTTCTTCAAGTTGGGATGGCGTTACAATGGGCCCATATTTCTCCTTTAGCGCCAATAGCCCGTCCTTTTGCTCAACAAGAACTCTGAATATGACTTCAGGAATATTCTTCTCTTTTCCATACGCTTCTATTTGCAAATCGATTATACCAACGACATTATCAACATACAAAGAAAACTGTTTATTATAGAGTTCTTTTGTATAATTTTTATTGATGATCGATTGAAACAAACCTTTGAGATCATCGAATGTTGGAAGATTTCCAACGGGCGTTTTAATTACATCCACTTCATTGTATACATGTCTTTCCAGCCAAGATAACCATACCTTGACATCCCTTTTTTCCCCAAGAAGTGTCTTGGAAGTACCGCCCCTAGCTTCATCCGTTAGAAAATAGTTCAATCCTGCCATTACCGGTCGTTTATCTTCGGCAATGTTTTCATTACCAAAAAATTTAAATTGTGCATCCATGTAATCACCAAGTGCACCTGGAATAAATGGTGCATTTGCCCATGGCGCCCTTTTTATCCCCCCTGTTGCGCCGACCTCGGTTGCCGTTGCTGCCGAAACAATACTTGCACCTATGACAACGCCATGGTCCGAGTTTTTCGTCGCCCACACCGGCGGCATGGTATCGCTGTCACGACCGCTGTAAGTAACGACTCTTGTCTCCACACCTTGAGGATCTTCGGCCTTTACGGAATAGTTTGCCAAGGCAGACGATATTAACGTACATCTGGCATTGGGATGAGATATCGGCACTTCTTTTCCATCCTTATCCGTCATGCCACGTTCCCATTCTCCTTGAGAATTGAAACCTTTTGGCGGAGGATCTTCACCGTTTCCCGCCCAATGGGGGACACCGTTTTCATCAATAAGGACATTCGACCAGATAACCTCTGTTCCAGGGTTCCTTAACAATTCCATAAGATAAGGATCACCCTCCCAGTTGACATCTTCAACAATACCGAAAATCCCGCATTCCGGATTAATCGACCGGATGCTGCCATTCTCATCGATCCACATCTGTGCAAGGTCATCACCCACAAAATAATTTCCAGCCATGGCCGTGGTCGTTTTTCCACACCCACTGGGAGCCGCACCCGTGAACCATGTTACACGACCTTCGGGTCCATCGATACCGGTAATAAACATATGTTCTGAAAGCTCATTGCCTCTGTTTTCATATACTGCCTTATCCACGGAAAACCGATGATTTCCTTTTTTTAGCAGCAACGTATTTCCGGCATACGTGCAGTTCACACTATACGTCGTCTGGTAGCTGCGATCCATGTAGACCCGCGCATTGGGCAGGTCTTCACTCCGATTCAGGCCCTCACTGTGTATATTGGTATAGAAATAGCCTAACCGATCGACCTCTTTATCAAAATGGTAAAATGCATTTCTATAAAGGATTTCCGCACTGTGACAAACATATGCCGAACTCGTTATTTCCAGCGCCGGGTTGGATGCCGGAGATCCGATGGGGCCACGCATGTAAAGCCCGATCACCATGGTTTTTCTCTTCATAATACCCGACATCTTATCATGAACGTCCACCAGCGCCTTTGCCCTATCAGTTCTGTTGGCAAGAGAGCTTACGTCTTCATCTTCATTGGCGATATAAAACGTGCGATCAACGATCCGTCCTTGTTCTTCTTTCAGGTCATAATGGATGGTATGGTCATCCATGGAAAGTGGAGATTCCTCTCCATTTTTTATCGCCATTTCCCTGATAAGCTGTCTATCCGATTCTGATCCGGTATTAACAAAAACAGCTTCCGGTTCGCACATGGCTACGGCATTTGCAATTTTAACAACAACCTCCGGATGCCTTATTTCTTTTATCCTGGATAAATGCGTTTCATCCAATCTGGATTCGAAAAGTTGAATCGCCGCTTCATACGTTTTGATGCCGCCGATTTCGACAACGATATCTATCCCTTTCTTTTTTTGAAACATGCAAATTCTCCCTTTTATTTATAAGCATTGATGATAATATCGTTTAATTTTTTTTTAGGTACATGATGCACGCCATTCTGATCGCGCCAATACCGGATATTATTATCTTGACCCACACTTTCTATAACCACTTTTTCCTTAGGTTTCCCGATGGCAATGACAAGGAGTATTTTCAACTGGGCAGGTATATTTAACAGATCCTTGAGTTTTTTACGATTGATGGACCCGATCATGCATCCGGCAAGCCCTTCTTCTCTTGCGCCTAAAAGAATACTTTGGCTGGCAATACCGCAGTCATATCCGATCCATTCATTCGCCTTTTTTGTATCTACCAAAATGATGATGTATCCCGAAGGCCTTTCTCCCTCTTGAGGACCTATCCAGTCTTTCATGTATCCAGCCCATTTAAGACACGAAAATATCAGGGCATTTTTTTTATCATTACAGGAAAGAACATATTTTAGCGGCTGCAAATTTGCTGCTGAAGCTGACAGCCTTGCTATATCGACCAGCCCTCTTAAAGTCCTCAGCTCCAGTAAATGGTTCTGATAAAACCTTCGGCAGCTTCTATTCTTTTTTATTAAATCTGCAATCATGTTCCCCTTCATAAAATCTTTCTTGCCGGTTAACTTTTTCTTGAATCGGCATATGTTGGCGTATCCATATGAGAACCTTGTCAAACTCATCTCCAATCTCGGCAAATGCTTTTCCTCTATGGCTTATACGGTTTTTTTCCTCTATCGTCAGTTCAGCAAATGTCTTTTTATAAGGCGGGTAAAAGAAAATTGGATCATACCCGAAGCCGCTCGATCCGGAAGGCGTCTCGGCGATCAGACCCTCACACCGTGCTTCATATGTCAGAGCAGGACCGGATGGCACAGCAATGGAAACAACGCATTCAAAAGCAGCTCGGCGATCGGATTTCCCTTCCATTTCATTAAGCAGCCTTAAGCATCTTTCCTTGTCGGTTGCAGCTTCACCTGCATAACGCGCGGAATATACCCCGGGAGCACCGTTTAAGGCCTCAACCAATAACCCTGAATCATCAGCCAGCGCCGGTAACCCGAGTACCCTTGCGGTAAAACTTGCTTTTTTATATGCATTATCGTCAAAGGTATCACCATTTTCTTCTATTTGAGGAATGGGGCCAAAATCATCCAAGTTTTTAATTTCGACGGGATAATCTTTTAAAAAACGCCCAATTTCTGCCGTTTTTCCCTTGTTTCTTGTAGCAATAACCAGGATAATCAATTTTTGCACGCTACCTCGCATTATACATCAAACATCTGAAGGATCGAGGGGCTTTTTTCATAGAAGAACGCCATGGATAATGTGTTCCGCTGCTAAAAAGCATTAATAATAAAAAGTGATCAAAAAAAGTTAATATAGATCATGGTCAAATATTTGTAAAGTTCTTTCAATCGCTTGCAATCCAAAGAAAATTCTTTACACCGATATTCGTACTGATATACTAAACGCCTAAAAACCTATAAGGATAACATGATGCACAAATTGCTTGCCGAACACCCAGACACAAAAATGCTGCTTTTGGGCAATGAAGCCATAGCTCGTGGAGCAATAGAAGCTGGAGTTTCGGTTGCTACAACATATCCGGGCACGCCATCTTCTGAAATTTCTTTTAACTTGTTCCAAATATCTCAGGAAAGTGACCTCTATTTTGAATACAGTACCAATGAAAAGGTGGCCCTCGAAGTTGCGGCAGCTACCGCAAATTCCGGCTTACGCAGCATCTGTGTGATGAAGCATGTGGGAATGAATGTCGCCGCAGATGCCCTTTTGACACTTGCCTATATCGGCGTCAAAGGCGGCCTGGTGATTGTTACGGCCGATGACCCGTATATGTTCTCCAGTCAAAATGAACAGGATAACCGGTTTTATGCAAAACTTTCGGGGCTTCCCATGCTTGAGCCCTCATCCGTTCAAGAAGCAAAAGATATGGTACCCTTTGCATTTGATCTTTCAGAAAAATTGCAACAACCGGTCATCTTCCGAACCACCACACGCATCAATCATTCAACCGCAATTGTCGTTTCAGGTAAAATCCTTTCCATTAAAACAAAAGGTGATTTTTTCAAAGATCCTTTCAACTATGTAACCGTACCCGCAGTTTCTAGAAATCTTCATGCAAGACTGCTGAAAATTCTTAAACAAGCTGAAAATATATCTGAAACATCCGATTACAATTTCATCTCCGGAGACGGTACCTTGGGGATAGCTTGTAACGGGGTAAGTTATAATTACGTTTCCGATGCACTCAAGGATTTGAATCTAGGGGGTATAGCTAAAATACTTCGTATCGGATTTTCACATCCCATGCCTCAAGCGTTAATCAAAGACTTCTTAAAAGGATGCGAAAAAGTTCTGGTTGTCGAGGAGGGAGAACCTTACATGGAGGAAGCGATTAAAGCTTTCGCCCAGGAGGAAGGGTTGATAATTGAAATAAAAGGGAAAAGCCGAGGCCTTTTTTCCCGCCTATACGAATTCAATCCAGCCCAAGTTAGGCAAACCATCGCAACCTATTTTGATATAGCCTACACGCCTGTCCAAGCTTTAGATCTTTCCCAAATACCTGAAATTCCCCAGCGCCCCCCCAACCTATGTGCCGGATGTTCCCACCGTGCCACCTTTTATGCGGTAAAAAAAGCTGCTGAAGGCATGGATACCATCTGCCCAACTGATATCGGCTGTTACACCCTCGGATTTTTGCCTCCGCTTTCCATGGGAGATTTTTTAATATGTATGGGATCTTCTATCGGTACATCTTGCGGGTTTTCGAAAGCAACCCGTAAAAAGATCATCTCTTTTATCGGCGATTCCACGTTTTTTCATTCAGGTATACCCGGACTGATTAATGCGGTTTTTAACAAGCACAATGCTACGTTGGTTATTCTTGACAATGGAACAACTGCCATGACCGGGCATCAACCTCATCCAGGTGTTGATATGAAAAAACTGGATCTGGATGGGTATGGACAGGTTTCTATTGAAAATATCGTTAGGGCAGCGGGTGTATCCCATGTTGCTGTTATAAGGCCTTACAGAACAAAAAAGAGTATCGATGCCATCAAAGAGGCTCTCAATGTTGAAGGTGTTTCAGTCGTCATATCTAAAGAAATTTGCACCCTATATGCCAAAAGTCTAAAAAAAGCCCATGGGAGGCCGTTCTATATCAGTGAAAAATGCAAAGATCACAGAGAATGTATCAACGAACTTGCATGTCCTGCTTTTTTGTTAGAAGATAACAGGGTAAAAATCGATGCTACCATCTGCACGGGCTGTACTGTTTGTGCGCAGATTTGTCCGGAACATGCGATTTTGCCCTTGAAAAATAAATAAATTTGTTTGCAATTGGTTAAATAGGATGGATACAACTAGATTAATCATCGTTGCCGTCGGAGGGCAAGGAAACCTTTTGGCATCAAAAGTTATCGGAGAAGCTGCTCTTGATTCAGGTATTCCTGTACGAATGAGTGAGATACATGGCATGGCCCAAAGGGGTGGTGTTGTTGAATCGGCTATTATATTTGGTGACGCCCAAAGCACCATTATCTCAGACAGTGAGGCCGACGTGCTTTTGGGTTTCGAACCCTCCGAAACACTACGGGCATTGAACAAATGTAATTCAGATACCGTTGTTATTACGAACCTGGCACCACTTCCGCCATTTACGGTGGCGACCGGAAGCGGTACTTATCCGGATTTGGATAGACTCCAGGAATTCATTCAGGCCAAAACAGCAAAGCTGATTGCTCTTGATGCTGCGGCTCTTGCAATCGAAGCCGGAAATATCCTTTCAGTAAACATGGTCCTTTTAGGTGCCCTTTTTCAAACCGGTACCCTCCCTATATCGTCGCAACGTGTGAAAGAGGCCATAGTAAAAATAACCCGCAAAGCTTTTCTTGAATCGAATTTGACTGCTTTTGATTTGGGTTTTTCCGCGGCAAGCTCAATCGATTAACAAATGCTATCTTAACAAATGAGTATTAAACAAAGACTATATTATATTCTGATAGCTATTTTTTTAGTGGTCATCTGGGGAAGCACCGGCTATTATATTTTGTTTGGTGGTAAGCATAACTTTATGGATTGCCTCTACATGACGGTGATATCTCTTACCAGTGTTGGATATGGAGAAATTATTGAAATTACTGGCAATATACCAGCCCAGATCTTTACCATGGTTCTTATTACTTTTGGCATGGGGATTATTTTATACGGCCTCAGTACCCTGACTGCATTGATTACCGAAGGAGAACTCTCAGGGATCTTAAGGAAAAACAAGATGGAAAAAAAGATAAATAAGTTAAACAGTCATTATATTGTTTGTGGTGGCGGTGAAACCGGGCGTCACATTTTGGATGAGCTTATAAAAAACAAAGAGTCGGTTGTCTTGATAGAGCATGATGAGGAAAATATTGAACGCGCTAAAATGGTAAACAGCAATCTTTTGTATATCGTCGGAGATGCAACGGAAGACCAGAATCTGCTAGCTGCCGGCATCGAAAGGGCATCCGGAATCGTCATCAGTCTGCCATCGGATAGAGACAATCTTTATGTTACCATGACAGCTAGGATGCTGAACAGAAAGATCCGTATTATCAGTCGGCTGATTGATCAAGCGCTTGAGTTAAAGCTCAAAACCGCAGGGGCAAATAAAATTGTATCTCCCAATTATATTGGCGGCCTTCGGATGGCATCAGAAATGATCAGGCCCACGGTCGTCGATTTTCTTGACAGCATGCTCCGTTCCACTCAAGGGAATTTAAGGATCCATCAAGTTGTTGTGACCGCAAACTCAAGCGTTGCAGGAAAAAGTATCATGGCATCCGGATTAAAAGATAAATTTAACCTTCTTGTTCTTGGCGCAAAACATCCTGGCAAGGAAATAGAGTTTAATCCTTCCAGTCAAGAGATTTTAGGTCCGGGCATGACGCTTATCGTAATGGGAGATGTTGACAATATCGCTAAAGCTAAAAAAGCTTTTTTTGACGCTTCCCACTGAAATAGTATATTTTCAATCACCTGTATCGTTTTCGGAACATTTCATTATATGCTTCAAGAACTCTCCATCAAAAATTTTGCCATCATCGACGACCTTAATATGTCATTTTCAGACGGGCTAACTATTTTGAGTGGTGAAACCGGTACCGGCAAGTCGATCATCATTAATGCCGTCAATCTTTTACTTGGAAGCCGAGCAACCGCAAACCTCATTCGTACCGACTGTGAAACAGCTGAGCTCGAAGCATTATTTCACATAACAAAACAAAGTAAAGTTGCTGATATAATGAAAGAAAATGGTTATGAGCCTGAAGAAGGACTCATGATTCGAAGGGTTATTTCAAAAAGCAATAGACATCGAATTTACATCAATGGACGACTGGCCACCATCCAGTTGTTAAATTCGATAACTCAACACCTGGCAAGTATTTCGGGACAACATGCTCATCAGGTATTGTTAAAAGAAGATCAGCATCTTTTAATACTCGATATGTATGGTGGTCTGACACCATTACGCGACCAGGTTTACAGATGTTTCCATGACATGTTACCGTTGATACAAAAGCTTAATAACCTTTATACATTAATAGATCGTCGGGCCGAACACCACCAGCTGCTCGAGTTTCAACAAAGAGAAATTAAAGAAGCCTCTATCCAACCCGGAGAAGACACCGATCTCGAGCTGGAAAGGGTTCGTCTAAAGAATAGAAAACAACTTTTACAAGCGGTTCAGAACAGCCTTGAATTACTCTACAGTTCTCAAGGTGCTGCCATAGAACGTCTTGTTGCCGTAAAACAAAACCTTGACAGGGCTTCCGAGATAGACGCTGAACTCTTATCAACGGGGAAAAATGTAGCAGAAACCATCTATCAGCTTGAAGATCTTTCTGATGAATTAAGAAAATACCTGAAAAAAATAGAAATCGATGAAAATCGTCTTGAAACCATTGAGGCACGCCTTGACACACTCAATAAGCTGAAGCGAAAATACGGTAAGTCCCTCGAAGCTGTCCTTGCTCATCTTGAATCCACTGAAAACGAGCTTTCAGAAATGGATACCATGGAAGACAATATTTCAGATTTTCAAGAAAAGCTTTCCAACCTTCATGACAAACTATGCAGGCTGGTTAAAAAGCTTTCCCAAAAAAGAAAACACACGGCTAAATCTTTGGCGGAAAAAGTCGAAAAAGAACTTGATACCCTTAAGATGCCCCAAACAAAGTTTAGGGTACGATTGCAAACAATGCCTGCAGATAATCATACGGACCCTTTTCTTACGACAGGTGACAACCTTTTAAATGAAACCGGAATCGACCGTGCAACTTTCCTGATTTCGCCTAATATAGGCGAACCGTTAAAACTTTTTTCCGATATCGTTTCGGGTGGAGAACTTTCAAGGGTGGTGCTTGCTTTAAAGGCAATTTTGGCCAAGACGGAAGCGGTTGAGACCATTGTTTTTGATGAAGTTGACGCCGGAATCTCGGGAAGTGTCGGTGAGGTTATTGGCAAAAAATTGTCTTCCCTTGCCCATTATCATCAAATTATCTGTATCACCCATCTACCGCAGATTGCAAAATTTGCTAACCATCATTTCAGTATTTCAAAGCGCGTTATAAATGGTAGAACCAAAACGTCCATTAACCGGCTAACTAAAAAAGAACGTATCAAGGAAATCGCCCGGATGCTAGGTGGTGAAAAGATAACGCAGGCTACGCTTGATCATGCTCATGAAATGATGGATTCGTAAGCATTTAACTCGCACTAATTTTTTCAGACCGTTTGCCGACCCAAATGAAACAATGAACATTTACAGCATCCCACCCTTTCTTACACTATGTTGTTTTCTTGGCCTGGCAGGTTTAACGATTGCTCGGGGCCGAAGGACGAAAACCAATTTTCTTTTTTTTGTTATTTGTCTGCTCGGTGCTTTTCTTTACATCGATATCCTTTTTGCATTTAATGTCAAAACCGCTGAAACAGCCCTTTTAATCAGTCGTATTGATCATTTTTTTATCGTTTATCTTTTCCCGGTATACATTCATTTTTTCCACACCTACCTGAATATATCCGAACGAAAAGGACTTATTGGGGCTTCATATGGTTATGCTTTTATTTTGATGTGCTTCACACCATCAGCACTTTATATTACGAACATGCAGAAGCATTATTTCGGGTATTTTGCAAAGGGGGGAACACTTTATCCCTTTTTCGGTTTTGCCGGTCTATTTGTTACCATTTATGTGCTGATGCAGATCCACTATACCATCCGAAACGAAACCAGCAATGCCAAAAAAAATAGACTAAAGTACCTCTTCGCCGGATTTGGAATCATGGGCTTATTAAATGGATTGAATATTTTTCCGATTTACGGCTACTCCATTTACCCCCCCGGCAACCTAAGCTTCATCCCGCTCATTATTTTTGCGTTCGGTCTTTTCAAACACGATCTGCTCGACATGGGGATATTAATCAAAAAAAGTCTTATTTACTCGCTCCTCATGGCATTCCTAACGTGTTTGTATGCACTGATCATCATTGTTGCTAACAACGCGTTCAAGGATGTTAACTTTTCAGATTCCATCTATTTTCCATTATTCTTTTTTCTTTTCATTGCTTTTGTTTTCGGACCACTAAAATCGAAAATACAGATATGGGTCGACCGCATCTTTGACAAAGGTCGATATGACTATCAACAGACAATCAAACACGCAAGCAAAACGATCGTATCGGTTCTCGACTACGCTGACATCTCAAAACACCTTATGGATACGATTGCAAATTCGATGCATGTATACAATTCCGCTCTGTTCTTACAGAATACTTCCGGATTCTCATTCGAAAAATTTACTTCTCACGAAAATCAGAGAGATGCAGAACATACCATTTCTATGACCAAAACATCCCCTCTGGTCAAGCTCATGGAAACCAACCACCAGCCTATTATCAGAAAAAATATCAAGAAACAGATGTCATCGGTTAGAACACAGGATATCCTTTCAGATATGGATGGATTGAATGCAGAAATCGCCTTACCCATGGTCTTTAAGGAAAACCTGAATGGTTTCATTGTTATCGGTGAAAAACGTTCAGGGGATTTTTTTTCCCAGGAAGATTTAGACCTTTTGGAAACACTTTCCAGCCAGACGGCACTTGCCATTGAAAATGCTCGTTCTTATAAGATGATCAATGACCTTAATAAAAACTTGGAATACAAGGTTGAAGAAAGAACCTTAGCACTGAAAGAAGCCCTTTTTGAAAAAGAGCGAACCCAAGAGCAACTCATCCGTTCCGAAAGTCTTGCCGCAATCGGTCAATTGGTTGCCGGCGTTGCCCATGAACTAAACAATCCGTTGACGACGGTTACCAGTTCAATACAGACCGTTTTGGAAGATATTGAACATGGAGATAGAAATATCCCTTTGGATGAAGATTTGATAGACGACCTTAAATTTGCCGATAAGGAGCTAGGCAGAGCCAGATCGATTGTAACCAGCTTGCTTGGGCTGTCGAGGCAGACACAGACCTATTCAGAAGCAGTGAATATCAATTCGGTCATAAAAGATGCCTTGAGAATAATGCATAATCAATACAAGTACCACGATCTTGACATCGTCGAAAGCTATGCTACAGATCTTCCCGAAATTCATGGAAATTTTGCCAATTTGGGCCAGGTTGCGTTGAACATCATCCAAAATGCCATACAGGCTGTCATCGACATCCGAGGAACCATATTCCTCACCACTCGGTTAGACAATGATACCGGTGAAATTGTTTTCACTTGTAAGGATACCGGACCGGGTGTGCCTGAAGCGTTTCGTCAGGATATTTACAAGCCTTTTTTCACGACCAAAGACGTCGGAAAAGGTACGGGCCTTGGACTTTACATTTGCCACGAAATTATTCTTAGACATGGCGGTACATTGGCACTCATAGATACGGACGTAACCGGTGCCGAATTTGAGGTGAGGCTGCCGGTTAGGACTGAATTAAAAGAAACTACAGCGTAGGACAAACCCCATGATTGAAATGTTTTATTTTTTCACTATTATTTGTAACTTATCCCTAACGTTTACATCTAATCTTCTTGACAATTTTGAGAAGATGATAATAGAGATGTGTGTAACTTAAACAGAAATATGATTTTTTATGGGAGCATCAATATGCCGATATATGAGTTCAAATGTTTAAAATGCAATGAATTTATAGAATGTCTTGTCATGAATAAAGATGACGAAATTGAACTTAGGTGCCCGGCATGCAGCTGTGAGGATCTTGAGCGGGTACTGAGCACATCCAACTACAGTATGGGTTACGGCACCGCATCAAAGCCATCCACCAAAGCGATAACGAAAACCTGTGGAAGTGGCACATGCACAACCTATGAAATACCAGGTCCGAGCAAGTAATTTTTAATTAAACATAAAAAATGAAACGAATTCATAACCGGGAAAAAGAACAATTCAAAAAGCTGTTTAAACAGGATCATACGGACAACTTTGAAAAGAGATTCCAGATTTTAGAAGTTTTTCTCCAAACCGAACGTCACGTTACCGCTGATGAATTGATACAACTTCTTAATGAAAACGGTTATCAGATTGATTCTGATTTGGTCCTAAACACCCTAAAGCTGATGTGCCGCTTCGGTTTTGCTCATAAAAACAGCTTTCTTAATGGAATCGTACGTTATGAGCACAGGCACTTGGGTCTGCATCATGACCACATGATCTGTACCAAATGTATGAATATTATTGAGTTTGAAAACGAAGAGATCGAGAACTTGCAAGCTCAAATTGCATCAGCTTACAATTTCCACATGCTCCAGCACAAAATGGAAATTTACGGCATCTGTTCCGAATGCCTCAAAGACCGTGTTAAACTGATGCCGCTGGTTAATGCAAAACAAGGGGAGAGACTTGAAATCAAAGATTTTACAGGTGGTTCTGACGCCCACATGCGCTTGTTAAGCATGGGTATAAGAATGGGCGACAAAATCCATGTCATATCTAACCTTGGTAAAGGGCAACTGGTTGTTGCTGCAGATTACAAACGATATGCCCTTGGACGCGGACTTGCAAAAAAGATATTGGTAGAACCGATAAGTTAAGTTATTATGTATTCGATAAATAAGCCGATGTTATTAAGTGAGATGAAAGAAAGCCAAGCCGGAAGAATTGTTCGGGTTGGAGGAAATGGTGCGCTGCGCAAACGCATATTAGAAATGGGTATTACCAAGGGTTCTGAAATCTATGTTGAGAAATATGCACCTTTGAAAGACCCCGTTGAACTGATTGTAAAAGGTTACCACATATCTCTTCGTGTCGAAGAAGCCGCACAAATAACGGTCGACGATGTGAAGTAACACAACCATAATGGATAGAAAAAGCCTATCAATAGCCCTTGCCGGCAACCCCAATTCAGGTAAGACGACAATATTCAACAATATAACCGGAACCAGACAAAAGGTTGGAAACTGGCCGGGTGTGACGGTTGAAAAAAAAGAAGGGATGGTTAAAAAGTTCGGATACGACTTTAAGATTGTCGATCTTCCCGGAACATATAGTCTGACACCCTTTTCCATTGAAGAGATTGTTGCACGAAACTACGTGCTAGACGAACACCCGGATGTTGTGATCGATATCATCGATGCATCTAACCTTGAGCGAAGTTTATATCTTGCCACCCAACTCAGAGAAATAGATTGTCGGGTTCTGTTCGCTCTCAATATGGCCGATGTTGCTCATGCTCGGGAAATAAAAATTGATGGCAAGAAGCTCTCGGAGCTATTAGAAGTACCGGTCGTGTTCACCATCGGCAACAAAAACGAGGGGATCGACACGCTTCTAAAAAGCGCTATAGAACTGGCGGAATCAAATTATACAGTTTCCAAAGAACGTAAAGTCAAATACAGCAAAGATATTGAAAATTCTATTTCGAAATTACAATTTTATTTAGAAAACCTAAATGGAGAATCAGTCCCCTACGATATCAGATGGACCGCGATAAAGTTAATAGAAGACGATAAAATTGTTAAAGAACGAATTGTTCAGAAAACCGGGGAAAAAAGTCAAGACATTCTTCAAGAAGCAAAGATTCAACGCAACCTACTTATGAGCCGTTTCGATGACGATCCGGAAATCGTCATGACGGAGGAACGCTACGGGTTTATCGCGGGCATAATTAAGGAGGTGCTCACAACCTCAACCAAACAGCGTGTTGACATATCCCGCAACATAGATCTCGTGCTCACCAATCGCTTTATCGGTTTCCCTATCTTTATTTTTTTTATCTGGGCCATGTTTCAATTAACATTTTCTCTCGGAGCCTATCCAATGGAATGGATCGAGGGTAGTATTAATCTTCTCTCAATGATAATTGGTCAAATACTGCCAGATAATCTTTTTAAGGATCTCCTTTTGGACGGAATCATCGCAGGTGTGGGAAGTGTTATCATATTTTTACCGAACATTCTGACCCTTTTTTTCTGTATAGCACTGTTTGAAGACACGGGCTATATGTCCAGAGCTGCCTTTCTCATGGATAAAATCATGCACATCATCGGACTTCACGGCAAATCTTTTATCCCCATGCTGATGGGGTTCGGATGTAATGTGCCTGCCATTATGGCAACTCGTACGTTGGAAAGCGAAAAAGATCGCACACTCACTATTCTGATTACACCGTTTATGTCATGCTCTGCTAAACTCCCTGTCTACATTGTCCTTGCAGGCACATTCTTTGGTGCCAAAGCCGGAACCGTCATATTTTCCATATACATTTTGGGTATCGTGCTCTCCATCATAACCGGACGTATTTTCCGCTCGACACTTTTTAGAGGTGCTGATGCGCCATTTGTCATGGAGCTGCCCCCATACCGAGTTCCTATGATAAAAAGCCTGCTGATTCATATGTGGGATCGAAGCAAAATATTTATAAAAAAAATGGGTGGTATTATCTTAGTGGCTTCGATCCTGATTTGGGCACTATCAACATTCCCTCTGGATATTCAGTATCAAAACGATTATGACTCAGAAATTAACAAGGTTAACGCCTACTATAGAACCAAAATTTCGAACGCACTCGATTCTGATAAAATCATTTTTGAACAAAAGCTTGACGATATGGTTCGTAAGATTTTAAGGGAAAAGAGAGCGGAAAAGATGGAAAAATCTTTTATGGGTCATATGGGTAAAGCTCTCGCTCCAATCTTTTCACCTCTCGGTATCGATTGGCGTGGCAGCGTAGCCCTTCTTGCAGGTTTTGCTGCTAAGGAAATCGTCGTAAGTACAATGGGCGTCCTTTATGCCACGGGTAGAGAACATGATTCCGAAGCCCTCAAACACGCACTTTTATCTTCGAATATGACATCGCTATCAGCCCTGGCAATGATGGCCTTTATCCTTTTATATCTACCATGCCTGGCAACAGTGGCAGTAATAAAACGTGAAACAGGTTCATTAAAATGGACCTGTTTCAGTATTGCATACAGCACGCTGATTGCATGGCTCGCAGCCTTTTGTATATACCAGGGAGGAAAACTTTTGGGGTTCAGTTAATGCTAATTGGATCGGAAAAAATAAAAACCAGGAGGTTCATTCCATGACGGATTTTGAACCCGCCTATATTGAAACTTACCATAACGGTTTATTTGCAGATAAGATCAAAAAAACTTACGAGAGTTTAAGCTCCTGCGAACTTTGCCCCAGAAAATGTAACGTCGACCGCCTATCCGGTCAAAAGGGCATATGCAAAACAGGTGAAAAAGCAGTGGTCTCAAGTTTTAATCCTCACTTTGGAGAAGAGGAACCCTTGGTCGGAAACAATGGATCCGGCACGATTTTTTGTGCTCACTGTAATCTATTATGTAACTTTTGCCAGAATTATGACATCAGCCATCTCGGTCAAGGAGAAGAGATCTCCAACGAACAACTGGCGGGCATCATGCTTCATTTACAAGATTCAGGGTGCCACAACATTAATTTCGTAACGCCGTCCCACGTTGTGCCTCAGATCCTTTCAGCTACCGAAATTGCGGTCAAGAACGGTCTATCCGTACCTCTAGTATACAATACCGGAGGCTATGACCGCGTTGAAACACTAGACAAGTTAGACGGTATTTTTGATATATATATGCCTGATTTCAAATTTTGGAACCCTAAGATTGCCAAAGCCGCTTGCAATGCCGAAGATTATCCGGAAGTAGCGCGCAAAGCACTCATTAAAATGCACCGGCAGGTGGGAGATCTCGTTACCAACAGGTCCGGCATTGCGCAGCGCGGAATTTTACTTCGCCATCTTGTTCTGCCTTCGGGCCTTGCGGGGACGCGTGAAATTATGAGATTTATTGCGCGTGAAATCTCGTTGAACACCTATGTGAATATTATGCCCCAATACCGACCCTGCGGCAGAGCCGATGAAATTAGTGAACTATCTGTTCATCTTTCCCAAAAGGATTATAAAATGGGATTGGAGGCCGCAAAGGAGGAAGGTATTGAACGACTCGACAGCAGGCGGCGAAGATTTATGATTTTTTAGACCAAAGCAAAGATCTCATGAAAAAGAAACACTATCTATATCTATGGTTAATAATCATTCCAATGTTGATTTGCAGCGATTTGGCCTCAGCGGAACGTCTAACTGTTGCCGTTCCGGTCGCCAACGTGCGTTCAGGACCTGGAATAACATACGAGGTGTTGTGGCAAATCGAAAAACATCACCCTCTGTTAATTCTCAAAAGATCCGGTTCATGGTACTATTTTCGCGATTTTGAAGGCGACCAAGGCTGGATCCACAAATCCCTTATCAACAAGATATCGTCAATTATTACCAAAAAAGACAAAAATAATATTCGATCCGGGCCAGGCACCACTTTTAAAATACTACTCACTGTTGAAAAAGGAATTCCGTTTAAGGTTATAAATCAGAAAGGCGGTTGGATCCATATTCAACATGCAGATGGTGAAAAGGGCTGGATACACCGATCTTTGGTCTGGTGATTATGAAATTGATAAACAACAAAAATAGATTAATTGTCGGTTTGGGTTCGGCGCTCATTGATATTCTGGTGCATGAAGACGACGAATTTCTGGAAAAAACCGGGGCCATTAAAGGCGGTATGATCTATGTTGATAAAGATTATATTGAACATGCCTTAACGCTAACATCGAAAGAATCTCGCATTGTTTCCGGGGGGTCTGCTTGTAACACTGTGATCGGCATTGGCAAGCTCGGTGGACAAGCCCGCTTTGTCGGAAAAAGCGGTAAAGGTCGTATGGGGCATTTTTTCGAAACAAATCTGAAAGACAATAATGTCGAACCGGCGCTTTTCAAATCCTCTTCTCCAACCGGTAGAGTGCTCTCTGTTATCACACCGGATGCACAGCGCTCCATGTTTACCTATCTTGGCGCAGCGTCAGAAACTCAACCCGAAGAAATCACAAAAGACTGTTTTAATAATGCTGCCATTGTTCATATTGAAGGATACATTCTTTTTAATGAAGCGTTGATTTTGTCAGCCTTAAATGCTGCCAAAAAGGCAGGTGCACGTATCTCACTGGATCTGGCCAGTTTTACAGTGGTAGAGGGGGCCAAACCACTTCTTGAAAAAATTGTTAAAGATTTTGTTGATATTTTGATTGCCAATGAAGATGAAGCGCTGGCTTTTACGGGCTACTCAGATGAAAGTAAGGCGCTGGATAGTCTCGCAAAAAACGTTTATATCGCTGTACTCAAATTGGGCGAGCGGGGAAGCTATATTTCACAGTCCGGTAAAAGGATAAAGATAGCTCCTTTGGGAACCGGTGCTGTCGTTGATACAACGGGTGCCGGCGATCTTTGGGCATCGGGCTTTCTGTTCGGATTGGTCAACGGCTATGATATTGAAACATGCGGCAAGCTCGGTTCTGCCTGTGGTTATGAGGTGTGCCAGGTTGTCGGGGCAAACATTCCCCAAAAAGGTTGGGAAAGAATCAGAAAAATACTGGAGGAATTATGGGAAAAAAAAGAGTTTCTCGATCACGGAAAAGGGATCTAGAACAACCTGATGAGTTTATAACTCTCTGGACCAAATTATTCAAAATTGCTTCTGAAAATAAAGTTTTGCTCTCAAGCATTTTGGGATTTTTTATTGTTCTAATTGTTGTCGTTTCTGGAATTGCATATTATCTTAAAACGTCCGAAGACCGATCATTTGCGTTACTTCAAGACGCCATAAACACATATCAAACCGTCGCAGAAAACGACGGGCCCTATAAAGCCTACCTTGAGGTGGATAAGGATTTTCAATCGATTCTGGATAAATATCCGAGTAGAAAAGGGGGGAAACTGGCAAGGTTTATATATGCCAACATCTGCTACAATGCCGATAACTATGACCAAGCCGTTGATTTATACAATCAGTCCCTTGCCGATTTTCAAGATGAGCCGTATTTTAAAAAATTCATATTAAGCAGCCTGGGCTATGCCCATGAAGGTAAAAAAGATTACCATGCGGCCGCAAAATTCTTTGAGATGGTAGTTTCAGAACCCAATACGACCTTGAAAGATGAGGCCCTCTTTCATCTTGGGGAATTGTATTCAAAAATGGGATACGATGATAAAAGTTTAGAAGCTTTTAAGAAGATTTTGTCTAACCATACCGATTCTATGTATATTGAAATTGTAAAAGAAAAAGTGAAAGGATAGAAAAAAAATGGCCGATCACATCGTCTGTGATAAGCCATTTTAATATTAAGAAGAAAAACAGATGAAGAAATTATTAGGTTAATTTTATTTGATGCAAATTTCCTGCCAAAATATGGCATAGCCGTCAAAAAAACTTTTGAATTCAAATAAATATTGAGATATTAATAAGTTAGACAAATGGTTTGAAAAATAAATATGCCCCTTTTCCATTAAACATATCCACAAAATCGATGGAATCGTTCAAATTTTTTAACCCTCATTATAGTCGAATTGTGTAATCGTGTAATTTTATTAGAAAATTTTGCAACAAATCAAAGTTCAAATTTTTGAACCCTTTTTATGGCCACACCATATAACTTATTAAAATGACTTGATATTATACCGTTCTCACCTTATTCAAATTTTTTAACGCTACCCATCATGCTTCGAACCCGCATCCAGCTTAAATTTCTTCATTTTCCAGTTAAGTCCGCTCTTGCCGATACCAAGCAGCTCTGCTGCCTTGGATTGAACATTGTCTGTCAATTTTAACGCTCTTTGGATCATCTTTTTTTCTATCATTGAAAGGGTTTCATCCAATTTTGCATTTGCATGTATCCCGTCTAGGTGCAACGTATTGTAAACATTATCTTTAAACTCCTTAGGTAGATCGGATATCCTGATGCTATCTCTCTGGCACATGACCATCGCTCGCTCAATAACATTTTCCAGCTCACGAACATTTCCGGGCCAATTGTAATCATAAAAAAGTCGTTCGATTTCAGGAGCAAAACCTTCTACCGGTATTTCAGATTTTCTCTCATCCCTATATTTGTTGATAAAATGATTCATAAGCAGGCGAATATCTTCCTTACGCCCTCTTAAGCGGGGCAAGACAATATGGACAACATTAAGTCGGTAATATAGATCATCTCTAAATCGTTCGTGAATCATCTCATCTTTGAGCCTTTTGTTTGTCGCAGCAATAATACGAATATTGACTGAAATTGACTCAACACCTCCCACCCTTTCAAAAACTTTTTCCTGAAGAACCCGTAGAAGTTTTACCTGAAGGTTGGGTGATAGTTCGCCAATTTCATCAAGAAACAGGGTCCCATTATTTGCTAACTCAAAACGTCCTTTTTTCTTAGTAACCGCACCGGTAAATGCCCCTTTTTCATGGCCAAATAGCTCGCTTTCCAGTAATGTTTCTGCAAGCGCGCTGCAGTTCACCGCAATAAAAGGCTTATTTCGTCGCTCACTATTAAAATGGATCGATTTGGCAACCAGCTCCTTTCCGGTGCCGCTTTCTCCTTCAATCAAAACCGTCGTATTGACTGGCGCAACTTTTCGGATCGTTTCGAAAACATCTTGCATGGCTTTACTTTTTCCGATGATATTTCCGAAACCATATTGCAACTCCACTGCATTTCGGAGCTGTCGGTTTTCCTTCACTATCCGATACATGGCAATTGCTTTGTTAACATAAATCACCAATTGCTCATTTTCAAAAGGTTTGAGAATGTAACTATAGGCACCCTTTTGCATCGCTTCTACTGCTTTGTCCACCGTACCATGAGCCGTCATCATAATGACCGGAAGATCCGGATCTATTGCTTTGATATTTCCCAAAAGTTCAATTCCATCCATAGAAGGCATTTTCATGTCTGTAAGTACCAAGTCGATATCGGTGTCTTCAAGAATTTCCAGCGCTTTATGTCCACTATTTGCAGTAGAGGTTTTAAATCCTTCTTCCGCTAAAACAGCGCTTAAAATAGGCGGATAATTTTTTTCATCATCTACAATAAGGACTGTTTCCATGGCATTCATTAAACTCCGTATTTTATGAGACCATTGAAAAATGTTCAAAGGTCTCCTATCGGCAGTTCAACCGTCATGCGGGCGCCGCAATCCGGCCTATTGGCAATCTGAACAATTCCCCCGTGAGATTCGATTATATTCTTCACGATACCAAGTCCCAATCCGGTGCCTTTTTCCTTGGTTGAAAAAAAAGGATCCCATATTTTTCCCATGTATTCTTCAGATATACCTGTGCCTTCATCTTCAAAACATATGGTTACCGTGTTGTTTGTTGAACGGACCTCAATATAAATTTTTCCCCCTTCGGGCATTGCCTGCATAGCATTGATCAGAATATTAAGAAACGCCTGATATAGCATATCAGAATCGGCTTTAACTACTGGCAAGTCATTTTGATAATGATTCTCAATGTCATAGCCCTCTTCATCAATCTGTGATTCCATAAAAGCAATATTCTTTTCAAGAACGTTTTCAATTCTACACTCGACCAATTGTGGGCTTCTGGGCTTTGCAAATTCTAAAAAATCTGTAATAATGTTGTTTAAACGGACGGATTCCTCAACAATAATACTAGGAATTGAATTATTAGGATCGTACTTAGCCATTTGTTTGTTTAAAAGCTCAGACGAACTCCTTATGATCCCTAATGGATTCCGAATTTCATGAGAAATTACAGCCACCATCTCACCCAGTGAGGATAAATGTTCAGCTCGATTTAACTGTTCTTTGAGCCGAAGCCTCTCCAAAGCCCGCTTTTCAATGATACCTTCGCCCCTCTTGACAACAAAGAGAAGAACAAAAAAAAGAATGCCCATAACCATAGTACAAGTAAGAATAACTCGTACTTGAAAATCGAAAATTATTTTATAATCTTGTGATAAATCTTGAACAATTTCTACAACACCCAGCACCGGACCCGACATCACAGAAAGTGGTTTCTCTGCTCGAAGGGGAGCAATGGTAACGAGGCGGCTATCTTTTGGAAACCCAAGAAATATTTCCACCCACGTCCCTCTTTGAAGCAGCGTTGAAGCCGATTTTCCTGAAACGGCATCCTGATAACCTTTGCCGCCGATACCTTTTTTGCCGATCGTCTCTTGATCGAAGCTGTAAGAAATCGTATTATTCATATCGTAGATGGTAACCATATCTACCTTAAAACTATGAAGTGTGCTTCTGACAACCTTATCCATTATTTCAAACTGTTCTTTTTCCCGAAGTTGAATTTTTCCAAATTTCAACACTACCGGAATGATAAACTGTAAAAACACCTGATGATTTAAATTTTCTATTAAGAGCCGGGCATATTCTTCACTTTTTTTTTGCTGCATCGTCCGAGCGCCGTAAGTATTAAGGAAAGAAAGGACGATGGTTCCAATAAATATTAGGATAAGGCTTGAAAAAGTAAAGTATTTGACCAGTCTGAAAGGCTTGATCTTTTCTTCTTTTGGATAAAGGCTCATGTCTGATGTTAAGTTACAGGAAGGAGGTGTTTGAAAACCAGCGCCATAATGTCATCTACAAGGTTTTTTCAGCAACTAACGAAGCCCAATAAAGCACATCCTTGAAATTCTATATGGAAACTAAATAGTAAAGTCAAGGTACATTAATATCCATTTCCCTTCGAAACAACCCCTTTTTCTTGATATAATGATTTTCTTATCCACAATATATAGTAATTTAAATAAAAAGGACACAATATAAGCTAATTAGTTTAAATTTATCTATAATTATACATAAAAGTTCTTGACTTGATAAAAATGTATGATACTAATTTATCTAAGCCGGTTTTTTAATGACTGGTATGTCTCGCATCTCAATCATTTTCTCTTACGCATATTTCAATTTTTGGATTTTAAATGAAAGCGAATTCATTAAAAAAAATCAGAGAGTCATTGTTAATGAGCAAAACCGAACTTGCTAAAAAAGCTAATGTATCCCCAATTACCATTGCAAGGATAGAAAAAGGAATGCCGTGCCGCATGGAAACGCAACGAAAGATTCTTTTGGCGCTTGGCTTTGATCTCTCAGAAAAAAACAAAATATTTAGCGATTAAGAGCGTATTATGCTTTTTGGAAAAAAAACAAATCTTGTCGGTCTAGATATCGGCTCTAGAACCATTAAAGCGGCTGAAATTGTTGAAGCAAAAAAGGGCCTCACACTTAAAAATTTTGGCGCCATCGATATTGACCCGGGAATAATCGAAGAAGGAGCAATAAAAGATCCGGCAGCTGTTTCAACATCTATTCGCAAACTCTTCAAGGACAATAATTTCAAAGAACAGAATGTTGCTATATCCATTGGAGGGTACTCGGTTATCGTAAAAAAGATCAACGTCCAAACCATGACCGAAGATGAACTGCATGAGACCATACGGGTTGAAGCAGAACAGTATATTCCTTTCGACATTAAAGATGTTAACCTCGATTTCCAAATATTAGGAGAAAGTGAACATAATCCCAATCAGATGAGCGTCCTTCTCGTCGCAGCCAAAACAGAAATGGTTAATGAATATATTAACTTAGTAGAAATAGCTGGGCTAACCGCACATATCATAGATATTGACGCTTTTGCTCTACAAAACAGCTTCGAATTTATATATACACCAGGAGACGAAAATGTTGCCTTAATTGATATTGGGGCCAGTAAGACATCATTGAATATCCTAAAAGGCAGCGCCTCTGTGTTCATGCGTGATGTATCGCTCGGGTGCGGCCAAATAAATGAACAGATTTTTTCTATTGTTGGATGTTCTTTAGAGGAATCAGAAGAGATTAAACATAGTAAGCAGTCAGACAAAATTTCCAATGAAGACTTAAAAGAAATTATTACGTCAGTGGTGTCTGATTGGTGCACTGAAATAAAGCGGGCCCTTGACTTCTATTACGCTACATATCCCGAAGATCAAATAACAAAGATTATGCTGAGCGGAGGTGGTGCCAATATTAAAGAATTCCGCCAGCTCCTGTCAGCGGAAACATCAGTAGAAGTCGATACCATAAACCCGTTTGAAAAGTTTGCAACCATAAGAAGCAGTATAGATTCTTCCTATCTTCAACAAATAGCACCTCAGGCAGCTATCAGCATAGGCCTTGCATTAAGAAAAATTGGTGACAAATGATAAAAATTAATCTGATACCCTTTCGTGATATAGAAAAAAAAGAGAACATCCGTCGCCAGGTTACGATTGCTATACTTTCCGTTATGCTTGTTATGATGGCCATGGCCTATTATCATATGCACCTCAAAAACACCATCGTTGATATAACGGCTAAAATTGAAAGTACAAAAATAGAGCTGGCGTCGGCAGAAAAAGAAGCCAAGGAAGTAGACAAAATAAAACAAGAACTCAACAAACTTAATACCAAAATAAAAGTGATAAAAACGATTGAAGCGAATCGGAAAGCTTCAATCAAAATGTTGGACCATATGACAAAAATGGTGGGCGAACAGACATCAGCCGTTGAATCTGGTACTTCACCGGACAAAATTGGCAAACCGGTTAAACGATTATGGTTCACAAGCTTTCAAGCAAATGGTCCCAATATTAACATCAACGGAATTGCCTTAGATAATAAAACAGTTGCCGACTTTATGACCCGTCTCGAAACTTCGAAAACCTATAATAACGTGACATTAAATACATTAAAAAAAGAGAGTGTAAATAATTTAAACTTGAAAAGTTTTGTAATTACTTTCCAAAAGACGTTTTAATTACCGACGATTAAAGAACAAACTGTTACAACCCAAGGCAAAAAAATAATGAAAAAAGTCGACATCTCTAAATATACTGATTCGATCCTTAAAACGATTGATAAGATCGGAAAGCTCTCTAAACTATATAGAATTCTAGTATTTTTAGGTATCTTCGCAATACTTGCCGGACCTTTTGTCTGGTTTATTTATCTTCCCAAAATGGAAAAAATCGAAGAGCTTAACAATGAACAACAAGCGCTTGACAGCAAACTTCTCAGAGCCAATGCTAAGAAAAGACAACTCAAACATCTTCAAAAGGAAATGATAAAGGCTCAAGCAGAATTCAAAATGGTCAAGAAAAAGCTTCCCGAACAAAAAGAAATACCATCCTTGCTTGCAAACATTTCTCGATCAGGTCACGAGGCTGGTTTGGAATTTTTGTTGTTTCAACCGGGCCCTGAGAAAAGAAAAGACTTTTACGCTGAAATTCCGGTATCCATTCGAGTTTCAGGCAAATATCACGATGTTGCGCTTTTCTTCGACAAGGTTTCAAGGTTATCCAGAATTGTCAATATCGATAATATTAGAATAGCTGGGATTACAAAAGACAACAAGCTCGAGACGTCGTGTACGGCTATTACATACAGGTTCGTAGAGGCTCAACCACCACCTGCTAAGAAATAAGTAGTTGAGAAACCGAAAAAATTATTAAAAAAGAAAACACAAACCATGGATGAACACCATATCAAAATAGGAAGTTTTATCTGTCTGATTTGTTTCTCTTTCTTTGTCTTTTTATGGGGTTGTGATAAACCACCTGAAGCGCCTCAACAAACAAAAAAAGTTATACAAAAAATTACTGTTGCTAAAACTACGGAAAGAAAAGCGACTGCTCAACCCCAAAAGGCTGATGCTCAAAAGCCTGACCCCAAAAAAGAAGCAGTAAAAAAGGTGGCAGCGACTAAACCCAAAGCGACCCTGGATCCTTCAAAAGCCGAATCTGGTGTATCAGAGAAAAAATCGGATGCCCCTGTTCTTACCAAAAGACAAATAGGAAAAACAGCAAGCTTAACAGACCTTTATAACCCACAGGGAAAGCTTGACCCATTTGAACCATTGTTTCAAGCAAAACCCATCGCTTTAGCAGTCAAAAAGAAGAAAAGAAGAAGCGCCCCACCCACACCCCTGGAGAAAGTGAGCTTAGAACAATTAAAATTGGTAGCAATCATTCGCATGCCGAATGAAAACAAAGCCTTGGTACAAGAGGCGACAGGGAAGGGATATATCGTAAAAAAAGGAACATATATAGGACTTAATTCAGCTAAAATAATACAGATATTAAAGGACAGAATTATTGTCGAAGAAGAGGTCGAAGATGTTTACGGGAAAGTCACTGTCTCAAAAAAATCACTTCAACTTCAGAAATCTCCTGGAGAATAACATGAATTTCAAAATTGAGAAATTATTCAAAATGAGGACCATATTCTTCTTTCTTGTGACTTTGATGCTATTCAATACAGGATGTGCTTCCAACACGAAGGCAATCAAAGAAACAAAAGAGGATACAACCGCGTCGTTTAAGCAAAAGTTAATAACTGACATCAGCACTACTGAAGATTCCGGATCGAGTAATGTATGGATTAAAGGCGATAGCACCCTGACCTATACCTCTATTAAGCAACCTTTTCCTTTGGGTGTTCTCCTTTATTTTCCTGAAACTGCCATCGACAACATCGATACGACTTACACACCGGAAAGCGATATTGTCAGCTCAATAAAAGCCTCTGAATTAACGACAAAAGGACATACAACACGAATAGAGGTTTTATTAAAAAAAGATACTCCATATGAAGTCACTCGAGACTTTACGGGTATTAAAATCTCGTTTAAAAAGCTTTCCGTAGTTTCAGCCTCATACGAACAAGAATCGATAGAAGAAGAATCAATTAAAGAAGATGCATCAAACGAAAAACCGGTGGCACTGGCAACCATGCTTGCATCGGTTGATGCCACTGCCCTTGAAAGTAGCATAAAAATTTCTATCAACGCCGATGGTATGATTAAAGACTACAAAGCACTCACTATCGATAATCCGGCCCGAATCGTATTTGACCTTTTTAATATGCAAAGCCCTTACAAAACAGAACAGTCTGTACCAGTCGACTCAAAATGGGTTAAACGGGTTCGCCATTACGGATATCCGAATCGTGTGCGTGTAGTGCTCGATACTACCTCGGAATATCTTTCTGCTTTCTCGGCAAGGCCCGTTGATAAAGGGCTCTCGGTTCAGGTAGGTGAGATTACCGAACAGCCTAAATCTTCCGGTAGAGAGGTATTAACGGCCGAGGCCTCTACCGTCAAACAATCGGAACCCATGATAGAGGATAAAAAATCGTCTTGGATTAACCGAATCGATTTTTCAAGTGAGGATGATGGAAAATCGACACTTATCATCGGAACCACCACACCAGTGAAGTACGATATTAAAAAGATTCACGATAAAAAAATCTTGGTCAAACTCTATAATACCAAGCTTCCGGATTATCGCCAACGGCCATTGATTACCACACGGTTTAACAGCGCTGTCGACAGAATTACACCGTTCCAGATACCCGGCATGAAAGATTCCTCCTTGATAACAATAGAACTTCGGGAATCCGTTCCTTATTTTGCCGAACAGACGGATGATATTCTGATGCTTCATTTCGAAGCGTCATCCATTCCGCCTAAAACATTAGATGAAGCCAAGCTTCCGGACTGGAAAAGGGTTATGGCGCAAGCGGTGGTCGAAAGAGAAAAAGAAGAGATTGAACCCGGTGAAACCATGGCTCCTGGGGCGCAAGCAGGATTGTATACCGGCAAAAAGATAGCACTCAACTTTTATGACGCCGAGATTAAAAACGTATTTCGTATTTTAATGGACGTCAGTGGGAAAAACTTCGTCATCGATAAAGATGTAACCGGAAAAGTTACGCTGTCTCTCGACAAACCGGTACCTTGGGATCAGGTTCTCGATCTAGTGTTGAGAATGAATCGGCTCGAAATGGTTTATGAGGGTGACATCGTCCGAATTATCAGCTACAAAACTTACCAAGCTGAAAAGAAGGAAGAGCGGTCCAAAAGGGCTGAAGAGCAAAAGATCAGGACGGAGGAAAAAGAGCTCGAGCCGCTGATTACCGCATATATCCCCATCAACTACGCCGATGCAAGCGCTGATGTGTTGCCCCACATCAATGCGATATTATCTCCCCGCGGCACGAGCACGGTTGACACGCGGAATAATAAAATTATCGTTAAAGACGTGGCTTCAATAATCAAACAAGTCAAAGAAACCATCAACGAGATCGACCAAGTAACACCTCAGGTGATTATAGAGGCCCGAATCGTTGAAGCCAGCGACTCCTTTTCAAGAGAATTAGGAACCGAATTTGCCATAGCTGCCGGCCCGCTTGGGTTGGGAGACGGAGAGATCACCATCGGTGCCGGGGCTTCAAATCCACCGGATGTGACCAAAGGAGCTATTGGCTTTAGTTTTAGCAAGTTGACCGGCGACCCATTGTTGCTCGATTTGAGACTCATGGCATCGGAATCGGAGGGACAGGTTAAAATTATCTCTTCTCCAAAAATTATAACCCTTGACAACACACCGGCATCAATCAAACAGGGCCTAGCCTATCCATATAACAAGCTGGATGCCGACGGGAATACAATCACCGAATGGAAAGACATCGCTTTAGAGCTTGAGGTAACGCCGCATATTACACCTGACGATCGCGTGTCAATGAAAATATCCGTAAAAAATAATGAACTCGGCGCGATCATCAATAATGAGACATCCTTTACCACCAAGGAAGCCTATACCGAACTTTTGGTTGATGACGGGGACACCATCGTCATCGGTGGCATCAGAAAAACAAGAAAAGTTACCGGTGAATCCGGCGTTCCATTCGTCAAGGACATTCCATTGCTGGGCTGGCTTTTTAAAACCAAGGCCAAATCAGAGGACCTGGAAGAGTTGCTGATATTTGTTACGCCAAGGATCGTTAAGCTAGAACAACGCGCCGCCATGTAAAACCAAACGGGCTTTTCTTAAGAAACTGCCCTGAACAAATAAAAAAGTCCTTCTTATTTTAGAAGGACT
>PVMK01181840.1_pt1 | contig 34542 bp, 30 predicted proteins | sample 1853481 | NCBI WGS metagenome assembly PVMK01 (sample SAMN08533507, study PRJNA380276) | Marine sediment metagenome, whole genome shotgun sequencing project. | reverse complement strand
TAATTTACTACCTGGTGCTTCCGTTTCTGTACCTGATATCGTTCTTACCTTTCAAGGTTTTGTACCTGTTATCAGATTTATTTTACCTGTTGATATATAAAGTGTTCGGTTACCGTAAAAAAGTAGTAACAGAAAACCTTAAAAACTCCTTTCCGGAAAAACCAGACGCTGAAATTGAAAAAATCCGTAGTGATTTTTACCGTTTCCTGTGCGATTTCAGCCTGGAAACTATCAAAACACTTTCCATAACTCCCTCTGCTTTAAAAAAACATTTCAAACACGATGACATGTCTGTCTTTGAATACTATTACAAAAAAAAACAAAGCGTCATCATGGTCATGGGTCACCTGGGAAGCTGGGAAATGGGCGGCGCGTATTTTAGCCAGCTACCGCTACATCAGCTGTATGTGATTTACCACCCGTTGGCGAACAAGCGTTTTGACCGGCTTTTGTACCGGATGCGCACACGGTCAGGCACAAAACTATACGCCATGAAAGATACCTTCAGAGGCATGATCAAAAACCGCAAAGAGGTGACAGCAACTGCTTTTATTGCCGACCAGACACCATCATCGAATGACGCACACTGGATGACCTTCCTGAACCAGGTCACAGCGGTTTTCAAAGGCACTGAAATAATCTCAAGGAAACTGGATTACCCGGTCATTTATTTATCCGTGATTCGTGAAAAAAGAGGACAATACAGTGTCCATAGCGAGTTACTGGCTGAACACCCGAAAGAGCTATCAGAAAATGAATTAACGGAATTGCATACCCAGCGCCTGGAACAGGACATCATTAACCATCCGGAAACTTGGCTATGGTCCCACCGCAGATGGAAACACAAGAGACCCGAAAAACAGGTCAACTAAAGTCATTGGAGAGAACGTGAAATCTATCCTGAGCAACACAGGAATGGCCTTGGTCATTCTCGTATCCACCTTTGCTGCTACTCACATCATGGCACAAGACAAATTTGTGTTCTGGCCAGATGCAGACTACGACCCGGCAATTCCAACATTTGAACAAGTCCTGGGTCATAGCCCCGGTGAACGAATTACCTGGCATGGCGATGCAGTGCGTTATTTCGAAGCCCTCGCCAAGGCCGCTCCGGAAAGAATCTCTGTCGCACGCTATGCGAAAAGCTGGGAAGGCCGGGATCTCATCTATGTAGCGGTCACATCGGCCCGGAATATGGCTCGTATCGATGACATCAAGACGGGTATGCAACGTCTTGCCGACCCGCGTAAAACAAGCCGGGCCGAGGCAAAAGACATCATCAGTAATCAACCCGCTGTAACCTGGCTGTCCTACGGCGTCCATGGTAATGAGATATCTTCAACCGAGGCAGCAATGCTGACGGCTTATCACCTGCTGGCCTCGCGTGGTGACCCACGGGTCGCCGACATCATGCGTGATACGGTGGTGGTGATCGATCCGATGCAAAACCCCGATGGTCGCGACCGGTTTATACATCAGTTTGAAATAGCAGAAGGACTGGTTCCGGACTCGGACAGAATCTCTGCCGAACACAACGAGCCATGGCCAGGTGGACGATCCAACCACTACCTGTTCGACCTGAATCGGGACTGGTTCATCATGACGCAACCTGAAACCCGGGGCAGAGTCAAAATATTGCAGGAGTGGTACCCGGTAGCCTTTGTTGATGCGCACGAAATGGGTTCGGACAGCACCTACTACTTCGCACCTGAAGCCATCCCTTTCAATCCACATCTGGCCGGGGATCAACGTGCAAGTCTGACGCTTTTCGGCAAGAACAATGCGCGCTGGTTTGATAGCTTCGGTATTGATTATTTCACCAGGGAAATCTTTGACGCTTTTTATCCGGGATATGGTGCAAGCTGGCCATCGTACTTCGGTAGCATCGCCATGACCTATGAACAAGCCTCTTCACGCGGACTTGCAGTGAGGCAATACGATGGCAATGAGCTGAGCTATGCCTACACCATTCGAAACCATTTTGTGACTTCACTGGCTACCGCAGAAATTACGGCAGCGAATCGTGAAAAGTTTCTCACAGATTTTTATAACTACCAGGCCAGTGCAATCGAAGAGGGATCAAACGACAATATTAAATCTTACATTCTGCCAGTACAGGCTGATCAGGCTGCGGTCAACAAACTGGCAGGTTTGCTGGTGCAACAGGGTGTCGAAGTCAGCCGTGCAAATTCATCTTTCGATGCTTGCGGGTCTTCCTATGCGGCCGGTACTTTTGTTATCAACACAGCACAGCCTTCAAAGCGATTCATCCGTACACTGATGGACGTTAATGTACCGATGGAAGAGAGTTTCCTTGCCGAGCAGGAGCGCAGACGAGCCAAGAATTTACGTGACGAGATTTACGACGTCACCGCCTGGTCGCTGCCATTGATGATGAACGTAAAGGTCGATACCTGCTACCGTTCCATCAAAGAATCGTTCACCGCCGTGGGACCGGAACTGGTACAACCCGGCACCGTAACCGAAGGTACGGAATCGGTCGCTTACCTCGTGCCATGGGGATCCGCCCCGGCAGTAAGACTGCTGGTAAATGCCATGCGCAAGGGTCTTGCTGTCAAGAGTTCTGACCTGGCTTTCACACATAATGGCAAACGCTATCCTGCCGGCACACTGATTCTCGATGCAGCGGACAACCCTGATAACCTGACAGATATTATGACCGATCTCGCCCGCTCAACCGGTGCAGATACGGTATCTGTCGATAACAGCTGGGTGACTGATGGACCAAATTTCGGCAGCCAGAACGTAGTTCGTTTTAAGCTACCGAAAGTCGCAATTGTCTGGGACCAACCGACATCTTCCTACAGCGCGGGTAATACGCGTTTTATTATCGAACGGCAGTTCGATCTACCGGTAACCGCTATCCGGGCCAGTCAACTGGTCAATTCGGACCTTAGCCGTTACCAGGTATTGATCCTGCCACAAAGCGGCTACCGGCAAGGTTACGCGGACGTCCTTGGTGAAAAAGGCACGGCTAACTTGAAAGACTGGGTCGCAAAAGGCGGCGTACTTATTGGTCTTGGCAACGCAAATCGTTATCTGGCCGATCCCAACATAGATTTTCTGTCAATCCGTCGGGAAAATGCTGTTATCGAAGCCGGCAAAGACAAGGGCTCCAATTCGAGTCATAAGAATGAAAACAAACCCATGGATGTCACTGTAAAAGGTAGTAATTTAGCCGATGCATCCGCTTACCAGGAGTCAATTACTCCAGAAAAAGACAAGCCGGATTCAGTCGCCGGTGTACTGGTGAAATCAGATGTCGACCCCGACCACTGGCTTGGTGCAGGCGTGGCACCAACCCTGAACGTCCTCATAAGAGGCTCTGACATTTACACCCCGCTGAAAATGGACAAGGGTGTCAATGTTGCGGTATTCCGTGGCGCGGACGACCTGCTTGCAAGCGGTTACATCTGGGAGCAAAATCGCAAGCAACTGGCGTATAAACCATTTGTCGTGGCCCAACCCCGTGGCAAAGGTCATGTAATCGGCTTCACCCAGGATCCTAATGTGCGCGCCTATCTTGACGGGCTGAATGTCATTTTTATGAATGCAGTACTCCGGGGGTCAGCGCACGCCCGGCCAGTAAGATAATTGGTTTGGCGCAAGAGTCGTATAACATAGGCCACAATTAAAGGTTGAAGAAATTTAGCGGAGTAAGCACAGTGAAAGCCCTGTCAAGATTCCTCAGGGTTCTGCTTATATCGGGCTGCATGGGACCTTATGCTCGAGGTCAAGCTTCGCTTTGGCCGTGAAGGCATATCCATACCCTTCCCCCAACGCGATGTTCATTTGTATCCTGTAAAGGAAGATTAAGCACCATTGTCAATATCGGAAACGGCTTAAAAACTGAACCTGGCAAAAGCCATCGGCCCCGCGAAATTTATGTCGTAGACCTGGGTAAAGTCTTTATTTTCAATGTCCAGGTCAAGATTGACAAATTGGTAACCAAAACCCAGTGCCCATCGGGGTGAGAGTTGGTAGTTAACCATGGCGTGTAAATTGGTCATTTGCCCGCTGTAATCACCATAATCCAAGTTAAAATACCCGACCCGTCCGACAAAGTTCCAGCGGGGTGTGAATTTCCAGTGAAGATAAGCCAGCAAATTTGGCAATGGCGCGAGAGTATCCAACCCTTTGGAAACTACTTCGACTTCCTGGCCTCCGATATTAAAGCGTGCAGTTATGGTGGTGTCGAGATCGACGGTGTGAAAACCAAAGCCGATACCAGTATCGAGCGATTCAGAGCGATAAAATGAGTAGGTAACCTCGAGAATATACCAGGTGGCATCAAAATCACTGGTCACCGAAGCACCGACTGGTATCTCCATATCACCAATCGGGAGACTGTCCCGCCATTCACGGGAGCCAACAACGTCATACCTCCAGGAACCGAACCACGCGCCCCAATGGGAGCTTGCAGATCGCCAGTTAAGTGACAACCAATACGAAGAGTCAGTATCCTTCAGGCCGGCACGATCAAAATCGATGATGGTTACTTCTTCGCCGTCAGGTTGACGGGCAGAGAATTTGCCATCGCCGTCCAGGTACATAAAACCGACCACAGCATAGAATTGTACCCAACCCTTCTCCGTGAGTTCTGTATCTTCATCGAACAGGTCCAGGGTAGATACTTCGCCATTGCCGTATTCCTCCTCAACCTGGGCCGATGCTGAACCTTCCCGGGACTGGGCGTATGTATCAAGGGAAAGCAGGAACAAAACAGCTATCAACGTGCAAATCACTGTGGAACGAATCATGTCAGAGTCCAATAAAAGTAAATGCTATTTATCCGTCACCAACATACTATACTCATAGCCTGAAATCACGGGGTTAGCGAGTATCCACTCATGAAATCAAAATGCATGAGGATGTGGGCATTGCGATTGATCACTGCAATGGTAGTTTTAACCTTGATGTTTTCAGCGTCAACGCTTTATGGCGGCGAGTTGACCCGTCAGAGCCTGTTCAGGATTGAACGTAATACCAGTGACAACATCATCCAGTACGATGCCCAGATCGGGCGCGACGGTAAACTCGACCCACGTGAACCGGTCGTCGCCTATTGGATCCGCCTGGCCGAGGAAGGACAGGTAAAAAAACTGAGCTTCGTACAAAGAAAGTTTGCTTATGGTTTTAAAGCCAGATACAACGCCAGGGATGATACGGCAGAAATCAAAATGGCGGCTGAAATCGGTCGCTTGATTACAGTCCGGCGTGTCAGAGACCACTTTCGTGCCCTGACGAATATTGACGGTAAACTTTCCCATATCGATACAATCTTTATCCATGCCAACGGCAAGGGTATGTCGACCAGGGTTGAATATATTGAATTACGCGGGATCGATGCAGAAACGGGTGATGACCGTTATGAACGCTTTATACCCTGATCATATTAAAATGCGCAGTGCCCGGAAAAACTCATGTACAGCTAACATAAGCTGGGGGAAATTCGTTAATATCCGCAGGTGAATTGGAAAAGACAGGAAACTCTATGAGTGCGTACTTTGAATACCCCCATACAGTGACTGAGCAAGAGATCGATGATCTCAATCATGCTGGCAACTTCCACTACATCAAGTGGATGCAGCATGCGGCCATCGCACATTCAACCGCCAACGGATGGCCACCACAAAAGCATATTGATCTTGGCGCGGGTTGGGTCGCCCGGTCACACAAGATCACCTATCTGAAACCAGCTTTCGAGGGTGATGCTCTCACCATCAAAACCTGGGTTGCCAATATGAAACCCGCTATATCGCTTCGACAATACGAGATATTTAACGAGGCTGGAGAGATGTTGGCAAAAGCGGAAACCAATTGGGCATTTGTTAACTACGAAAAACAGAGACCCACAAGGATACCCAAAGAGGTAGCGTCCAGTTTTAAGGTTGTAGAAAAGTAAGAATGCCTGTAAAAAATCTCGCACTGGCCGCATTTATCGCCACCATTATCATCCTGTACTTTGTCGGTGGGGGTGAAAAGTATCTCAGCATCCGTTTGTACCAATACCTCTTCGAACAATCACCCATCGCTACTGCCGGTGTATTCTTCGTTGTTTTTCTTATTGGTACCAGTTGTTCCCTGCCCGTTACAGGTGCCTTGACGGTGGTCAGCGGCATTGTTTTTGGGGCTGCGACCGGTTTTTCTATCTCACTACTGGCTTCCACGCTGGGCGGAACGGTTGCGCTTTACAGCACCCGTTATATTTTCCATGATTTGGTTAAAAGACGATTTCCCGGACAGGTTGATGTGGTTAACAAAGGTATCGAAAAAGAAGGTGCCTTTTACCTGTTTGGCCTGAGAATGATACCGGTTATCCCGTTCTGGTTACTGAACCTGCTGATCGGCCTGACATCCATGCGGGTACCCGTTTTTATGCTTGCGACACTGTGCGGAATGATCCCGGTCATGTTGATCCTGGCGTATGCCGGCAGCCAATTGGGTGAGATAGAAACATTCAGCATGTCCGCAATTTTCACCCCCGGCCTGATCCTGGCATTGACCCTGCTGGGCAGTTTTCCATTCCTGGCAAAGGCCATCGTGGCATATACCCGGCGTTTTTCAGGTAACAGGCAGTAGCAAATTCAAATTTTAATCACCCGGATCATATCGGTTCCACCACTGCGTTGTGTATGTCCGGCGGTGACAATAATCGAGTCCCCGGGCCGGGCAAAACCCACCTTTTGAGCGCATTCGGAAGCAAACTTGATTTTGGCCCGGTCACCGGGCTCCCCAGTGTACAGAACCGCTGAGACTCCCCAGTTCATCGAGAGTCTTCTTGCTGCGCGCTCCGAGCCGGTGATGGCCAAAATAGGGCATTCCGGCCGGTGTTTGGAAATTAAGCGACTGGTGAACCCGGTTTCAGACAGACTGACGATTGCTGCGGCTTCAAGATCTTTGGCCATTGTTGTCACCGCCCCACTGATGGCTTCGGTAACAACATTGGCGGAATGAAAAGGAATTTTTTGCAGGTAACCATACTGATCGAGACAGGATTCGGTAGTCAACGCCAGTGAATGCATGGTCTTGACTGCTTCAACCGGATATTTGCCCACTGCTGTTTCACCCGAGAGCATGATGGCAGAAGTGCCATCAAGGATGGCGTTGGCAACATCACTGGCCTCAGCGCGGGTTGGCCTGGGGTTGTTTTCCATCGAAGCCAACATCTGCGTGGCGGTGATGACCGGTTTACCCGCCATGACGGTGTTACGGATCATTTTCTTCTGGGTGCGCGGCACTTCGCCGAAAGGTAATTCGACACCAAGATCACCGCGCGCCACCATCATCCCATCCGCCGCTTCGATGATCTCTTCCATTTTTTCCACACCGGCTTTGTTTTCGATCTTTGCGATGATCGGTGTGTCGATATTCAACTCTGCCAGGATTTCGCGCATACGGGAGATATCTTCCCCGCTTTGTATAAATGACGCGGCGATGTAATCGACATCATTGGCCGCTGCAAATTCAATTTCACGAATAAAATCAGCGCGGTTTTCCGGGCCGACAGCGGTCATTGACAGGTCCGTACCGGGAAGGTTCACACCCTTGGTTTTACCCAGTATCCCGCCGTGAACCACGCGACAGTTTATTTCAGTGTCTGTTGTGGTTATGGCTTCCAGTTCAATGGCACCATCATCCAGCAAGATCACATCTCCGGCTGAAACTTCCCCAGGCAGTTTTTTATAGGAAACTGAGACCCCGTTTTCATCACCCGGTTGATCATCTGTCCGCAGGATGAAACTGGATCCCCGAGTGAGGTCCGCATAATTATTTCGCAACAAACCCGTGCGAATCTCGGTGCCACGTGTATCAATCATGATCGCCACGCGCTTACCCGCCACACTGGCTGCCTCACGAATTTTCTGTACGCGTGCGCCGTGTTCTTCAAAATTGTCGTGAGACAAATTCAGCCGCGCTACATTCATTCCGCTTTGAATCATCAGGGTCAGGGTTTCTACATCGTCACAGGCCGGGCCAATCGTGGCGATGATCTTGGTTTTACGGAATTGGGGTTTGTCGGTCATGCAATGCTTTTCGCTGATATGTTGTGATGCTGCAGTGTACGCCAAAAAAAGCTGCGGCGGTCGTGTAATTGTTGCACAAATGAGGCCAGAGGATAATTGATTTGAATTGTGCTTAAGGAGTCGTTTCCGTATTATCGGAAGTAGCTCTCCGGCCTGATTTAAGGATACCTGATGCCCAAATTTGAAGATGATTACAGTTTTGATACGCTTGCCGTCAGGGCCGGTCAGAAACGAACGGTCGAGGGCGAACATAGCGAGCCTGTTTTTACCACATCCAGCTATGTGTTTGCTTCAGCTGAAGAGGCGGCAGCACGTTTTTCCGGCGATCAGCCGGGTAATATTTACTCGAGGTTTACCAACCCAACCGTCAGGACTTTTGAGCAACGGCTTGCTGCGCTGGAAGGTGCGGAGTCCTGTGTGGCTACGGCCTCGGGAATGTCGGCTATTTTGTCGACCTGTCTCGGTCTGCTCAAGGCCGGTGACCATATTGTGTCCTCACGCAGTATTTTTGGCTCTACAATCCTGTTGTTCACCAATTTCCTGGCAAAACTGGGTATAGAAACCAGCTTTGTAGATTTGGCTGATATCACCGACTGGCAGGCAGCAATTCGTCCCGAAACCCGTTTGATGTTTATGGAAACCCCGTCCAATCCGTTAACCGAGTTGGCGAACATCAGACAACTGGCTGACTTGGCCCATCAAAACGATATCCTGCTGGCCGTGGATAACTGTTTTTGCACCCCTGCCCTGCAACAACCGCTCAAACTCGGTGCCGATATTGTGATTCATTCGGCAACCAAGTTTCTTGATGGCCAGGGCCGTTGTGTGGGTGGTGCGGTAGTGGGACCAAAAGACATTGTTGGCGAAGATGTATTCGGATTCCTGCGAACGGCAGGACCAACCATGAGCCCTTTCAATGCCTGGGTATTTTTAAAAGGCCTCGAGACGCTAAACCTGCGTATGAATGCACATAGCGCAAACGCCCTGGCACTGGCCCAATGGCTTGAGCAACAAGTTGCGGTTAAACGGGTTTTCTATCCCGGGCTTGAAAGCCATCCACAACATCAACTGGCAAAAACACAGCAATCGGGATTTGGCGGTTTATTATCCTTCGAACTCAAAGGCGGTAAAGATGCAGGATGGAACCTGATAGATGCCACCCGCCTGATTTCAATCACAGCCAATCTCGGTGACACCAAATCCACCATTACCCACCCTGCAAGCACCACCCACAACCGATTAACGCCAGAGCAGCGTCAGCAGGCAGGAATTACCGATAGTCTTATACGGGTGGCAGTCGGACTTGAAGATATTGAAGACCTGAAAACGGATCTGGTAAGGGGCATGCCCAAAGAAACACGGTGACTGAAAGCCGCGCTACGCGGAACGCCCCCAGTCATCGTAATCCCTATGGAAGCTTAATTCCTGCCTATTGCTTACCCTTCAGATAGATATCCAGGAACTTGACGTAAGCATCTGAGGCCGTAATCCGGTTTTCACGTTTTCTGAAACCATGCCCTTCGTCGGGAAACACCAGGTACTCGACCGGAACCTCGTTAGCCTGGATGCCTGCTACCAGTTCATCACTTTCAACCTGCAATACCCGAGGGTCATTGGCCCCCTGTACTACCAGCATTGGTTTAACGATGTTTTCGGTGTGGAATAGCGGCGAAATACGCCGATGACGCTCTGCATCTGTCGCCGGATCGCCCATTTCATCATAGAGCGATTCCTTGAACGCTTCCCACCAGGGCGGAATGCTCTCCAGGGTCCTGGCCCAGTTGGTCACGCCAAATATGTCGATACCCACGTCAAATACTTCAGGCTCAAACGCCAGTGCCGCCGCTACCATGTAACCACCATACGATCCGCCGATGATGCCAACGCGGGTGCTGTCAACCCAGCCCAACGATTCGAGATACTTCCTGCCGTAGACGATATCCTGCAGGTCATCCTCACCGTGACGCTTGTCATCAAGATGGAAAAAAGTTTTGCCGTAACCTGAAGAACCGCGATTGTTGGCGCCAAGCACCGCATAACCGTGATTCACCAGGTGCTGCACCATTGCCCGGTAGCCGGTGCGGGTCTGGCCGCCTGGGCCACCGTGCACCAACACGAGTGCTGGTACCGGGTTTTGTGCACTGGCTCCGTGTGGTTTGTATAGAATCGAGGGGATTTCCAGACCATCGAAACTCTTGTAGCGAATGACCTCGCTCTTCACGAGGTGAGCCTGGTTTATGGCGGGATTCAGAGCCTGGGTTAACTGGTGCGTATGACCATCAGCAATATCAATCACATGAATATTCGACGGTGAGTCATCGGCATTTACGATCAATGCGATGTGGGTCTCGTCGGCTGAGAAGCGCACATTTCGCAGGTCTCCCGGTGGCAAAGCGGGTAACTCCACGCTCTCACCGGATTGGGTATTAACCAAAGTAACCTCGGTTCTGGCATCCACGTTAACTCCGGATACCTGGTAACGACCGCTCGGAGAATATGTTACATAACTGACATCCCAGGGCGCCTCAAGCAGTACCGATTTATCACCACTGGCAAGATCGTAGCTCCATGCCTGTGTAAACTCGCCGTGCTCATCGGAGCCGTATACCAGGCTCCTGTTATCGGGTGTGAATTCGTAGCTTCCAAACTGAATGTTACCGCTATGCCCGGTTATCAGAATGGGCTCATGGTCATCGCCAGCCAGGTCCACAATGTAGATATCAGAATCTGCGCTGGTACGCGGCTTGTCCAGCGCAAGCCAGCGGCCATCACCGCTGATATCACTGATCTGAAAACCGGGATTCTGATAAACCAATTCCCGGTCGTAGCCGGATACGGCATATCTATACACATCGAAACTCTTCTCATCACGCTCGGTAGAAATCAGATAAAAGCTCTGCCCGTCTTCGCCCCAACCCAGAAATCCGGCCTTAAGCGCATCTCCGGGGGTCAAGTCAAGTACCGTTCCATCAATCTCGCGAACGATGACGTGGTTCAGTTCATCGCCGCCCCCATCGAATGTGTAGAGAATGCGGTTATCAGCGGGAAACCAGCTAACCGCGAACATGGCACTGGTTTCAGAGTTGGTCAGTTGTTCGAGATCACCACCATCCACGGGTAATGACCAGACATTAAAAACGCCAGTCGAATCAGAGGAAATTAAAAGCGCTTTACCATCAGACGAAAAGGCATGTCCGGTTGACCCCACCAGGCCATAACTGGTGGTTTCAAAAAACGCCTGTGCGCTGTATTTGGGTATTTCCACTGCCGCTTCTGCGACTTGAACCGGTTCAGGCTGACTGGTGGATTTTTGTTGATCACATGCTGCCAGGGTGATGCTGATGACACACAGGAGAACTCCATAAACTCTTGATCGCATAACTGATGCTCCTTTCAATAAAGTAATCACTTCTCTTCCACGCGCGAAAACGTATCGCCGAAGAGTGTAACCAATGTGGTGGTTCCATCCGGGCCAATGTTGAATGTGGCGAATTCATGCATTTGCCAGGACTTGTGTTCCACGAGGTATGTGTCCAGATGCCAGTGGCTCATCTCAAAGTCAACCAACGTGGTCTTGAGAGACATCTTACGACCTGACTTTTCGATCAGGATGTCACCCATCGTTTCGCTGCGATATCTGCCTGCGTAGGCAGCCGACTTCAGGCTCGGTTTTGTATGCTTGAGCCGTTTCTTCTGAGTTTCCGCCCATCTTTGTTCGTTTTCGTCTGCCCGTGCTTCATACAGATCGAAAACATCCTGGTTCCAGTCGCGTCTCTTGTCTCCCTCGGAATTATCCATCACCTCCCACAACAGTGCGTGACGCATCTCGGCATGGTCACGGTTGCCAAGTACGATCACGGCTTTGTCGTTGGCCCGGTCCAGGCCAATGATGGCGATCAAGCCGGAAAGACTGCCGGTATGGAAATCGATTTTTCTGCCCTGGAAATCCTGCTGAAACCAGGCCAGGCCATAACTACGCCAGTTGGGTTTAGTGAGTTCGGTGGTCGGGTAGAAATCACTGACACTGGCAAGTTGATGAGGCTCAAACATCTGTTTGACACTTTCCTCTGAAACCAGTCGTTTGCCGCTTTTGGTTACGCCATCGCGCAACAGAAACTGTGCCCACAGACTCATATCGTATATGGAAGACCAGACCGAACCAGCCGCGTCCGCATAGTCGGCAGAAAAATCCCAGGCAGGTACGCTGAGTTTGTTTTCAATATATAAATGGGGTGTTACATATGCTTGCTCAGCACCAATCTCTTCACGTGATCCATAGGTTTCCAGCATGCCAATGGGCCGCCACAAACGCTCGGTCAGAAAATGATGCCAGCGCTGGCCGCTGAGTCGCTCAATCAGCAAACCAGCAATTTCGAACATAGTGTTCTGATAGATCAGCCGGGTGCGAACCGGGGCTATTGCCTGAACTTTTTGCAAACGCGTGATTTGCTCATCCAAAGGCATATCCTGGAAAAAGGACCAGTAATCGGTAGAGGGTAAACCCGTACGGTGCGCCAGCAAATCCCGCACGATTAATTGCTGGGTGAGCGAGGGGTCAGCAAAGTGCAACTCCGGGATGTGTTTGATGATGGGGTCGTCAAGCGACAGCTTGCCTTCATCCACCAGCATCAGGATGCCGGAGACAACCATCGCCTTGGTGGTCGAGGCGATTGAAAACAGCGTGTGTTCATCCACTGTCTGGCCTTTTTTAGCCGCGGTTTTGCCAAAACCTTTCTGCATCAGCACGTCATCTTGTGTAACGACAGCCACCGATATGCCGGGCACATGCCACAGATCCATGCCCCGTTCGGTGAACGCAGACAGATGATCAGCATCGAAGGCAGCCATGGCCGGTACAGCAATAGCCATCAGCAAAACCAGGGTGGCAAAGCGGACCACGATATCAGGTATTAAATTTTTCACTGTTTTTTCCTTTTGAAGCACCCAACCAAATCCAGGAACACACGACCATGTGAAGCATAGGAAAATTCCTTACCAACGGTTGGCTTCCAGATCGGATGTGGCTATATTGCCCTGATTGACATAACACTGCTACATGTTAACCGTGCGTGAGGGTAGTATTGCCCTATCCAAACTCAAAACAACCTGGGGAAATCTGTTGAACAATTCACTCATAGCTGAACAAACGTTGATATTGGTAACCGGCGCCAGTCGTGGACTGGGCAGGCAAATTGCAATCACATGTGCCGCGCGTGGTTACCGGTTGGCATTGGTCGCTCGCGACCAGGACAGCCTGAATGACCTGGCAATCAGCTTGAAAAGCGATCATGGTTGCGAAGCCGGCGTATATGCGTACGATCTCGCAGAAACTGGCATGGCTGTTCATTGCATCGATAGTGTCCAGGCAGCAATGGGGCCCGTAAATGTACTGATCAACAATGCAGGCACCGGTTGGTACAAGCCATTTACGGAACATAGCGTGAGCGAACACGACCTCATGATCGACCTGAATTTCCGGGCGGTAGTCCACCTTACACATGCCGTCCTGCCTTCCATGCTGGAACGCAAACAGGGCCATGTAATTAACATCGCCTCCGACCTCAGCCACCGTGCCCTGGGTAACATGGCCGTCTATACCGCCACTAAACATGCCATGCGCGGCTTGAGTCACAGCCTGTCACAGGAACTGCGTCCGCAGGGCATCAAGGTGACCCAAATCAACCCGGGAATGATTGATTCCAGCTTCAACAACTCCATAGAAGGTAATATGGACGAAGCAGATGCACTGAAAACAATCCCGCTAGCAGAACTCATCATGCAGGTCATGGAACAACCCGGTCACCAAATGGTGGATGAAATTGATGTGCATGCTATGGGGCAGGACTATTGAGTACACACCGAATTGATGTATGGAAAAGCTGAATTTGACTGACTGATAGTGCAAACTGAGTCGCAGCATGTGAAGAATAACGAATAAGAATACGAGGAGACATCAATGAAACACCACCTGCCCAACCTGGCTTTTAACTTAATGTTGTTTGCAGCTGCACCTGTTGCACTCGCCGATTTCACCATAATTCACGCTGGTGAACTGTTGGCAGTACCCGGCAAGGCTGCAAAATATGAGCAAACCATCGTCATCGAAGATGGCCGGATTATTGATGTCAAAAGTGGTTTTTCTGATCCGGGTGGGTTTGAGGGTAAAGTCACGGTGATCGACCTGAAGGATCAATTCGTATTACCCGGCCTGATGGATATGCATGTTCACCTGCAGGGTCAGTTAGGTCCAAAAAATGATAGTGAACGCCTCAAGATGTCAAAGCAGCAAATGGAAATGAGAAGTGTGATGTACGGTATGCGCACGCTGCTGGCGGGTTTTACCACCGTGCGCGATGCCGGTTCCTCATCACAGGAAATGTACGCACTGCGTGACGGTATCAATAATGGCTGGGTTGATGGACCCCGCATCATTGCCGCCGGTGGCGTTGGCATTACCGGTGGTCACGCCGATATAAGCGGTGTTAGCCCGGAACTGATGGACATGTTCACCTCAGAAAACATCTGTAACGGGCCATACGATTGCCGCCGTGCCACGCGGAATGTAATCAAGTATGGTGCCGACTGGATCAAGATCACCTCCACAGGTGGTGTGCTGACAGACCGCGCAACCGGTACCGGCCAGCAAATGGAAGCAGACGAACTCAGGGAAGTGGTGCTGGCGGCCAAACGCATGGGTAGAAAAGTGGCCTCTCACGCGCACCAGGAAGACGGCATTATTGCCGCCCTGGAAGCGGGCGTGGATAGCATTGAGCACGGTTCATATGCCGGACCCGAAGCCATCAAGCTGTTCAAGAAAACCGGTGCCTACCTCGTACCTACCCTGATTGCCGGTGAAACGGTGGCGAATTTAGCAAAAACCACTGATTTCATGAGCGCTGCCATAAAAGAGAAAGCCATCTCTGTTAATGCAGCAATGAAAGGTAATTTCTACAAGTCATACAAAGCCGGCGTCAAGATTGCTTTTGGCACTGACAGCGGGGTTTCACCGCACGGCACGAATGCACAGGAAGCCGTACTCATGGTTAAAGCCGGTATGCCGGAAATGGAAGTGATCAAATCGGCAACGGTCAATGCGGCTGACTTGTTGGATATGTCGTCTGAAATCGGCACCATCGAGGCTGGAAAGTATGCTGATATTATCGCAGTAGACGGCTCTCCCCTTGAAAATATCGAAGAATTGCTGGATGTCAATTTTGTGATGAAGGGCGGTAAAGTTTACAAAGACTAGTCTGACTTAATGGCAGAAAACAAATTGCCGGGATGACTATACATCTGTTGTGCTATACTTGAATTGAAGTCTGTTTTTTTAAATTGATTTCAACAGGGGAATTCTAAAGGGGAATTCACTCAATTTACCAAGACAGCTTGGAAAAGGCTTGGCACGGGCATGGTTGTCCGGTGCAAAGCAGTTAAGCCATGATGGCACTTTCCTGGCCGCCCAGCGGCGGTTACCAGCAGGAATGGACAAGATTAGCAGGGATAGGACACGTCAGCTGTAACCAGTCATACTGGTGCTCCGGATAAAGATTCATACCGTACTGGCCCTTGGGGTTTTTAAAGACTGTGTTTGTGCGCCGCAACGGCGAATAAATACGGTTGAACAAGGGGAAGGTTAGGATGCTTTTTTATACCACTATATTTGTTACATGTTTGATCGCAGCAATTGTTATTCCATGGCTATATCGCTTAATTTCAGGTGCTGGCAAGGCGGTTCACCGAACCATACTTCCAAGTTCTGAACATGGCCCCACCAGGCATTTGGCAACCAGTCCGGTAGGTAATGGGTCGACCCCCTTCGATTTAAAAAATTACCATGCACCCAGGGTGTTAGCCATGGAATATGCTGCACGGCCTAAAGCTGAGCAAAAGTTGGCCGGGGACAATTCATATTATGGCCCACGCAATAATTATTCTGCGCTGAAGCTTGTCAAATCGCGGATGCCAAGCGCCGACTGGATTCATCGTGAAGACAGGCCGACGTTCAAGGGCGATGATACCTACAGAGTGTCCCGAAGAGCAAAGAAATTCACTGGAATCCTTAAACCAACAAGTTGGGGTTAACTCTCAATTGGTTGTCGGCGGAGTCAGGCTGGGTTTTCTCCCGATCTCAACGTCTATATTAAGGTATTTCACCACCAGAACTACCGTATTAGAGGCCAACATCGCCTTGAACATACAATGGTTAATGGCACCGGTCACAGCTTCGAATTCACCACGAAGCTGGGTACCCAACTGATTGGTGACAATCTCGATACCATCGCGCCCCTGTAACTCTTCGATAAATTCTATGATGGTTGGAATCGGCCCGTCTTTCAGCGGGTAGAGACTCATGTCTGCGACGATTTTCATTGACTTGTAATCCTGCTGTTTCAGTTCGCTGGAGATATGCGCAGCATTTTACCTTCATCGCTATCAGTAAGCAGGTAAAGATAACCATCCGGCCCTGCCCTGACTTCGCGAATTCGTTGTTCGAGTTCGGTAAACATGGTTTCCTGTGATTTCACCTTGCCGTTTTCCATCACCAGTCGACGCACACTCTTCTCTGCCAGCGCAGCTACAAACAGGTTGCCCTGCCACTCTGGAAACAAGTCACCCTGGTATTCACAGAACCCACCGGGGGCAATTGAAGGCGTCCAATAGGCCACAGGCTGCTCCATGCCCTCAGCCTTAGTAAACGGTGAAACATACGCACCTGAATAATCCATACCGTGGGTGATGGCCGGCCAGCCATAATTTTTGCCAGGCTCAATGCGATTCAGTTCATCACCACCGCGTGGACCGTGCTCATGTAACCAGACGGTACCACCGGCAGACACCAGCAGGCCTTGTGGATTGCGGTGACCGTAGGTCCATATTTCCGGTAGGGCATCCTCGCGGCCTGCAAACGGGTTATCTGCAGGTACCGTACCATCCTTGTTCAAGCGGACCAGCTTGCCAAAATGGTTATCCAGCAGTTGTGCTTTCTCACGGTAATCAAAACCCTCGCCCACTGTTATCAGTAGGGTAGAATCCGGCATTAGTACCAGGCGTCCACCAAAGTGATGAGGCGTGTCCTTGGTAGGTGATGCGGTAAAAAGAACAGTAATATTCTCCAGCTTGTTTTCATCAAGTCTTGCACTGATAACCCGCAGGGCATTGGCACTTTTACTCCCGACTGAATAAGACAAAAAAAGCCGGTGATTTGTCGCAAACTCCGGATCCGGAATAATGTCGAGCAGACCACCCTGCCCGTCTACATGTATATCCGGCACATTTGCGATGGGTTCCTGTTGAAGCTCGCCACCGACAATTCGCCTCAATTGCCCCGATCGTTCGGTCACCAGCATATCGCCATCCGGCAGAAACGCGATGGCCCATGGATAGGACAAGCCTTCGGCTACGGTCTCGATACCGTACTCCGTGGCTTTTGCCGAACTCACAAGCAAAAACAACAAACACAGTCTGAATATCATTTTCATTCAGGTTTCCCTTTATTTATTAAACGGGCAAATAACCAGCCCCCGAACAAACCGCACAAGGCAATAAGCAACATGCCGTACCCCGTTCGGGCTGCGGCAAAGACAGTCCCGCCCATCAGCGTTTTGATCAGGGTCAGAGCTGCAGGCAGCGAGGTTAGCCCGGCCGCCATGTACCAGTATGTACGCTTGCCTGACATAATCCGCCTGCCGGACTCTGCAAAGATAAAAGCAAGAAGAAAAGTAACGCTGATCAGAATGGGTAACATCGTAGCCAAGCCGGCGATATCGTGGATAGTTGCCGAAACCCTGTCTGATAACGAAATAACCAGGCCAAAGCTCAGAATATCTGCGAGCACCAATTGTGTTCCAACAATACTGACCAATACAAATGTGGCCAAAACGACCACGACGAAATACAGCACTGTTTTAATTAGTTTCATAGGCAATCCGACCTGGTAATGCGGTTTATTTTTCTTTGTGATTACTTCTAGAATAGCAAATAAGTTTGACCGCAATAGTAATTGTTTGCACTATGCACACACCTGAAGCAGGTCATCATGAAACTCTTTTTAACAGGGGACATCAATGAACAGCAATTCGTTTATCGAAGCATTGCGGCAGAAGTACGGCGAGGAAGGGCTTGATCACGAGAACCTAAGCTCTGACCCGTTAGTACAGTTCCAGACCTGGTATCAGCAGGCAATTGACTCGGGTATGGCCGAGCCCAATGGAATGTGCCTGGCGACCGCTACGGTAACGGGTGCTCCTTCACAACGCACCGTATTGATGAAGTCGTACGATGAAAACGGGTTTATTTTTTATACCAATTTTGGAAGCCGTAAATCGAAGCAGATGGCTGAAAATAACCAGGTGTCCCTCATATTCCCCTGGATATCCCTGCACCGCCAGGTAATTATCGAAGGTATCGCTGAAAAAATATCCACCGCGGAATCAATGAAGTATTTCTCCACCCGACCCCGTGGCAGCCAATTGGGTGCGTGGAGCTCTCATCAAAGCGAAGTTCTGTCAACACGTTCATTGCTGGAAGCCAAGCTCAACGAGATAAAAAATAAATTCTCCCACGGTGAGATTCCCTTACCTTCATTCTGGGGTGGCTACCGGGTCAAGCCAACGCGTATTGAATTCTGGCAGGGCCGCCAGCACCGCCTCCACGACCGGTTTCTGTTCACGCTGACGGAAGAAAAAACCTGGAAAGTGGAGCGACTCGCACCGTAATCCGACACTATAAATTGTTAATTTCTGACGGCGGGCAAAAGGCCGTTTGATAATCATGTACTTTGGGCATGGACATCGGTGAAAAGGACTCTTATTCTATATCCTGTATACGGGGTATTTCACCCGTAAGGTTTTCTTTATAAACCAACATCCCGGGGATAGCTATGAAGTTTTTTCCCAAAAAAGTCCTTAACAAACTTTACAACCACACAAGTTTAAAAAACGCGGACGGCGGTGTGCGCTTCTCCGTCAAAAACCGCCTGAGCCCGTCCGTACTGCTTGAGGTTACATGCATGGCCATTGATGGCCGGAAAATTCCAAAAGAAGATGTGAGCATCACCTGCAACCGGGACGCGAGCATACCGCTCAGCCAGATCAATCCGGATAAACCCATCGATTTTCCTTTGGCAGCCCTGTTAACGTTCCACCTGGATGTCGAGCCATTGTCCGAGGGACAGCACGACATCGAAGTGGTATTCAACACCCAGCCTTTCGGTCAACTGAAACTGGAGGTTAATGATGCACTGAACACCGGAAAACGCACGCCCGGCACTCTGCCGCGTGACACAGAAGACGATGCCAGCGAAGAAATCATCCGCTCCCGTCAGGCCTTTATTAAAAAACACACGGGCACTGATCTTGAGCATATAAGCCAGTACTCAATCGACCCGCACCAGACACGCGGGAACATCGAACATTTTACCGGTGTGGCCCAGGTTCCAATGGGTTTTGCCGGTCCGTTGCTGGTTAATGGACAGCACGCCAAGGGTGATTTTTATGTGCCCCTGGCAACCACCGAGGGCACCCTGATCGCATCCTACAACCGTGGCATGAAAGTGCTTCACCGCAGTGGTGGCGTAAAATGCGCCGTGGTGGGTGACAATATGCAACGAGCGCCGGTCTTCATATTCGCAGACGCAGCACAGGCTCGCCAGTTTGCGGACTGGCTGGTAGCCAACATGGAGAAGATCAAAACAGTTGCCGAGGCCACTGACCCCTTTATCAACATGAAGTATATTGATTACTACCTGTCCAACAAATTCGCCTTTCTGCGTTTTAACTACAAGACAGGTGATGCTGCCGGAATGAACATGGTTGGCAAGGCCACTTTCGCAGCCTGCAACTGGATTATTCAGAACTGTGACGTTGTCGAGATTCAACGCTTCTTTCTCGATGGCAACTTTGCCACCGACAAGAAGGCCTCGATGATCAACATGATGCGAACACGCGGCAAGCGTGTAACCGCCGAAGCCCTCATCAAGCGCGACGTGTTACTCGAAATCATGGATGCAGAAACCGAGTCGCTCTACCAGCATTACAAAGTGGCCAGCATCGGCAGCATACTCTCAGGTGCCAACAACAACGGCTGCCACGCTGCCAATGCCATTACCGCGATCTTCATCGCGACAGGCCAGGATGTCGCCAATGTATCCGAATCATCAATGGGTCTGTTTTACTGCGAGTTGACGGACGAGAAAGACCTGTACATTTCAATCACCCTGCCATCACTGATTGTGGCGACCTGTGGTGGCGGAACCGGTCTGCCGACCCAGCGGGAAGCGTTGGAAACGATGGACTGTTTCGGGTTGGGCAAGGTTTATAAATTCGCCGAAATTGTAGCCGGCACGGTACTGGCCGGCGAAATTTCCCTGGCTGCCGCTATCTCCTCGCTCGACTGGGTTTCAAGCCACGACGAGTTCGGGCGGAATGATCCGAGGTTAAAAAATAGCGGCTAGGGAGTCTCTGATTAACTCTGAGGCTCCCTGGATATCAGTACTTCTCAAGTTCCGCGGCCAATGTAGCCCAGTCCCCGGTGAGCATGTTTTCAGCCATTGGGTAAAGCATGCCTTCTTCCTTGGCATTATGTTGCTGGACCAACATGAGCAGGGTATCACCAATATCCATGGCTTCCTGTGCATCACCGGCCTCCATTGTCTCGCCAATCTGGTCGAGTAAATTACGCATCTGCTGATGTTCCATTTTCATCACCGCAGTCGGACCACCACCACCCATTCCACTCCTGGCTTCAAATGCCGGAAACAGAACCTCTTCCTCCATTGCGAAGTGCCGCCGCAAACCGGTATCAAATGCCTGCCATGCCCCACGGGCAGCATCGGTATCTGCTGAATCGAGTAGTTCTTCAACATCAACCCAGCGGGCGTCACAATCGCTGTGATCCTGTGCAAAGAACCCTGCCAGGCCCAACTTGATATCTATATTTGTCATGAAAATCTCCTGCACAAAACCGGTCTGACCGGAGGTGCTTTATTGAATGAATGGCTGATGGCCTATTTTAACAAGTCAGTACGACAATTGAAGTATTAATAAGCAGGATAGTATCGGTTTATTTCCCGCATCAACAAACGACCACAGGACTAATTAAAGACATAGACAGGCAACGTTTCGAATATACTTAAGCCCGACAAACACCAGTTCAAATCCATTAGGTTTTACAAACATATTTCGCACAGTTTACAAAGCACGAGCACATCCTGAACCCATGCCAAGCTATCATACTGACATCACCAACCGGCCTGGTCTGAAGATAAAATCCCTAGCAGAATATTTCTCAGTACCGGAAAAAGAATTGCCCCAAATCATCGATTTGCGCGGTCTTGAGGCACCGGAGCCGATGGAAAACATCCTGCTGGCCTGTGCACAAATAGGACCGGGTGATTATTACCTGGCACATTTGCCCCATGTTCCAGGGCCGCTGTTCCCCATCCTTGAAGCACGGGGACTGGACTGGCAGGTGTTTGAACAAGCAGATGAGAGTGCTTTGTTACTGATCCGGAGAGCCTCTTGAAAACCAGTGCTTTAAGCCTGGAGCAAGCACCGCAACTATCAGTTCCCGCCAGTTTCTTCCTGACCATGCCCATAGGTGTTCTGGTTGCTGGCTGCATCTTGCTGGCAACAGGTATTTCATCTCTGAGCAGTCCCTGGATGCCGCAGGCACTGGCCCTGGCACATGCAGGCACACTGGGCGTATTGGTGATGGGTATGATCGGTGCTCTTTACCAGATGACCCCAGTGATTGCCGGTTCGGCTGTGCCATATACGCGCATTGCCCATATTGTCCATGCCTTGTTGGCGGCAGGTCTGGCCGGATTTACCTGGCGACTGCTGGGCGGACCGACAATGGCCATGACCGTTGCGATCCAGTGCTTCACGATAGCATTGCTGGCATTTCTGTTGCCGCTGGGCTGGGCTTTGCTGCGCACCGACACCAGGAGTGAAACCGTCCAGGGCATGCGCCTTGCGGTGGTCAGCCTGGCAACTATCACATTGATAGGTCTGGTGATGGCCCGGGGTTATACCGGGGACGTTTTCCCCGTCAATCGATTGCTATGGGTGCAAATCCACCTGACTCTGGCACTTCTGGGTTGGGTCGGCGGGCTGATCATGGCAGTTTCCTGGCAGGTAATACCCATGTTTTACCTGACATATCCCATCAATAAAACCATTAAACGCTGGTTGTTCGGCCTGTTGCTGGTCGGCCTGATTTTGCCATTGGTCTCAGTATTTTTGAGCGAAAAAGTCAGTGGCCTTTTATCTCCAGGCCAGTTGGCAGCTGTTGCTGCGTTACCGGCTGCACTGGTAATCTGGCTGCTCCACCCTGCCCTGATCCTGCGTAGTATTTCACAACGTAAACGCAAACGAAGTGATGCATCACTGCTGTTCTGGAAAACCGGCCTGGGTATCGCAATGTTGATAATCCCTATTGCCGCAGCGGTTTTGTTTCTGCCCGAACCACGTTGGCAGGTATTATTCGGCTGGGTCGCAATCTGGGGCTGGGCGGGTCTGATCATGCACGGCATGCTGAGTCGCATCGTGCCATTCCTGGTCTGGTTCCACCGCTACTCGGCACGGGTTGGCCTTGAGCCGACACCTTCAATGCGAAGCCTGTTGTCTCAAAAAAGAATAAAAACCGGCTTCGTATTGCATTTGAGTTCTGTTGTACTGGGTATCATAGCTATTCTTGCCCAGGCAGACTGGCTGGCCAGGCTCACAGGTTTATTACTGGTGGCCACGGCAATCAGCCTGACCAGTATGTTGCTTCATGTATTAAAAAGAAACCCGGCCTGAAGTCGGGCCTGGTGACCTTCCATGGGCCTGTAGTCATTTCTACATGGAATAAATACTCAACAAATTTTGTCAGACGACTGTTATTTGATGCTGAAACCTTCAGTATGGAGAACCCTGAGAAAACCGGAGATAATCTTACCCAGGTCAAAGATCGTATTCTGACCATCAATTCCGGCAAGGCAAGCGGCAAGCTTTTGGGGGGCAATTTAACCGTACTGACTGCCATGGTGGGTTCTGATTACCTGCCCGACTTCAACGGCAGCATCCTCTTTCTCGAGGAGGTTGGTGAAGATATATATCGCGTGGATCGTATGCTTACCCAGCTAAAACTGGCAGGTATTCTTGATCAGTTATCAGGTTTTGTATTTGGAAAATGCAGCAAGTGTAAACCCGGAGAAAGTTATGGCTCCCTGACCCTGGAAGAGGTTCTGGACGACCATATTAAACCATTGGGAATCCCGGCCTGGTATGGCTCCATGATTGGACACATTGAGAATAAGTTCACCATGCCTCTTGGAATAAAAGCTGAGATTGATGCAGGTAATGGCAGGATCTCTCTTCAGGAACCCGCAGTTATTTAATTGCACGCAGGTGCGGGACTACCTGGACCGGTACCAACGGACTCCGTTTTCAACCTTTGCTAACTCCAACTCGCCCTCATACCAAAGATAATTCAGGTGTGCGATGGCTTCACCGGTGGCCATAATCAAATTGTTGTCCGTGATCTTGCTTTTGAAAAGCGCAGGAAAAACATCCACCGCGCGTTTGGGCTCACGACAACACTCCCGGAGTTTATCCAGGCCGGTCTCATGCTCTTTGATTAATGCATCCAGACGCTTTTTTACGCCGCGAAACGGCTTGCCGTGCGACGGCAACACCAAAACATCATCAGGTAACAGGGTTTTCAGACGATGTAATGACTCAAACCATCCTGATAGTGGGTTTGCTGTCGGCTCAGTGGGGAAAACACTTACATTGGACGAGATGGTCGGCAAAATCTGATCCCCGGAAATCAAAATATTCTGTTCCGGGCAGAACAGACAGGCGTGCTCGGGTGAATGGCCGTGACCGGTGATGACCTGCCACTTGTGCTCGCCGATTTTGACCGGGCGCTCCTGGTGCAGACGATGATAGGACTGGGGCAATGGTGCGACAACTTTGCCAAATGAACCAAACATCTTGATATAGCGAAACATATTTTCTTCGGAAAACCCGGCACCCTGATAGAAACGTCGGCCCTCATGCGGTGCCGGTAAACCGGTATCGGACACCAGCAAACGGCATAGCAGGTACTCGTCACGGGTCATATGCAACTCAATATCAAAACGGTCGCATAACCACCCCGCACAACCGACATGATCCGGATGCAGATGGGTAACCAGTACGCGCGTAATTGGCGCATTTTCCAGGTGGTCTGTGAAAATGTTCTCCCAAACCTCCCGTGTATGACTGGTAAAAATACCCGTATCAACTATTGCCCAGCCATCACTGTCCTGCAACAACCATACGTTGATATGCCCCAACATGAACGGCAAAGGTAAACGCAACCATTTCATACCGGGAAGGATATCGACAGCTTCGCCCACTTCCGGGCGAAAATCATATTCGTATTTGATTGGATCGCTCGCTTCGCTCATGGGCATATTATGTAGGAGAGCGTTCGCCGGTGATACGTTTATAAAAGTAATGATCAGTATTATTTACGGTCAGGGTTCCAATTTGGAATTACATAAATGTTTTTACATACTATCGGTCACTTTATCCTACTTTGGGCGGGTCTTCCGGGATCTTCACAGGCTGTTTCACCTATGGGCGTCTGGCTGCGCACGACCCTGCGTTGATGGCTGAACTTTGCTCTTCACTCTCAATCAATACGCTTAAGACAACGCTAGAAATTGCAACGCTCGCATCGACCATTCGCGGGTTTGGCCACATCAAAGCAAGTAACGCTGAAAAGGCAGGAAAGCAGCTGGCTCTGCTGTCAAAGATGACAGAAAAGGCCTAACTTGGTGAAGAATCAAGCCGGGGCCATTGACCCCGGCCATAAACCCATCAACCGGTTTTAGAACGAAGCAGTTACACGTGCGTACCAGAAGGCTCCGTTAAACCCGAATGGCGAGGTGACTGCATAAATCACACCCAGGAACTGGAAAGTACCATCCTGTTCTTTATCCGGGTAAGTATCGAAGATGTTGTCGCCACCAATTGCGAATGTGAAGTTGTCGTTGAAATGAAAGCGTGCTTCCAGATCAACCAGTATTTCGCTGCCGTATTTTGAAGCGTCAGAAGCATCACCCGGGCTGAAGATACCACCGGTGGTTTCCCAGCCTCCGTAGCTATTAAAACGTACCAGACCACCCCAGCGGTCTTTGGAATAATCAAAGGTCAGGATTGAACGGTTGTTAGGCACCTGGTTTTCAATATCAAATGCCCGACTGTCGTTAATGGTGCCAGGCTTAATGTTTTTGACTTTCTGATCATTGTAATTGTGATGGAAGCTTGCCTTAAGCGTTCCGCCACCAAGATCGAAATAGCTGTCGATAGCCAGATCAAGACCTGAAATATCAGAATCAAAAGCGTTGCTGAAATAACTGGCCGCACTGTTCAGCAATAATTCTGCATTTGGGAAACCGGCAGCAACCAGCTTGTCAACTGCAGCCTGATCTACTGTCTTGTTCAGGGCACCGATACGGTCATCAATGGTGATGTTATAGTAATCCAGGGTGACGCTGATGTTTTCAGCCGCTTCCCAGACCAGACCCACTGTGAAAGAAGTTGACTCTTCTGTGTCCTGAGCAACAGCACCCAGTGACTGCGCTACCGGGTGATCAACAGGGTAGAAACCACTGGGAATCAAGTTACCCGCGGTATCAGCACTGGTGGTCAGGTTAAGTGTATTGACCTGTCCGGGTGTTGGTACGCGGAAGCCTGTATTGACGGTAGCGCGGAGCGCGAAAGCATCGTTGATCTGATAGCGACCGGATATTTTCCAGATAAACTGTGAACTGAAACCATCATGGTTTTCATATCGTCCTGCCACACCGCCAGAGAAACGGTCAGTGAAATCGCTTTCGATATCCACATAGGCGGCTACACTGTCTTTTTCCCACTTACCGGCCATTTCCGGGCCAAATCCCTGGAAACCGTCAGAACGCACACCAAACTGAGCGAACGTCGGACCGGCAACAACTGAAGCCGCGTCGCCGGCGCCAACAATGTATGTTTCATTACGCCACTCGCCACCAAAAGCGATATTTAACGGAGAGTTGTCAAATGTCTTTACGAAGTCAACATTGATACCGGATTCTTCTTGAGTAAGTGTACCCGGATTAAACTTGAGCGGAGATAATCTACCCAGGCTCGGGTTGATTGAGCCCTCAAGTACGTACTTGAGTTCATTTTCAGCAGTTCGAATCTTTGCGTCCCAGGTCAGGTTGCTATTGAATTCTCCACGCAGACCAACCACGACGTCGTAATCTTTAATGTCCGCACCAAACAGTGGGCTGTACCCACCGGGGAACTCCGTGTGAATCGGGTTCAACAAAGCCCATCCGCTGGGACTGGTCGGGTCTGCAGTGATGTAGTCCGCAGGGTTCAGTCCGGAAGCAATAATGCTGTCAACCAAATCTTGCGATGCGGGATCTGGCAGATAATCACCATTGTTGTCAACGATCAATGTGCCGCGTCCACTTATCATATATTCTGGTGGCAGAACCGGGCCGCGATAGAAAAATCCACCGACCGTTGTACTCTCCATATAACTCGCGTTGCCATACAGTTCCATGCTGTCGCCGATATTAATTCCGGCATTAACGAAGAACTTGTATGCTTCTACTTCCGGGTCACCCCAACGCTGGCCAAAGCCGTTGTAAGGTGTTACGTCGGCCCCGACAATATCGGCGACCGCTACTGCATCAGGTCGTGCCTGACCACGCGAAGTTAATTCGGAATCCGTATATTCAAAACTCAAGTTCAGGAAACCATCCTGACCAAGTCCAAAACCAGCATTGGCGTTGAAGTTGATTCGCGCACCATCACTTTCGGTGTATTCGCCGTATTGAGCATTGATGGTGGCGCCTTCACTATCATCCTTAAGGATCACGTTTATTACACCGGAAATCGCGTCAGAACCATACTGCGCTGATGCGCCGTCTCTCAAAATTTCAACACGCTTGATCGCGCTCGAAGGAAAGGCAGAGAAATCGACTGCCTGAGAACCCTGGTTAACAGTTCCTAAAGGTGCAAGCTGTAAATTTACCAATGCAGAACGGTGTCTACGCACACCATTAACCAGAACCAGCGTTTGGTCAGGTGCCAGATTACGCAGTACGACAGGACGTACAAAAGCGGTGCCATCAGCGATTGGGAATCTTTGTGAATTCAGTGCCGGGGTCAGCTTTGTCAATGAATCGGTTAAATCACTTGCGGCCTGAAAACTCAGTGCCTCACCGGAAACTACATCAACCGGTGAAAGTGTTTCGGTTGGTAAACGCCCCTCTTTACGTGTACCGGTTACGACAATTTCTTCTAACAGGCTAGCTTCATCATCATCATTATTTTGTGCGCTAACTGTTCCAGATAATCCGAGAAATATTGCCAAAGTCAGGGCAGCATGGACGTTTAAAAATGTTGGGAAACGAGTTGAAGTTATATTGGTAGCCATCAAGCACCTCTTTGCAGCGGATTGTTTTAACCTTCAATTAACATTTATTATAGGCACAAACTTATAACTAAAGCATACTTTTTATTGGGTCCTCAGCAGGGTTTGTCTATTATGCTCAGCAAAATAAACTTTCAGTTACGTACTGCTCTTGCATCGGATTACGGCTCAATTGAGTCGTTGATAAACGTGTCCGCACGCAAACTAGGGATAGCAGATTATTCGCTAGAGCAAATTGAAGCTGCCTTAAAAAGCGCCTTTGGTCTCGATACCCAATTGATCAGCGATCAGACCTATTTTGTGGTTGAGTCAGGCCGGTCCCTGGTTGGCTGTGGAGGTTGGAGTTACCGGGAAACGTTATTCGGGAGCGACTCGCAACAAGGCCGTAATTCGCATCGGATCAATCCTCAAACCGGAACCGCAAAGATCCGAGCATTTTTTGTTGATCCTAAGTTCGCCCGAATGGGTATCGGTTCGATGATCATGCATGAATGCGAGCAACAAGCCCTTCGCACAGGTTTTGGAAAACTCGAATTAATGGCGACCCTGCCAGGCGTAAAGCTTTATGAAAAACACGGATTTGTCGCTAAAGATCCCTTTCATTACCCACTTGGCGCTAACCTGACAATCGAATTTGTTCCAATGTATAAAGAGATTTTAGCTCGTGGGTAACACAAGCGCCTTCTACGCCGGGCTATGAAACCAACTGCGGAAACCAGATCATGTTGGTCCTTCATTCCGGTTCTGAGCTGCGATCTTCAGCAAGACCAGCAACAACAAGCCAGCTACCCAGTTGTGTGCGACAGCCAGTTCGATGGGTAAATCCGAGCTAATGGCAGTAATGCCAATTGAGAGTTCTGCTGTCACCAGTATTAATGCAGTAGCACCAGCCTTGCGCAAACGCCCCCCCACGCTCCAGGCCATGAAACCGACAGCGAGAACTATCAAAGTGGTTATTACAGCACCCAACCGGTGTGCAATGTGGATATCAACCCGTTCCTGACCGCCAATCACCTGACCCATTGAGGTGACCTCATGCTGCCGTGATAAATCCATTGCTTTCCAGATTTCAGAACCGGGTAGCCAAGCACCGTGGCAATCGGGCAAAGTCTGACAGGAAGTGGCAGCAAAATTGGCACTGGTCAGACCGCCGAGCAAAATTTGCATGGCCAACATCAGGATAGCTGTGAAAATCAGTGCTCCAGGTAATGATACCTGTTGCTGAGACTGGTCGTTCCCACCACTATCCTTGAACAGCATCCAGCCGAGCAGTCCGAGCATCAGGAACCCGCCACTGAGATTGCCCATCACAACAGCCGGACTGTGCAAGCCCCCTGATTTTATTCCGAGTAAGGCCAGGAAGACCGTCAGTCCCAGCAGTGCAAGTGAAATCAGCCGGTCTCTTCTGAGTCTGAGGGACAAACCCACCAATAGAACAATCAACAAACCCAGCACGCTCGCTACCAGGCGGTGCAGAGGCGTTGCCCACGCCAGGGGTTGACTGGCTTGGGCCACAATACGCTGGTAAGCATTTTCACTGGATATCGTCTGACTAACCGCAGGTGGATCACCAATTCGCCCATAACATGCGGGCCAATCCTCACAACCGATACCGGAATGTGCCAAACGAAGATAGGCGCTCAGGGAAACCAGCACCATGACCAGCAACAATGACATCCAGATCGTCGCCCTCATACCACTGCCCCTCCTACTCCTTAACCCGTTGCATCAGGCTGGCCTCACCCCTCACCAGTCTTACCCTCGCCGGTGTTGCTTTCCATTCGACCCGGTCATGACCGAATTTGAAGCTCCATCGCCAGGCCGCGTTGTATTGAAACTGGTAATCATTACTCGACCAGTATTCATCAGACTGGGTGTATGGGAAAAAATCCATATTGATGGTCGGCGGATTATCCTGTTTGCGCGGGTCGGAGATCGAGCCCAGTTCATCGCGTGATGGCATACGCCAGTCACTGTGCCCGCAATAACCGCTTTGGTTAACCGCGCTGACGTATGCGCTGGTATCGCATTCGCTGCCGCTACACATACCAGCATTCTTAACGCCACGGTAATCCAATTCACCCTCAAATGACTCGTCAGGGCTGTACCAACTGTAGGTATTGCGCCAGTCGCGTAGCCCCGGCAGGTCAGATTTGACTTCCCATACCAGGCCGATGAACTGGTCCTGCACACAATCATTCTCCCCCGGTTTGCCTTCCACAGGCTGACCAACGGGGCCAATGGCCAGGTACTTGGTATCATGAATTCCCGGGCCGGGACCATCTTCGCGTTCACAGGCGCTGAGTAGAAAAAGGATTGCAGTCACTGCGAATAAGCCTGGTGCAATTTGCGGGTTTATCATTTGTCTATTTTTCTCCACTGAAGATCCTTAACAAGAACATGATAACGAACTGTAATTGATCTTTCTCAAAATTCTAACTGATCTATGTCATTAACTTTCAATATTTTTCTGTTAATGTTACATTGAGAGCATATTGTTTTTTAAACTATAAACGATTCATACAGGGAGACTATTATAGTGAATCAGGAAACCCCGGCTACGCCCCAAACGGAACGCATTCCCATCATGCAACGCATTATAGATAACCCCTTCTTGCTTTTGTTCATTGGTGTCGTTGTTCCCACAGTGTTTTACGTAGTCTGGGGAATAATGGAACTGGTGAGCATACCCCTCGCAAACTAATCATAAAAAAAGAGGTGAAATCGTGACTTCCATTCAACCACCTTCAGAAACCATCTGGTGGAAACAACCACTGGATCGCGTCGAGGGAACCTGGATCGCCATTGCGCTCGTTTGGTCCCTTATCATGTTCGTTATGATGCCCGTGTGGCATATTTATGGAAAGCAGAATCTTTCCAATGAAGCTTACAGAACCACACCTGCCGCCTACATGGCGAAGACCCAGGCGATGGTGGACCAGTACACCGTACGCACCATGACTGATCAACAGATCCCCGTGGTCAAGCCACCACCAGGCAGCGATGTCTACCTGCTAGGCAGGTTGTGGCAATGGTGGCCAATCCTGGAATTGGAAAAAGGTCAGACCTACCGCCTGCATATCGCATCCATGGACTGGCAGCACGGATTCTCGCTACAACCACAAAATATTAACTTACAAATCCTGCCTGGTTACGAAATGGTAGTAACCATTACACCTGACACCAGCGGGGATCAGACCATTATCTGTAATGAATATTGCGGCATCGGTCATCACAATATGTTGGGCAAAATCCTGGTTACAGAGGGTGGATCATGAAAACAGAACAATTCAGAACCTGCCCGGAATCGGGACTACAGTTTCATAAACCAGCAGAAATGCTGACACGTGCCAATGCGGTACTTGCCGTAGTCATGCTGCTTATTGGCGGCTTGTCAGCACTGGCGGTCACACTGACACGCTGGCCGGCTGTGCACTTGCTTCCAGCGGACAGATTTTACCAACTACTGACCTTCCATGGCGTCAACATGCTGATCTTCTGGATCATCTTCTTCGAGATTGCAGTGCTGTATTTCTGCTCCTCGACGCTGTTGAGGTGCCGATTGGCAACACCTAAAATCGCCTGGCTTGGCTTTGGATTGATGGTGGCGGGTGCAATCGTTAATAACCTGGCAGTATTTGGTGGCCAGGCCAGCGTGATGATGACCTCTTATGTGCCCATGCCAGCCAATCCCAATTTCTACCTGGGTTTGATCCTGTTTGCAGTGGGCGCGCTACTTGGTTGTTTCGTATTCCTCGGCACACTGGTCATCGCCAAGGAAGAAAAAACCTATGAGGGGTCCATTCCACTGGTAACTTTCGGTGCGCTGACCGCATGTATTATTGCGATCTTCACCATTGCCATGGGCGCAGTGATCCTGATCCCGACCTACATGTGGTCAATGGGCTGGATCAGCCATATCGATGCCGCCATGTACCGCCTGCTCTGGTGGGCCTTCGGTCACTCATCGCAGCAGATCAATGTTGCTGCCCATGTATCTGTCTGGTACGCCATTGCCGCCATTGTGTTCGGCGCCAAGCCGTTGTCAGAAAAGGTCAGCCGTGCAGCGTTTTTCCTGTACATCTGCTTCCTGCAACTGGCATCGGCCCATCACCTGCTGGTTGATCCTGGCCTGAGTTCCACCTGGAAGATATTCAATACTTCCTACGCCATGTATCTTGCGGTACTTGCCAGCATGATCCACGGTTTGACCGTTCCGGGTTCAATCGAGGTCGCGCAACGCGCCAAGGGCTATACCAAGGGTATGTTTGAATGGCTGCGAAAAGCGCCATGGGGTAACCCGGTGTTCTCGGGTATGTTCATCTCGCTGATCGGTTTCGGCTTTATCGGTGGTATTTCCGGTGTGGTGATGGGAACCGAGCAGATCAATATCATTATCCACAACACCATTTATGTACCCGGTCATTTCCATGCCACAGTCGTCATCGGTACCACCCTGGCTTTTATGGCATTGACCTACTTCCTGATCCCGGTTTTGTTCCGGCGCCAGGTATTTTTGCCGGGTCTGGCCAAATGGCAGCCGTACATTTTTGGCATCAGCATGATGGTGTTTACCATGGTCATGATGGGTGCTGGAACACTGGGTGTTGAACGTCGGCACTGGGATATGGCATTCACCGACTCCGCACTGGGCTTTGACTACCCAGCCAGTGCTTATACCTTGATGGGGCTCGTTGGTATCAGCGGTACCCTCGCAATTGTCGGTGGTGGCATATACGTCCTGATCACTGTGGTCTCGGTATTCTTCGGTAAACGTGTCGAGTCCGAATCGCCCTACAGCGGTGCGACCACACGCCTGATGAAGGCTGAACCAACGATTGAGCCGGAAGGTGGCCATGTTGCTGCGGGCAAATTTGGTTTCGCAGCACCGGGAACCTTCGTTTTGGCGATATTCTTCCTGGCCATATTTGTCGTTTACTACGCAGTTAACTGGAAGTACCTGGCCTCTGTTTGGCCAATGTCATAGTTGACCTGATAAAGCTCTAAAAAACGCCGGACGATTTCGTTCGGCGTTTTTTTATGGGTATAATTACCCGCTTAAATTTTCTGGAATATATCACCGGTGAACACCGCAGCCTTCCGTTTTTCTGACTTTATTTTTGGCTTCGCCATCCTGCTATCAGTTTTGGCGAGCCAATATGCCTATGGCCAAGCGAAAGATGGATCCTACAGCGAGGATGAAGCACTGGAAATATCCCAGGCAGCTATCGGCAGGGAACTCGCCATGCTGGAATTCACCGACAGCTTCGGTCAACCTGTGAAGCTGGCAGATTATCGCGGCCAGCCACTATTGGTAAGCCTGATATTCACATCCTGCCACCACGTCTGCCCTGCCCTCACAAGGCATTTGAAAACGGCGGTTGATGCGGCACGCGAGGCACTTGGACATGACAGTTTCAAACTTGTGACGATTGGTTTTGACACGCCTAACGACACACCTGAGCGAATGCGGGATTTTGCCCATAAACAGGGTATCAACGATCCTGACTGGGTATTTCTTAGCGCTTCGGAAGAAACCATGGCAGAACTGGTGGAAAACCTCGGGTTCATTTATTTTAATACCCCTCGTGGCTTCGACCACATAACCCAGGTTACGATCGTGAACCGGGACGGCATGATCTACCAACAGGTCTATGGCGGTACATTTGAGTTGCCATGGCTGGTGGAGCCATTGAAAGACCTGGTCTTCAACCGACCCCAATCTGCGCATAATTTTTTCTCGGGCATGGTCGACAGAGTCAAGCTGTTCTGCACAGTTTACGATCCGAATACCGGTCGTTACCGCTTTGATTATTCATTATTTGTGCAGATTGCCATCGGTTCCTTTGTGATTCTGGGCGTTATCATCTATCTTCTGGTCGAAATTCGTCGCGCCCGCCGCAGAAAGAAAGGAATCTGAACCTTGTTAAGGACCATTCAAAAAGCCGGTCAACTCGCTTTTGAGTTGCCGCAAAGGTGGCTGGACCGGGCCTTTGGCAACACGCTGAACCCGCTTCGACACCTTGGTGCGTTGACAATTTTCTTTCTGTGGATCGTATTGATCAGCGGTATCTGGATCACAATTTTCTTCCATACCAGCGTGGTTGGCGCCTTTGAATCGGTCGAGTACATGACGATTGAGCAATGGTACCTGGGTGGTGTCATGCGCAGCTTGCATCGATATGCATCCGATGCTGCCATCGTAACGCTGGTGCTGCATATCTTTAAGGAGTTTGTCTTTGACCGTTACCGTAACGCACGCTGGTTTAGCTGGGTAACGGGTGTGCCCTTACTATGGATGATCATTCCCCTGGGCATCACAGGTTACTGGCTGGTATGGGATCAGCTGGCACTGTATGTGGCTCTGGTTTCATCAGAAATGCTGGACGCCCTGCCAATATTTACCGATTCAATGGCGCGTAATTTCCTCAGTGTGGAAGCACTCAGTGATCGCTTTTTCACCTTGATGGCTTTCACGCACATTATCGGCCTGCCGATTTTCCTGGTATTCAGTATATGGATTCATGTATTCCGCATCACCCGGCCGAAAATAAACCCACCGCGCAAGATAATGGTTGGTGCATTGGCGTCGATGCTTGCCTTGTCACTGGCTTACCCTGCCCTTAGCCAGGGCAAAGCCGACCCTGCCATGGTACCGGAAAGCCTGGCGCTGGACTGGTACTACCTGCTGATCTACCCGCTGCTGAACTACTGGCCACCTGCAACAGTATGGGTGTTGTTGATTGGTTTCAGCCTGCTGATATCTATTGCACCATGGTTACCACCAGCACGTAAAACTGCAGTAGTCAGGATTGATCTCGATAACTGTAATGGCTGCGAACGCTGTGTAGAAGACTGCCCCTTTGGCGCCCTGGAAATGGCTCCGCGCAGCGATGGTAAAAAATACGCAAACGAGGCCATCGTCTTAACCAATCTTTGTCTCAGTTGCGGGATTTGCGTGGGTTCCTGCCCCACGGCCACACCGTTCCGTACGCGCTCGGCATTATCACCCGGTATTGATTTACCTGACCAG
>PVMK01128354.1_pt1 | contig 34547 bp, 29 predicted proteins | sample 1853481 | NCBI WGS metagenome assembly PVMK01 (sample SAMN08533507, study PRJNA380276) | Marine sediment metagenome, whole genome shotgun sequencing project. | reverse complement strand
CATGTAAAATCATTGTCCTTGGTTTCAGGGGCATTTGCTGTTAAAGCATAACGCAGCACATCTTGCTGATCCGGAAAATCCTGTAAGTATTCATGCAGCCAGACCGCCCAATTTTTAGAAGTTGAAAGCTTATTACCTTCCAGATTTAAAAATTCGTTGGCTGGGACATTGTCGGGTAATATATAAGACCCTTCGGCCTTTAAAATAGAAGGAAAAATGATACAATGAAAAACAATATTATCCTTTCCTATAAAGTGCAGCAACCTGGTGTCTTTATCTTTCCAATAGGGTTCCCAGTCTTTACCTGCCCGTTCTGCCCATTCCTTGGTCGCCGATATATATCCAATGGGTGCATCGAACCACACATAAAGTACTTTGCCTTGGCCTCCTTCAACAGGAACGGGAATTCCCCAATCCAGATCCCTGGTCACAGCCCGGGGGCGTAGCCCGTCATCGATCCAGGATTTACATTGCCCGTACACATTGGGTTTCCAATCGTCTTTATGGCCTTCCAGGATCCATTCTTTTAGAAAAGCCTCGTGCTTGTCTAAAGGTAAGAACCAATGCTTGGTCTTTTTTAGAGTTGGTATGGCCCCTGTAATTGCAGATCTCGGATGGATCAGATCGGTCGCGTTATGACTTGTACCGCAATTCTCACATTGGTCGCCATAGGCTTCTTCATATCCGCATTTAGGACAAACTCCTATAACAAATCGATCTGCTAAAAACTGATTGGCCTCTTCGTCATACAATTGTTCCGTAACCTCTTCAATAAACTCGCCCTTATCGTACAAAGTTTTGAAAAATCAGAAGCCGTTTCATGATGGATCTTTGCAGATGTACGCGAATAATTATTAAAGGTAATACCGAATTCTTCGAACGATCTCTTGATAATAGCATGATACTTATCCACGATTTGCTGCGGGGACACCCCTTCCTTTTTTGCCTTTGATGGTAATGGGTACTCCATGTTCGTCACTACCACAAATAAAGGCGACATCATGGCCCTGCAATCTTAAATAACGGGCATAGATATCGGCAGGCACGTACACTCCGGCCAAATGCCCGATATGCAGGGGTCCGTTGGTATATAGTAAGGCCGCTGTTATGGTATAACGTTGTGACATTGTTGCTTCTTTTGAAGCCACAAAAGTACACATTTAACCCAAATTATGTATTAGAACTTTGTAATGAGGATTGAAAGCACAATAAAATAGGGCTTTTTCTAAGTTTCAGCATAACCTTGTTATGGTTAAACTTAAAAAAGTAGCATAGAGGTCTATTTTGCCGTGATTTCAAGTTGTAATAAATTTTCTAATGCATAATTTGGGTTTCGACAGCTTTATTGAAAAAAAATGTACATTTACAAAAAGGCCGTAATATGTTTTTAAATCGTATGTTAAATTGTGTAATATTTACCGTGTTTATTAACAGTGGGGCCTTACCGGCGCAAAATTCTAATTCATCAAAAACAGAAACAACAATGCATACAAAATTGATACGACCCCCATATTTGAAAGTAGGAGATACCGTCGCTATTGTTGCGCCTTCCGGGATACTAACAATCGCGGGAAGGAGATCGATCAGGCAAAAGAGCTATTAAAAAGCTGGAATTTAAATGTGGTTGTTGGCGCACATGTATTCAACAAAGCCGGACATTTTGCAGGAACCGATGCCGAGCGATGTGAAGATCTGCAAACTGCCCTTGACAACCCCAACGTAAAGGCCATTTGGTGCGCACGAGGGGGTTATGGAACGGTACGTATTCTGGACAAGATCGATTATACCAAATACAGGGCCCAGCCAAAATGGATCATTGGTTATTCGGATATTACGGCGATTCATAACCAGCTCAATAACCTGGGAAGCGAATCGATACATGCTATGATGTGTACGAGTCTAACCGATGAACTTGAGGAAATCAAGGAAAGCCTGGACAGCTTTAAAGCAGCCATTTTCGGATCCGCGCTGTCCTATACTCTGAAAGGCTCGAAGTATAACCGAACCGGAACCGCTTCGGGAGCACTGGTAGGTGGTAACCTCACTTTATTACATACCATGCTAGATCTGAAACCAGTATTGATACCAGCGGAAAAATACTTTTTTTTGAAGAAATCGGAGAATATGCCTACCATATCGATCGCATGTTACAAAGTTTGAAACGCGCAGGTTATTTTGATAACTGTAAGGGGATTATCGTCGGTAACATTAGCAAGGTGCGAAGAAATACCACCCCCTGGGGAAAACCGGTACAGCAACTCATTCTCGATGCACTTTCAGATTATGATTTCCCCATACTATTTGGTTTTCCGGCAGGGCATGAAAAGGACAATCGCGCCATGATACTTGGGAGAACTGTGGAATTAACCGTTAGTAATGAGGCCTCTTCTGTTGTTTTTAATAATTAATTCAATGTAGTTGCCCATATGAAAACCGCTTACTTTGGAATCAGTAAATCGAATAGGATATATTTTGACAAAGAAATCGAACAGCTTAAAAAATGCCTGGCAAAACACGGAATTGATCTTTTTGTCTTTGTTGATAAATACAATTTTAATACGGGCCGGGAAAAAGAGCTGATGACAACAACATTTAAAGAAATCGATGCATCGGAATTCCTTATTGTCGAAGTCTCAAAAAAGGCCATTGGCGTAGGCATTGAAGTTGGCTATGCTTTTGCAAAACGAAAGCCCATAATTTATATAAAACGGAAGGAAGCGAAGCATTCTACTACAGTTGACGGATGTTCCGATTTTGTTATTGAGTATGAAAATGAATTTCATTTAAGTGAAGAAATTGATAAGCTATTTATTAATAATTTAGATGTTTTTAAAACAATCAAGGACATGAATTATGACTTATGATCAACGCTTTATTTGATCGTCGGAACTATCCGACTTTAGATGAAAATATATACTTAAATCAGGCATCTCTTGGACTGATTGGGCAACCAGCAGTGATTGCCATGCATCGATTTATTGACGATTTTGCGCGTCATGGCAATTGCTTTATGTCCGATAAAGATGAAGTCGCCTATCTCAATGCATTGCGTACAATTGCTGCAACACTATTTGGTTGTCCTTCAACTCATATGGCAATAGTGTCAGGAGCCAGTGAAATATTAGCTCAGATTCCTTTACTCATTCAGCTCGAGGCTAACAGTACCATTGTAGTCGTTTCATCCGACTTTCCAGCAATTACTCGTCCATGGCTTCGTCAAGAAGCTCTTGGTAATTGTCAAATCCTCTTTGTTGGAGATAACCCATTAGAAGATCTAACCGATGGACTCATTCAAGCAATTGACGAAAACACTTCTGTTGTTGCAGTAAGCAGCGTGCAATACGCAACCGGAACAAAGGTAGACATAAACCGCTTAAGTCAAGCCACTTCACGAGTAGGAGCTTACCTAATTGTAGATGTAACTCAAGCAGCAGGAGCAAGTGTCTTTGATGTGAGTTCATGGAATGTTGATGCAGTTGTATCCAGTGGTTATAAATGGCTGGGAGGACATGGCGGAGTTGCATTGGCAATGATGTCCCCTCGTTTTCTTGATAATATTCCTCCAATAACAGGATGGATGGGAGCGCCTGATCCTTTTAATTTTAATGCAAAATCAATATTATTGTCAAACGATGCACGACGATATACGCAGTCAACCATGTCTTACGCATCCATCTCTTGTCTGACTACTGCAATTGAACAATTGAAAGTTTTAGGTGAAGCAAAAATTGAGACCCATTCAAGAAAATTAGCAAGCCTCCTTATTAAAGGGGCTTCACATCATGGCTGGTCTTCCTTTAGACCGCTAAGTGACTCAGCAGCATGTTCTCATATTATTGCCCTGTCTCATCCGGAAAAATCGATAGATGAAACAATGAATATACTGGTTGATCACAATATTATCTGTAGTTCACGCGGTGGAAGAATTAGGGTTTCTCTTGCTCCTTACAATGATGAAAATGATATTAAAAGACTTGTTCAAACATTAGAAATGTAAATTGCCGGTATTCTGTACATAGTGAATTTCTATAAACTTAAGGTTTATGAATTAGGGATCGGCCCGACAATAAGCAATTGATTATATTGGTGCAAATTATAATACATAAACTTTAAATAGTAATAAATAAAAAGCAGGATGAGATTCCTGCTTTCGCAGGAATGATATGGCACATCATAACAAACTTGGCAAAAAAGGAGAGCAGCTTGCAACAGATCATTTGTTACAGCATGGATATGTAATTGAAGAGCGAAACTATCGCTTTCAAAAAGCTGAAGTTGACATCATTGCCAGAAAAGGAAACGTATTAGCTGTTGTAGAGGTTAAAACACGATCGACCGTAGATTTCGGTAATCCGCAGGACTTCGTAAAACGAAAACAAATTCAACGCCTCGTTGAAGCCGTTGACCACTATGTGAACGAGAATCAATTGGATGTGGAAGTGCGGTTCGATATCATCGCCATAATTAGAAGTGGCAATTCCTTTAACATAGAGCATTTGGAAAATGCCTTTTATCACTTTTAATTCCCGTGTAAACGGGAATCTCATTAATGTCATCCTGAACTTCCTGCCCAGCAGGCAGGCGGGGATTCAGGATCTCATCAATCGAAGTTCTTACAATACCAGGAATTTGTTATTGCGAATCACTTAAAAACTTTATTAAAGTATCGACATCCTTGGGCTTTGCAATAATATTTTTGTCTGCATTTATTACGAAATACGTCGGAGTTCCTGTTATATTATAGTGGTTTCCTATTTCATTTTTCCATTTACCGAGGCCCAGGACATGTGTAAATTCGGGAAAGTTAAGACGTTCCATACTCCAACGCTTAGGTTCATCTTCTAATCCGATGGCAACCACTTGTACATGACCCTCTTCCAATGCGCTTATAAAGGACTGTAATTCCGGAATCTCCTCTAAGCAATGCGAGCAGTTACTACTCCAAAATACGATAATATAAGTTTTTGCGTTATCCAATTCGGAAAACCAAATGGTTTCCGTGCCCGGTTCTTCTTCCAAGACAATTTCAAAATCAGGCGCCGGATTCCCTAAAGATAAACTTTTAAAAATCGTCAATCTGTTAACGGTTTCCATGTCGTTTAACGCTTGAGCAATTTCAATCAAATAGGACTGGGCGATATAATTCGCAATGGCTTCTAAATTGGTATCGGCCATTTGCTGCCATAAGACTTCTAACAATCTCTTTTTAATAATAATATCGGCATCACTCATAGCCGTAACAACCTTATCTATATTGCTTTTATAGGTTTCATATTCGTCATCTCCCTGTAAAATCATTCCAAATACATAATTGAGTAAGCGCTCTATTAAAAAATTTGAACTTTGGAGTACTTCATTATTAAAATCCACATGATCGAAAAAGTGGGCTTTTAAGTTTTTGATATAGGTTTTAATATCTTCAAAACCTTCAGGAATATAAGGCCTGTTGGCTTTAATAAAATGCAAGGCAAAAGTTTCTTTTGCGGCCTCTTCGTAATTGGCCTGGGTTTCCCGCTGGGTTTTAAAAATTGAAGCTAATGCCAGGGAGTCACTACTCTGTTGATTGAAAAAGTTCCCAATGCTTTGACTTACCAATGACATGCTGTACGTGTAAGAACGGATCAATTTGTTCTCCATAGACTCCTGATATTCTATCCCGGTTTCGGTATTGAATGTGAGTGCAACATTTTCTTTGGCATTATAAATTATATCGAAATTATACTCCTCCTGAGGCAGAGCATATACGATCCGGTACATGCCTTTGGTTAAAGTAGAATCCATTTCGAAGGTAAAGTGCCCTTCTTCATTAACTTCGCAGTTTTTTATATAGACCGAGTTTGAAGGAGTGACCTTATACAAGAGGGCGAACTCAAATTCATTCGCTGGAGAAAATACGCCTTCAATGGTGTACTGTGCCATGGCAATTGCCGGTATAAATGCAATTAAGAACAGGATTCTTTTTAATCTGGTCTTACTAATAACAGGATTATTCGTTTTACTTGAGGTCACTTTTTATTTTTCTTATTTGTTTTCAACAATCAAGCCAAAATGTCTTGCATAGCGGTTAAGGCCTGTTTTATGGTTATAATATTTTCAAAAGTAAGCAATAATCGTAAGCCATTTCTGGTTTGTTTCTCTTTCATTGTACAAGCCTTCGGATGGGATTGAATAAACTGCAATATTTTAGTGAAACGTGTACTTTGATAAAATCCACTTTGCTGATTACTAATGAAATAACCCGTTATTTTGCCCTTTTTCATAATGACCTTCTCCAATCCCAGTTGGGTGGCCATCCATTTTATTCTTACACTATCCAATAGATCTACAACCTGTGTTGGAAGCTCCCCAAAGCGATCCCTGATCTCCGATTCAAAATTTTGAAGTTCTTCATCGGTCTTGAGCGTATTCAATTGGGTATATAGATTAAGCCGTTCCGAAATATTATTTACAAAGTCGTCTGGAAATAAGAGCTCGAAATCGGTATCGATTGTGATGTCTTTTACATAATCTTTATCTTCATCATTATCGTGATATAACTCCTTGAATTCATTTTCTTTTAATTCTTCAATAGCCTCGTTCAATATTTTTTGATAGGTATCAAAACCGATCTCATTTATAAAACCGCTTTGTTCTCCCCCAAGCAGATCACCGGCACCGCGAATCTCCAGGTCTTTCATGGCAATATTGAATCCACTGCCGAGGGCTGTAAATTGCTCGAGGGCAGTAATACGCTTCCTGGCCTCAGTAGTCATTGCCGAATATTCGGGAGTAATGAAATAACAAAACGCTTTCTTGTTGCTCCTACCTACCCGGCCCCGCATTTGATGCAGATCGCTCAAGCCAAAATTATTGGCATTATTGATAAAAATGGTATTCGCATTGGGAACATCCAGTCCGCTTTCAATGATCGTGGTGCTTACCAATACATCGAACTCCCCATTCATAAAGGCCAGCATGAGCTGTTCGAGTTTCCTCCCTTTGAGTCGTCCATGCCCAATTCCTATTTTGGCATCGGGTACAAGACGCTGTATCATTCCGGAAACCTCCTTTATATTTTCGATGCGATTATGCACAAAAAATATCTGCCCTCCACGTTGAATTTCGTAACTAATGGCATCCCTTATGGTTTCTTCATTAAACCGGACAACATGGCTTTCAATAGGATACCTGTTAGGTGGTGGCGTTGTAATTACGGAAAGGTCCCTTGCTGCCATTAAGCTAAACTGCAAAGTCCGTGGTATTGGGGTGGCTGTTAATGTTAATACATCGACATCTTCTTTTATGGTCTTCAACTTTTCTTTAACCGCGACACCAAATTTTTGTTCCTCATCAACAATAAGTAATCCGAGGTCTTTGAATATTACATTGTTATTGGCCAATTGATGTGTGCCAATTACAATATCTACATGGCCATTTTCTAATCCTTCAAGCGTTTCTTTTTTTTGTTTAGTTGTTCTAAAACGATTCACATAATTTATTACTACCGGAAAATCCTTCAGGCGTTCCCTGAAAGTCCTGTAATGTTGAAATGCCAAAATGGTCGTAGGTACCAATATAGCCACCTGCTTGCCATTATCGACCGCCTTAAAGGCCGCACGAATGGCCACTTCGGTCTTACCAAAACCTACATCACCACATATTAAACGGTCCATGGGACGCTGGCTTTCCATATCCACTTTTATATCTTCAGTGGCTGTGATTTGGTCGGGAGTGTCTTCGAACAAAAACGAAGCTTCCAATTCGTGCTGCATATAACTGTCCATAGCATATTGATGGCCATTTTGTGTTTTTCGTTTGGCATACAACTTAATAAGATTGAATGCGATCTCCTTTACCCTGGACTTTGTTTTCTGCTTAAGGGTTTTCCAGGCCTTACTTCCCAGTTTATAGATTTTTGGAGGTTTTCCGTCCTTGCCATTAAACTTGGTGATCTTATGTAAAGAGTGGATACTTAAGTATAATATATCCCGTTCGCCATATATCAATTTTATCGCTTCCTGCTGTTTCCCTTCGACATCAATTTTTTGCAAACCACCGAATTGCCCTATACCATGATCAATATGCGTTACATAATCTCCTTTATCCAGCTTGGTAAGTTCTTTTAAGGTTATGGCTTGCTTTTTGGCATACCCGTTTTTAAGATGAAACTTATGGTAGCGCTCAAAGATCTGATGATCGGTATAACAGGCTATTTTGTTGTCATGATCTATAAATCCCTGGTATAAGGGCAGGACAATTGTTTTATAATGCACGTCTTGTTCAACATCCTCAAATATATCATGAAACCGTTTTGTTTGTTGTTCGCTTGTACAAACAATATAATTGACAAACCCCTTTTCGTGATTATTATTTAGATCGTCGATGAGTAAATCGAATTTTTTATTAAATGACGGTTGTGGAGTCGTATGGAATTCAACCGGGAGGTCCTCACTGAAATACGAGGCGCTTCCAAACTCCACCAGGGTAAAATCCAATAATTGCCTCTTTAGCAATTCCGAATTACAGAACAGCTCTTCGGGGGAGGTATGATCCATCTCTGTTGACAGGTTCCCAAATGCCTCTATAGCCTTACTGAAGGATAGATCTATTCTCGAAAAAAGAAGGTCCACATTTTTAGAAAAAATGACCGTTTTGGATGCTATATACCGTAAAAAACTCTCTCGTTTTTCGTCCAAAAATTTATTCTCTAAATTTGGAATGATGTTTATCCTTTTGATCTGGTCTGTGGAGAGTTGTGATTCGACATCAAAGGATCTCAGGCTTTCTATTTCATCTCCGAAGAATTCAATTCTGTAAGGCTCATCGTGTGAAAACGAAAATACATCTACGATCCCTCCCCGGACCGAAAATTCTCCGGGGTCCGTTACAAAATCGACACGACGGAACTGATACTCGAACAAAACCTCGTTGACAAAATCTATAGTTAATTCATCACCAACCGAAACTTTTAAGGTATTGCGCTCCAGTTCTTTTCTTGTCACCACTTTTTCAAAAAGGGCGTCGGGGTAGGTTACGATCAGCGCCGGTTTTTTGCGTGAATTGATGCGGTTTAATACTTCGGCCCTCAGGAGCACATTGGCATTATCTGTCTCTTCAATTTGATAGGGTCTTCGGTAACTACCGGGATAAAAAAGAACATCCTTTTCGTTGAGGAGCTGCTCCAGGTCATTGAGATAATAGGCGGCCTCTTCCTTATCACTGAAAATTAACAGGAATGGCTTCTCGGCCTTCTTGAATAACGTGCTAACAGCAAAGGAAAATGAGGATCCGACCAGGCCTTTTAATAGGGATTTACTTTGCGGCAGGGCAATAGTATTTTCCAGTTTTTGCATGCGCAAAGACTGTGCATAGATTTGCGAGAGGGCAGATTTACTCACATAAAATAATTTGTGCAAATATATAATAATACTTCATTAGAATTTTAATTTTTATGCCACTAAAATCTTTAATAATATTATATTTGCACTACCTAAAAACAATAACAATTTATGTCAATTTCAGATTTATTCGACAGTGGATTTAGAATACGTAACGAGGATCATTTTGCTTCTATAGTGAGAGTTGCCATGGATGATGGAGCGATTTCAGATCAGGAAAAAGAATTCCTCGACAGGCTGGCCAGAAATTTGGATGTTTCGGACGTCCAATACAAACAGATTTTAAAAGATTATAAGTTTCATCCCATAAATCCGCCAGCATCCTATAACAAGCGGCTGGAGCGTTTATACGATCTGTCCCGGATGGTATTTGTAGATCATATTAAGGGGGATCACGAAGAGATTTTATTGAGAAAGATTGCCATAGGTCTTGGATTTTCCACACAGAATGTAAAATATATTGTGGACAAAGCTTTATCATTAGTAAGTGAATTTGTGGGCCTAGATACCTTTATCCACGAAATGAAAAATATGTATAAGTAAATTTATAATACTAAAAAGGCTCGCGATGCGAGTCTTTTTTTTAGTTATTGATGATCTTTTCCTGGTGATTAATGGATTCCTGGTGAATGGCTTTAAACAGTCGTAAAATAAATTCTTCGCTCAGCCCTTTGGATTCCCCTTCCAACACCATTTTCCCTAAAATTTCATTCCATCGCTTACTTTGAAGCACAGCGACATTTCTTTCTTTTTTAAGCACTCCTATTCCGTCTGCAGCCTTCATACGTTTGCCCAGTAATTCAATGACCTGATTATCTACGACATCGATCTGCGCTCTTAGGTTATTCAATGCATTCATATAATCGACTTCGGCATCGGATACTTTTTTGATCTTTAGATCTTTCATGATCCGGATCAAGCTTGCCGGGGTTACCTGTTGTGCGGCGTCGCTCCAGGCATTATCCGGATCGAAGTGGGTTTCGATCATTAAGCCATCAAAATTTAAATCCAATGCGATCTGTGATACATCAAAGATCATATCTCTTTTTCCTGTAATATGTGACGGATCATTAATTAAAGGTAGATCGGGAAATCTGGATTGTAATTCAATGGCAAGCTGCCATTCGGGATTATTTCTAAATTTCGTTTTCTCGTAGGTAGAGAATCCTCTGTGGATAGCTCCCAGCTTTTTAATATCGGCAGTCGCAAGGCGCTCAATGGCTCCTAACCACAATGCCAGATCGGGATTTACAGGATTCTTTACCAATACTATTTTATCGGTTCCCTTTAGCGCATCGGCAATTTCCTGAACTATAAACGGACTTACTGTCGAGCGGGCCCCGATCCACAAAAGATCAATATCGTGTTCTAAAGCCAGTTCCACATGGGTTCTGTTAGCAACTTCGGTTGCTGTTTTTAGTCCTGTTTCTTCCTTGACCTTTTGCAACCATTTTAGTCCTAAAGCACCGACGCCTTCGAACATACCCGGGCGTGTTCTGGGTTTCCATATTCCCGCCCGGTAATAATTTACATCGGTGTTTTTTAATTCATGCGCAATTTTTAATACGCTCTCTTCGGTCTCTGCACTGCATGGACCTGCAATAACTAATGGATGATCTAATGCCAGATCATTTAACCACGTTCTCATTTGTTTTGAATTTTCCATAAGCCCTTTTCTCTTTAACACATTTTCCCAAAGGAAAAAATCTATCCTTAATTATTAATTTATTTACGTTTAACTTTTAATATTTAATCTCAACCTTTATTGTATTCCTTTTAATATTTTTTTGATATAATTGGTGTTTTTCATTTCATTGTAAATGGCATCAAAATCATCATTTTCCATTAATGCTTTAAATTGTGAAAGATTGATTATGTACTCTTCCAATGTTTCAAGAACATTGGCTTTGTTCTGTTTAAAAATGGGCGCCCACATTTCGGGTGAACTTTTTGCCAGCCTTACAGTAGATTCAAATCCACTTCCGGCCATATCAAAAATGTCGCGTTCGTTCTTTTCCTTTTCTATTACGGTCTTTCCCAACATAAACGAGCTGATATGAGACAAATGGGACATATAAGCGATGTGTTTGTCGTGAGCTTCTGGATTCATATATCGAATTCGCATTCCAATATCAACAAATAAGGCGATTGCCTTTTGCTGAAGTTTGAACGCTGTTTGTTCAACTTCACAAATAATATTGGTCTTGTTTCGAAATAATTCTAAAAATGCGGCTTTAGGCCCGGAAAACTCCGTCCCCGAAATGGGGTGTGTTGCCAAAAAATTTCTCCGCTTTGAGTGATTGGCTACGGCTTTACATATATCGGATTTTGTCGAACCTACATCCAATACCAGAGTATCATCGGAAACCCTGTCCAAAATTTTAGGTAATTCGGTTACCGACGTATCCACCGGGATTGCCAGGATAACGACTTCGGCTTTTTCGATATCCTCAACATTTGCTTTCTTATTGATAATATTTAGTGACAAGGCCTCGTTCAAATGCGCCGGGTTATTATCTATTCCATAAATAACAACATCCGGATATAACTTCTTTATATTTAAAGCAAAGCTTCCTCCTATTAACCCTATTCCTATTATATATATATTTTTCATCGTATCCTGGCTATTGCTTCTTCTATATCTTCGGTTGGAGCACATAATGAAAATCTTACATAACCTTCACCTTTAGTTCCAAAAATGGTTCCGGGTGCAATAAATATATGATTGTTCTTGAGCAAGACTTCAATAAATTCTTCGGCTTTAACCATGGGAGGGAGCTTTGCCCATACGAACATGCCCGAGGCCTTCTTATCGAATGTACAATTTAATGCCTCCGCGAGTTCCCAAACCAGTTTTCGTCGCTGTTCGTAAACACTGTTAAGGCTAATAAACCACATTTCAGAACAATTTAAGGCTTCGACGGCTCCCTTTTGAATGCCGTAAAACATGCCTGAATCCATATTACTCTTAACTTTTAGAATGTTATTGATATGTTTATAATCTCCTAATACCATACCTACACGCCAACCCGCCATATTGAAGGTTTTGCTTAAAGAGTTAAGCTCTAAACTCACCTCCTTTGCTCCCTTAATATCCAGTAGACTCGTGGGTTTGTCATTCAATATAAAACTGTAGGGATTGTCATTGACTATTAATATATCATTGTCCTTAGCAAGCGCTACGAGATCCATAAAAAACGTATGGGTAGCATGCGCTCCGGTAGGCATATGGGGATAGTTGATCCACATTAATTTTACTTTGCTTAAATCGAGCTGTTTTAAGGCCTCCATATCGGGTAACCAGCAATTTTCTTCCGTGAGTTCGTAAAGGACCGGGGTTGCCCCCACCAATTTGGCAACAGCCTGATAGGTAGGGTAACCGGGATTTGGAATTAATACTTCATCGCCGGGATTTAAATAGGCCATGGAAATGTGCATGATGCCTTCCTTGCTTCCCATTAGAGGAAGGATTTCGGTTGATGGGCTTAAGGATACCCGAAATTGCTCCCTATAAAATGCCGCCATAGCTTCTCTTAACTCTGGTAAACCCTGATAACTTTGGTATTTATGAGCATTTCTGTCTGTAAGGCTTGAGTTTATCGCGTCAATTACCCTTTGTGGTGGCTGCAAATCCGGACTCCCGATCCCTAAATTTATCACAGGTTTACCACTGGCCTTAAGCAGGTTTACCTCTCTTAATTTCTTAGAGAAGTAATATTCTTCAACCGTATGCAATCTGTCAGCCGGTACGATCATATTTTTGCATTTTTATATTCGCCCAGCACTTTAAAATCCATTGCCATTATTTCTATAATTGACTTTGCCTTCTTATAATCACTGTAACTATCGAAAGTCACATCTACAAAAAATGCATATTTCCAGGGCGTATCAATTATGGGCAAGGATTGAATTTTGGTCAAGTTGAGTTTGCAATCACTAACCACATTAAGTATGGTCGCCAAACTCCCACGTTTATGATCTAATTCAAATTTTAAAGATGCCTTATTTATTTCTGTTTCAGGAATTTCATGATTTTCACGTTTAACAATTACAAACCGTGTTTCATTACGCCTTATGGTTTGAATACCTGTAGCCAGAATATCAAGCTCAAATATTTCGGCAGCCAATACACTTGCAATGGCTCCAATATGCTGCAATTGATTATTATGAATGCGTTGCGCAACCTCCGCGGTGTCCTTGTCCTCAACCAACTTGATATGGGGATGTTTTTTAAAGAATTCCTTGCATTGCAATAAGGCCATGGGATGAGAATATACCTCTTTTATATCTTCAATACGCTGTCCCGGCAGAGCCATTAAATTGTGTTGAACATCGGTATATTGTTCTCCTACAATATACAAATGATGACTATCTATAAGAGCGTAATTGGGTATTATAGATCCGGCGATAGAATTTTCTATCGCCATGATTACTGCATCGCTCTCCTTGTTTATTAAACTTTCCACAGCTCTATCGAATGACAAACATTCTATAACATCGATATCTTTCTCAAAATATTGCTTTGACACAATATGGTGAAACGATCCCTTAACGCCCTGTATTGCTACTGATTTTATCAAAATCTAGATTCTTTTTATAAGATCCCAATTTTCATTGGGATTTGTTCAACTAATTAGTTGAACAAAAAAAGTCCCGATTCAATATCGAGACTTATATTTTAATTTATGTTTAATAAATTACACATACAACGCCTCGACCCTTTTGCTAAAAAAGAAATAGAACCAGTTATAATATGTATAATTTATTGTGTTTGTCATAATTACCCGGCTAAAGTAAATAATATTTTAACAAATCAAAATATGAGGCTGTGTTTTTTATGCTTTCGCTTAAAGTTTTAAAGATTTTCAAGGAAATGGCGATTAAAATTATGCAATGTTTATTCTTAATGCCACCAAATCATTAGTCTTCAAAAATCAGCCGACCGGTGTAAAGTTCTTCTACCGCGACTGTTGCAGGTCGGTTAACAGAAATTAAATCTCCGGTACTAAAGAGCTCTCCCGTTAGCGAGAGTTGTGGATTTACGATCATATCGTTACTTCCGCGGTGAAATACATCTACATTTTGAGCAATTAGGTTTTCTCCCTCAAAACGTCCGGAACCGGCAAAAAATCCAACGTTTAGATTTTCGGTCTGCCCTCTAATATAAAATGATGAAATATTGTTGGCTGTAATCCTTATTTGAGTGGAGTTTACATGCAATCGAAAATCGCCAATCGTAAAACTACCGGGGAAATTAAAATCCTCCGAAATGAGATGCAAATTATCATAATCCAGCACCCCATCTGAAGAAATATCGTATTGCGTAGAGCTTCTTACCTCCTTTATGTTTGGAGCTGTCACATATATCTTGGTGATACCATATTCCCGCACGTAATTACAGTTATTGTGATCGAATAATTGCAATTGATCGTCAACAACTTTGGCTTCGACATCATTCAGCAAATTTTTTCCGGTCTCAATAGTGACCTTGTATTCCGCCGCGGTTTTAAGTATTAATTCTATGTCACGATTAACCAGTATTTTTTCAAAATCGGGCACGGCAATGTCTTGCAGTACGGTGGCACCAGAAGTTTGAAAACAGTCATTGGCATCTTCACTATTGCAATTAAGCAATAAAATTGATACCATTAATATGTAGATCATTTTCTTCATTTACAATCGTATTCCAATTCCAAATTCTACGGCTTCAGCCTTCGCAGCATGTGATTTTAAGGTCAAGGCTGCAAACCATTTATCTCCAAAATAACGTTTTAACCCTACCCTTAAATAGGTTCTGTCCACAAAATCGAAGGGATAATAGACATAATACCCAAATTGGGTCACTACAGAAAAATTATTTACAAATAATTCATGGCCTGCAAACAGGCCTACACGCTTGTAATCTGTATCCTTATCAACTTTGTTTTCGGGGAATTCGGGAAAGGCCACAGATTCAAAGGCAATGAGTTCCTTTAAAAAGTTCGAGAAGAATATTTCAGTTCCCAATTGGAAGGCACTCTTGCGATTGATACGCTTATCAGCATAAGCAGAAAAAATATAAAACGGAAATTGCCCGCTATCTATGATGTCGCTTTCATTGATCCCGCTTCTAAAAACAAAATTATATTTTATGGGTTGTGTGAATTTTTCTTTGGTTATTGTATGTATATATTCGGGTACTTCGTCCTCCAAACTATAGGTAACACCAAAATTAAAAGCTATAGAATTAATACTGGTATTTGGCGCTTTAACGTTTGCGTTGGAGTAATGGACCAAAGATAATCCCGCCTGTAATCCAAACCCATCCAAAATTCGTTCCTTCTTATAATTTACCATCACGTATGTACTGCTCATGAATTTAGAGCCAAAAGCAATGTTTTTATGGTTTTCCGCTTTATCATAAGGATTTGAGGTAAATGCCAGTCCCTGGGCGATACGAAACATAACATTGCGTTTAAAAAAGTAAAAATTATAATGCCCGTAGAATGCATAATTTAGTCCCAGTTCGCCATTCTTCAAATCCTGGTAACTAAACGATATGCCGTAATCGGGGTAATTAAATCGCTGTTCCCAATCGTTCTTCCCATAAGTTTTCTTATTCCAGCCTATAATGGTGCCTTCGGGATGTCCTTTAATTAAATGCAAAATATCGTCATTGTGTAATGCAATATTGCCCCTAAAATAATTTACATCAATATATGAAGTTGAAGATTTCTTTTCCTGGGAAAAGCAGAACATACTGCAAGCAATGCAAACAAAAACAAAATATTGCCTCATTAATCGGTTAATTAAGAGGCAAAAATAACAGAATAATTAAAATATTTGTGATGCTATGGCATTAATATTATCACTTCGACCCATAGAGTAGTAATGCAAAACGGGTGTTCCGGCCTCTTTTAGTTCTTTTGATTGTTGAGTACACCATTCTACACCCACTTGTCTCGCAGCCACATTATCCTTGCATTTAACGATTTCCATAATGAGATCCTGGGGTAAATCGACATGAAAACGATGTGGGATCGTATTGAGTTGTTTTTTTGTCGAAATAGGTTTTAATCCCGGAATGATAGGCACTGTAATTCCTTCTTTTCTACATTTATCGACAAATTCGAAATACTTCTTATTATCAAAAAACATTTGAGTTACAATATAGGTGGCTCCTTTTTTAATTTTCTTCTTCAGGAAATGAATATCGCTATCTAAACTTGGGGCCTCCATATGTTTTTCGGGATAAGCTGCCACCCCGGTACAAAAATTAGTTGGAGAGGAATTTAACAATTCGTCATCCAGATATATCCCATTATTTAAGTCTTCAATTTGCGATACCAATCCGCTTGCATACACATGTCCATCTGGATCCGGTTTAAAATACGTCTCACTCTTTACGGCATCGCCACGCAATGCCATGACGTTATCAATATCAAGATAATCCAGGTCAATGAGAAAATTTTCGGTGTCTTCTATGGTAAATCCACCACATAAAATATGGGGTATGGCATCCACCTGATATTTGTTTTGAATGGCTGCACAGATTCCGACCGTTCCCGGTCGTTTTTTAACGACTTGTTTTTTAAGCAATCCATTGTCCTGTTTCTTATATACATATTCCTCACGATGATAGGTCACATCTATAAAGGGCGGATTAAATTCCATTAAGGGATCTATATTATCGAAAATGGATTGAATGTGTTGCCCTTTTAACGGAGGTAATATCTCGAAGGAAAACATGGTGTCTCCGTTGGCATTTATTATGTGGTCTGTAACTTTCATAATTATTTCCTGCGAAAGCAGGAATCTTTTTAATTGTAATATTTAATAATCAAATTTTTCACTTTATCTTTTCTTTTCGTCACGTTTCGACTGCGCTATACGAGACATAAACATACTTTTTCATTCCTTTAGTCATCATTCGACAAGATTTGGATTTAACCATTTTCTGGCTTCCTCGATATCTATTTGCCTTCTTTTGCTATAATCTGCTAATTGGTCTTTAGTTATTTTTCCCAGTCCGAAATATTTAGATCTCGGATTTCCAAAATAATATCCGCTAACACTGGCGGCGGGCCACATGGCAAGGCTCTCCGTAAGCTTAACGCCAATCGATGATTCTACATTCAGCAATTTCCATATGGTCTTTTTTTCCAAATGATCCGGACAGGCCGGGTAACCGGGGGCCGGACGAATGCCCAGATAAGATTCTTTAATTAATTCGACATTTGAAAGTGCTTCGTTTTTAGAATATGCCCAATAATTTGTCCGCACTTCTTTATGCAAATATTCTGCAAATGCCTCAGCCAATCGATCTGCCAAAGCCTTGATCATAATAGAATTATAGTCATCAAGATCGGCTTCAAAATGCTCGGCCAATTCCTGAGTGCCAAAACCTGTGGACACACAAAAACAACCCATATAATCCTGTTTTCCGGAATCTTTAGGCGCAACAAAATCGGCAATGGCAAAATTTGGAGCGCCTTCCCTTTTTTTTAGTTGTTGGCGAAGGGTTATAAATGTAATTTTTTCTTCGTCTGTTTTAATGTGATTTCTCTCTTCGTTCGAAATGACAGATAGATCCACTTCTATATCGTCATCGTTTATTGTATTTGCAGGAAATAGTCCGAATATAGCTCTGGCTTTTAATAGCTTTTCATTGAATATTCGCTTTAGCAATACCTGGGCATCTTCGAACAATTCGGAGGCCTGTTTTCCAACGACATTATCGGTTAAAATATCCGGATATCTACCATGAAGGTCCCAACTTCTGAAAAAAGGAGACCAATCGATATAATCTTTAAGTATTGAGATATCAAAATCCCGGATGGTCTTTATCCCAAGTTGTTTTGGTTTAATAATTTCGGTCGTATCCCAATCAATCCTAAATTTGTTCTTTCGTGCCGCTTCAATTGTGATATATTCCTTTCTTCTGGTCCTGCTTAAAAACTGCTCTCTAAACTTATCGTACTCGGCTCTTATTTGCTCTTTATACAGACGATTGTCCTTTTGCAATAAACTACTCACCACCGACACTGCCCTTGAGGCATCGTTAACATGTACCACCGTATGCTGATAGTGGGGTGCGATCTTTACCGAGGTATGTGCTTTCGAGGTCGTTGCTCCGCCAATAAGCAATGGAATCTCAAATTTTTCATTTTCCATTTCTTTAGATAGATAAACCATTTCATCTAAAGAAGGCGTTATCAATCCGCTTAACCCAATAACGTCAACTTGTTCTCTTTTAGCCGCCTCAATAATTTTCTCCGGCGGAACCATAACACCGAGATCGATAATTTCATAATTATTACAGCCTAATACCACACTTACAATATTCTTACCGATGTCATGAACATCTCCTTTAACTGTGGCCATCAATATTTTTCCCGCGAATTGCGCTTTTCCATCTTTTTGTGCCTCAATATAAGGTTGTAAATAGGCTACGGCCTTCTTCATTACCCGTGCCGACTTCACTACTTGCGGCAGGAACATTTTCCCGCTACCAAACAGATCTCCTACCACATTCATTCCTGTCATTAAGTGCCCTTCAATAACTTCTATAGGTCTTGATACCCTTTGTCTTGCTTCTTCAACATCTTCGATGATAAAAGCATCAATGCCCCTAACCAATGCATGTGTAATACGATCCTGTAAGGCATCACTTCTCCATTCCTGAATTTTAGATTCGGCCACTTTCCTTTCACCTTTTACAGTTTCGGCATATTCCAGTAAACGCTCCGTGGCATCATCCCTTCGATCAAACAATACATCTTCAACACGGTCTAAAAGCGCTTTATCAATCTCATCATAGACCTCCAGCATAGCAGGATTTACGATCCCGAGGTTCATTCCATTTTTGATGGCATGGTATAAGAATGCCGAATGCATGGCCTCGCGAACCACATTGTTTCCCCGAAACGAAAAAGAGACATTACTTACACCACCCGATACATTTGCATAGGGCAAATTTTCACGGATCCATTTTGTGGCATTAAAGAAATCTAAGGCATTTTTTCGATGTTCCTCCAATCCCGTAGCGACAGGAAAAATATTAGGATCGAATATAATGTCCTGGGGTGGAAACTTTACGGTGTTGATCAGAATATCGTAGGAACGTTTACAGATATCGATACGCCTTTGATAAGTATCTGCCTGCCCCACTTCATCGAATGCCATTACAATTACAGCGGCGCCATAGCGCTTTACCAGTTTGGCATGATGTACAAAAGCACCTTCCCCTTCTTTTAAACTAATGGAGTTTACCACACTTTTTCCCTGCACCACTTGTAATCCGGCCTCAATGATCTCCCATTTGGAACTGTCGATCATAATAGGAATACGTGCAATATCGGGTTCGGATGCAATCAGGTTTAAAAAAGTGGTCATGGCTTCTACCCCGTCCAGCATGCCTTCATCCATGTTGACATCAATAATCTGGGCGCCTCCTTCGACCTGATGCCTTGCTACTTCGAGGGCCTCAGAGAGTTTATCTTCCTTAATTAAGCGCAAAAACTTTCGGGAACCCGTAACATTGGTACGTTCTCCAACATTTATAAAGTTACTGTCGGGTGTTACGACCAGGGGTTCCAGTCCGGAAAGTGTGAGATATTTTTGGCTCTTATTCAACATTTGTTATTAGTTCATGAGATTCCTGCCTACACAGGAATAACAATTCTTCTGGGTTCATAGTTTTTGGCAACTTCTGCAATGGCTTTAATGTGTTGGGGTGTTGTGCCACAACAGCCCCCTATAATATTAATAAGGTCGTCCTTTAGATAATCTTCAATTAACTGCTGCATTTCATTTGGTGTTTGGTCGTATTCTCCAAAAGCATTAGGCAGCCCGGCATTAGGATGTGCCGAAGTGTAAAATTCCGTTTCATAAGACAGGCGTTTTAAATAGGGTTTTAACTGTTCGGCCCCAAGCGCACAATTAAATCCAACACTTAATAATGGAATATGCGATATGGAGGTTAAAAATGCTTCTACCGTCTGCCCGGACAGGGTTCTCCCCGAAGCATCTGTTATAGTTCCCGATACCATAACCGGTATATCTATATTACGCTCTTCTTTAATTTCATCGATCGCGAACAAAGCAGCCTTTGCATTAAGGGTATCAAAAATGGTCTCTACCAATAATATGTCTACCCCGCCATCAATGAGCGCTTCCACCTGCTGCTTGTAAGCCACCCGCAATGCGTTAAATGTAATGGCACGAAATTCCGGCCTGTTGACATCGGGCGAGAGGCTTGCCGTTTTATTGGTCGGGCCTATACTCCCGGCGACATATCTCTTCTTTTCAGGTGTTTTTTTAATGAATTCTTCAGCAACCTGTTTTGCGATTTTCGCGGATTGGTAATTAAGCTCATATACCAAATCCTCCATGTTGTAATCGGCCATGGCTACGGTGGTTCCGGAAAAGGTATTGGTCTCAACAATATCTGCTCCGGCTTCAAAATATTTGCGGTGTACTTCTGCAATTGCTGAGGGCTGGGTGATTGATAACAGATCATTATTGCCCTTTAGGGATGTTGGATAGTCCTTAAAACGTTCTCCGCGAAAATCTTCTTCAGAAAAATTATAACGCTGAAGCATGGTCCCCATGGCACCGTCCAGGATCAGGATGCGTTGCTGTATGTCTTGCCAAATATTAGCCATAATAATATGCTTTTTAATTATTTAAAAAGTTCTTTAATATGTTAGCAAGATAAAGGGATTGTATTGTTGAATACGCCTGGTTATCTATCCCAAGTGCCCTGAAACAAGTTCAGGACAGGGCCCTGAAATGAATTCAGGACAGGGTAGAATGCAGCACCTACTTTATTTCTAAAGGGTTGCTAAGGCTTCATCGGGTCTATTCCCTCGGCCTTTCTTGATAACAAAATAATACGTTAATGAACTGAAGTGCAAAGTAACGTAATAAAATGTTTAATATCCTAATTTTAGCAGGAAATAATGGAGGCGTTATTGAAACAGATCGGAAGATAAATAGCGGTCACCAATATCACAAATAACGGTTACTATGAGTCCTTTATCAATGTTATCGGCAACTTTAAGAGCGCTGGCAACGGCTCCACCGCTACTCATTCCGGCGAATATACCTTCTTCCTTTGCGAGCCTGCGGGTCATGATCCTGGCCTCTTCTTCACTGACTTCGATGACCTCATCCAATTTTGACCGGTCAAAGAATTTCGGAACATAATCGGGCGACCATTTTCTAATACCGGGGATCCGGGAGTTATCAGTAGGTTGGGCTCCTATAATTTTAATATCCTTGTTCTTTTCGTTAAAATAGGCAGACACACCCATAATGGTACCCGTGGTTCCCATGGCGGAAACAAAATGTGTGATTTCTCCCTGGGTATCTTTCCATATTTCAGGGCCTGTGGTCTTATAATGTGCTTTCCAATTATCGTCATTCTCAAACTGGTTCAATAACACATAGCCTTTGGTGTCTCTTAGCTCGAAAGCAAGGTCCCTGGAGCCCTCTATGCCGATATCGGCAGGGGTAAGAATAACCTCGGCACCGTAGGCACGCATGGTTTTTACGCGTTCTTCGGTAGAATTTTCGGGCATGATCAATTTAATGTTAACTCCCAATATTTTGGCAATAAATGCGAGTGCAATTCCGGTATTTCCGCTCGTAGCCTCCACCAATTGCCCTCCTTTTTTAATATCACCACGCTTAAGAGCCTCTTTAATCATGTTGTAGGCCGGCCTGTCCTTAACACTGCCTCCGGGATTATTACCTTCTAATTTGAGAAACAATCGAACCCCTTTTTTCCGAATTATATGAGTGGCTTCAACCAAAGGTGTATTGCCAATTTGATCTAATATGGAATTACCGTACACCATTTTTCCTGGTACTTATTTTGATCTCCGTTTGATAGGTTACCAAAGAATTTTCGGGAACGGATTTGGTGATCCAAACGTTGGCTCCGATAATACTATTTGCTCCAATACTGATATCACCCCCTAAAATAGTGGCATTAGCATAGATGGTTACATTATCTTCGATCGTCGGGTGTCTTTTGGTGGACTGCATGCCTTTTTTAACTTTTATACCTCCCAAAGTGACCCCTTGAAAGATCTTGACATTGTTGTGAATGATCGTCGTTTCTCCGATGACGATACCAGTACCGTGATCCAGGAAAAAGGACTCCCCGATGGTGGCTCCGGCATGTATGTCGATGCCCGTAATTCCGTGGGCGTGCTCACTCATCATTCTCGATAATATATGCGTTTGCAATTTATAGAGTTCATGACTTAAACGATAAATCGTAATAGCGTAAAATCCGGGGCTCGCCAAATAAACCTCATCCAGGCTTTTCGTTGCCGGATCATGTTTTTCTATCGCTAAGGCATCCAGGTCCAGTTTTTTGCGAATTTCCGGAAATTTGGCCTTAAAAGTATCCCAAACCTCTTCCTTATTTGCAATGGAGAGCTTTGTGGCAATTTCCATAAAAGTGCCCTCCAATATCTTCAGGTCATCACCGTTCTGTTCGTCGAACAACACATAAAACAGCAGTTTTGCCATCGTTGCAATGTTCTCCTTTAATCGAACATTATAATTATTAACACTCATTTTTTGATTGAAATTTATATTAAATCAATATTAGCTGTTTTTCTGAATACTAGTCGTAAGATTAAAGAATAATTAACAGTAAAACCACAAGAATCGGTCAATAAAATAGTTTAAGAGGCCGCATTAGGATTATTCCGATAATAGGCCTTCCGTAAGTTTATTAAGTTTTTTAACTTTTAATCTAAAATCACCTTTGATGGTTTTTCTATATTGATTTAGATTTTGGGTCAATTCATCTATTTCTTCAGGAATTACCTCTTCAAAAAATTGTCGTAACCGTTTCGCCATTGTAGGGGATTTACCATTCGTTGAAATGGCAATTTTTACATTTCCCCTGGTCACGATACCGCCAAGATAAAAATCACACAATTCCGGAGTATCAGCTACGTTTACCAATAAATGTCTTTTCCTTGCATCATTATAAATTTCCATGTTTACTTCCGGATTATTAGTTGCTGCGATCACAAGGTGTTGTTCATCCAGATAATTACCGGAATAATAGGCATTATGCACAAGTAAAACGTTGTGGCTCCCGGCCAGATCTATCAATTCTTCCGAAAATTCCAATGCGATCATCGTAACCTGGGCATTAGGGCTGGACTTTAATAAAAAAGAGAGTTTCTCTAAGGCCACACTTCCGCCCCCAACGATCAGGATATTAAGCTGATGTACCTTTAAAAATATGGGGTAAAGTTCATTTCTTTCCATAATTGAGATCTTATAAATTAGGTTACAACGGATTCCATGATCTCGCTGTAAACTTTTTTCAGTTTTACGCGTTGCTTAACAACTTCGCCAATAACGATAATTGCGGGCGATGTCAAGGCTTTCTCCTCTACAACCCGGCAAATGTTTTCGATAGTACCAAATCCAAACTTCTCATTTTCGGTGGTCCCGTCCTGAATGATGGCCACAGGCACATTTTGTTTGTTTTCGGCAGCAAATATGGCGACAATTTCTTTCAATTTTCCCATTCCCATTAAGATCACAACAGTTGCGGTAGATTTTGCCGCCAACGCAATATCTTTTGATAATTTGTGAGCTTTGGTTGTACCGGTAATTACCCAAAAACTTTCTGAAGCGCCTCGTTTTGTTAATGGTATGCCCCGATATGCCGGAACAGCCGTTGCCGAGGATATTCCCGGCACCATTTGGGTTTCCACACCATACTGTCGCGCATAATCTATCTCTTCGGCGCCGCGGCCAAAAATAAAAGGGTCACCACCTTTTAATCGCACCACATGACCATGGCTTTTGGTCCGGCTAATTATAAGTTCGTTAATCTGCTCCTGCTGATAGGCATAACATCCTTTGCGCTTCCCTACGAATATCTTTTCCGATTCCGGTGAAGCATAGTCCAATAGATCAACATTAATAAGGGCATCGTACAAAATAACGTCTGCAGATTCCAACGCTTTAATCGCCTTTAGGGTTATGAGATCGGGGTCTCCGGGTCCTGCGCCTACTACTGTTAGTCTTGGTATTTTATCAGCTAACTTCATGGTTCATTACACTGCCGTTCTTTCGAGTCTGTAATTTTCGACTTCCCTGTCTCTATACGCTTTTACTGTTTTTAAGAATTGCTCGGCATTCTCAATATATTTTTGCGCAAATGTTCTGGTAGGCGCTTGTTTTTTAATTTGATACACGACATTCGAAAATGGAACCCCCATATCTATTTTTCCGGTGGATTCAAATACTTCTTCGAACTGTTTAATTATTCCGGCCTGTGTATTGGTAACTTTGTCTTCGGATAATAACATCGCTTTGGCCGAATTGATCAAAGAAGTATAGACATGATATACGGCACTCGAATAGACAGCATTCCCAAAAGAAATTTTGGCGTTTTCTATCTTTTCTTCACTTTCCAAAAATAAGGTAGAGATGAGATCGATAACCACACCGGCACACTCACCGATCCCAATGTCTTTCACATATTTTTTCTCCTCGCCCCAGTCGATAAGATCATCCTGGGTAAGATTTGTTATATCTGAAAGATCGGTCAACAGATCATAGAAATACTTTTCGCCTTGTGCCAAATAATAATCTAAAAACAATTTCCCTTTGGCATTGGCTTCATAATCATTAAGGATTCTGCGTAAAGCCTCCGGTCCTCTTTTACTTGGAACCTTGACAACCTTATCGGCAAAATGCCCGTTTCCGTCACCGAGATTTCCACCGCCTAACAATACCTGAAGGGCAGGAGCCACCAATTTATCGGGAGTACGAATGGACATGCCCTGAAAACCTATATTGGCCATACTGTGTTGCCCACAGGCATTCATACATCCACTAATTTTAATTACCAGGTCATTATTTTCGAGATATTGTGGGTATTCGGTCTTTATAACACGTTCCAGCTCTTTAGCAATCCCGGTACTGCTGGCTATTCCTAAATTACAGGTGTCTGTTCCCGGGCAGGCGGTAATATCCACAGCCTTGTTATATCCGGGTTCTGCAAATTCCATCTTCTTAAGTTCGGCATAGAAAAACTTTACCAAGTCCTCCCTCACAAATGGTATTAAAATATTCTGGCGCAGAGTTAACCGGATCTCTCCCGCTGCATATTTTTCGACCAGATCGGCAAGTAACCTTGCTTTATCGGTATAAAAATCACCTAACAGGACCTTTATTCCCAGGGCGACATAACCCTTTTGTTTTTGAGGGACTATATTGGTTGATCTCCACAGATTAAATGCTTGTTCGTCTTTAATTTTTACTTTAGGAACTTCTATTTTAACAGGGGTAGAAGCGACATAAGACGCTGCATCTATGGCCACTGTTTTATATTCTATGGCATTTTGTTCTTCTTCCACTAAGGCCCTGAATGCATCCAGACCAATCGCCTTGATCAAAAATTTTAGCCGCGCCCTGGCCCTGCTTTTACGTTCGCCATGACGATCGAATATGCGTAACACCCCTTCGGTTACAGGAATTATTTTATCGGTTGGTAAAAAGTCATATAACACATCTGCATGTCTTGGTTGCGATCCTAATCCGCCACCAATCAGGACTTTAAATCCGCGTACTCCGTTTTCGGTTTTGGCTATAAAGCCCAGATCGTGCATATAGGATAAACCGGTATCGGCATTGGATGATGAAAACGAGATCTTGAACTTACGCCCCATTTCCTGGCATATCGGATTTCGCAAAAAGAAACGAAAGACAGCATCGGCATAGGGTGACACATCGAAGGGTTCGTTAATATCTATTCCGGCAGTTTCGGAGGCTGTTACATTTCGCACCGTATTACCACAAGCTTCCCTTAAAGTGACATCATCCTTTTCCAACTGTGACCACAATTCGGGAGTACGGTCCAGGCTAACATGGTGAATTTGAATATCCTGACGTGTTGTGATATGCAATCGTCCCCGGGAATACTCGTCGGAAACATCGGCAATACGTCTCAATTGATGGCTCAGCACCTTTCCATAGGGCAATTTAATGCGCACCATCTGGACGCCTTCCTGTCGTTGTCCATACACACCTCGGGCCAAACGCAGGCTGCGAAATTTTTCCTCGTCGATCCTTCCATTTTGAAATAATTCGATCTTATCGGCCAGTTCAAGAATGTCCCTTTCAACTACTGGATCTTCTATTTCGTTTCTAAAACTTTGCATAATTTGTTTTAACTATTGAAAGTGTATGCCACATTCCCGATTTGACAGGACCTTTGTAACATCGAAATACGTGTCGTTCTTTGGTAAATTATTGGCTTCAACATAATTATCGAGGTCCTCATCGGTCCAATAATAAAATGGACTGATCTTCAGGATCCCGTCTTTGCTAAAGCTCAATATATCCTTCGAGCTTCTGTATTCGTTCTGTCTCACTCTTATATTGGTAAACCATACTTCCGGCTGATGCTCATTAATGGCTCGTCGAAAAGGTTCCAACTTTACAATTTCGGTGAATTCGGCATGTTTCTCATCTTCAATTTCGGGCAATCCAATTGTAGAATCGATAAACGCTTTACTTTGTAAGGGGACATAGGCATGCACATTTAACTGATACCCATTAATTAAATTTATTGCATGGTCATAGGTCTCAGGGGTGTTATAACCGGTGTCGCACCAGATCACATCGATGTCTTTGTCCTTCTTAAAGAATGTACTTAAAAGCACGGCAGAGTAAACACCAAAACTAGTTGTAACTATCCTTTTGTCCGAAATGGATAAGGCCCAATCGATGATCTCTTCGGGTGTTTTATATCTTAATTCGTTGTTTAACCGCTCTAAATTTAAATTTCTCATTTTCCCCATTTTATATTATTCCATGCCCTTTCGTGAAAGAAATACAATGCCATTTTTGATATTAATTCTATGGCGCCAATTGAAAAGGCCAAGGCCAAAGTTCCCGTCACTATCCAGGAAATTATAATTGTATCAATAGTCCCTATCATCCTCCAACTCACGGTTTTTGCCATACTACGGCCAATGTTATCATCAGAAATACTTACACTTTCAACTTTTGTTTTTGGTCCTATAACACTATCAAAAATCATAATTAGCTTTAAATTAACATTTACCCTATCGGATTAGTAGACTATATTGCAAATATATATGAAACTTTTTAATAACAAACTATTTTATGGATTATTTATGAAATTAAATCGGCCAAAGACGTATTATTGAAAATATTCAGTGTGCTGTCCCTCACATTTATCATTAAATTATGAACTGCACAAGCATTTTCATCGGGGCAATCATCACACTTTTCATAAAAGTTCAAACTCACACAAGGCACCATGGCGATAGGGCCTTCCAATATCCTCATTATAGGTGCTATCATAATATCATCAGGTTCTTTTAAAAGGTAGTAGCCTCCACCCTTACCTTTTTTTGAGCCTAAAAAACCACTTTTACGAAGTGTTAGCAGGATACTTTCCAAAAATTTTTGCGAGATATTTTCACTTTCAGCGATCATTGCAATTTGAACGGGTTTATTATCGGGTCTTCTTGCCATAAAGGTTAAAGCCTTTAACCCGTATTTCGTTTTTTTGGAGATCATCTTCAAAGATACTTATTTTTAATATTTATCCTAAAGCCTGATTTAAATCGTTAATAATATCGTTTACGTTTTCAAGTCCGACAGATATTCTAACCAGTCCATCGGTTATACTTACCTCCAGCCTGTCTTCTTCTTCGAGTTTACTGTGAGTTGTTGAAGCCGGGTGGGTTATAATAGATCGCGTATCTCCCAGATTCGCCGAAAGCGAACATAATTTGATCGTATCCAAAAATTTACGCCCGGAGGCGATACCTCCCTTTATTTCGAAGGCCACTATACTTCCACCCTGCTCCATCTGCTTTTTCGCGACTTCGTATTGTGGATGCGATCTTAAAAAAGGATACTTGACCCAATTTACTTTGGGGTGGCCTTCTAAATATTCGGCCACTTTTAGTGCATTCTCACAATGGCGATCCACCCTTACGGCCAGGGTCTCCAGGCTTTTTGACAAGATCCAGGCATTGAACGGCGATAAGGCCGGCCCGGTGTTACGCGAAAATAAATATATTTCTCTAATGAGATCGGCTCTTCCCACCGTAACGCCACCAAGCACTCTTCCCTGCCCGTCAATTAATTTGGTAGCGGAATGAATAACCAGGTCGGCTCCAAATTTTATGGGTTGTTGTAAATAAGGTGTTGCAAAACAATTATCGATGACCAAAAGCAAGCCGTGTTTTTTCGCGATTTGGCCCAACAGTTCCAGATCTAAGATATCGACCGCGGGGTTGGTGGGGGATTCGGCATACAGGATCTTTGTGTTAGGCGTGATCAGGCTTTCAACTTTATCTACCTCATCCACCTTAAAATAGCTGGTTGTAATATTCCATTTGGGCAGATATTTGGTAAATAAGGTATGGGTGGATCCAAAGACCGATCGAGCGGAAACGATATGGTCACCACTGTTCAATAGCGTTGCAAAGGTCGAAAAAACCGCGGCCATACCGGTCGCAAAAGCGTATCCATCCTCGGCTCCTTCCAAGTTGCACATTTTATCGACCAGTTCGGAAGTGTTCGGATTTGTGAACCGGCTGTAAATATTACGCTCCTTTTCTTCGGTAAACGAGGCTCTCATATCTTCGGCATCTTCAAATACAAAACTCGAGGTGAGGTACAGGGGGCTCGAATGCTCTAAAAATTGAGTCCGTTCCGTCTGCGTTCGTATGGCTTTAGTTTCAAAATTATTGCTCTCCATCATTAATTATTAATTGTTAATTATTTTTTTCTGTTAGTCTTAAAATGTCCCCAAAAACACCTCTCGCAGTTACCTGTGCTCCTGCTCCCGCGCCTTGAATGACGATGGGCTGTTCACCGTAGGATTCAGTATAGATCTCGAAAATAGAATCCGATCCCCTAAGGGACCCAATAGGGGAATTTTCAGGAATAGAAACCAGTTTTACTTCCAATTTCGCTCCCTTTTCATCGGCTAAATTCCCATACAGATCTCCCGTATATCGCAATACATTTCCGGGTTCCAGGTTTGCTTTATGTTGTTCATAGCCCCCATCCATAGCATCGAGGTTTTTAAGGAATTCTGAAGTATTCACGGTTCTTAAAGCTTCCGGAATAAGGTTTTGAATTTCGACATCATTAAATTCGTTATGCAGATCGAGCTCACGCGCCAGGATCAATAATTTTCGGGCGACATCATTCCCGCCCAGGTCCTGTCGGGGGTCGGGTTCGGTCAATCCTTTATCGACGGCTTCCTGTAATATCTCCGAAAATAATTTGTCTGCTTTCGAAAAATTATTGAATATATAACTCAATGATCCTGAAAATACGCCCCTGATACGTGTAATATTTTCTCCCGAAAGATGCAATAGTTTGATCGTATCTATGAGGGGTAATCCGGCTCCCACATTAGTTTCGTACAGATACCGTTTTTGACGCTTATCTAAAACCGCCCTTAACCGGTTGTAGAATTCCAAACTTGTTGTATTTGCAATTTTGTTGGAAGACACCAGGTCGAATCCGTGCTCCACGAGTTCTATATAATTAGAAACAAATTTTTCACTGGCCGTGTTATCCACGGCTATTAAATTTTCGAGATGGTGGGTATCGGCATAGTCAACGATATCATCGAGGGTATAACCCATGCCATGTTTCCCGATCTCCTCTTTCCAGTTTTCTTTGGCGCCATCCTTATTGAGCAACACCTGCCTGGAATTCGCTATGGCGAAAATATTAAGTTTTATACCTTTTCTTTTTTCAATGTCATTTACCGAAGAGATGATCTGATCGATCAGGGCACCTCCAACCCGCCCATGGCCAAAAACAGCCAGGTTTATTTTCTTTGAGATTCCGAAGATCTCTCCGTGAATCACATTTAAAGCTTTATGCAACTCCGATTTTTTTACCACCACACTCACATTATTTCCCGTAACTGTATTATTGAACAGTAAGGGAACGATCTGGTTTCGTATCAGGGCATTGAAAGGCTTATGAAAGGTACTTAGGTCCTGACCGATAATTGAAATTACCGAAACATCATCGACAATATCAATCTTATTGACATCTTTGGAATAAAAATCACTTTCGAATTCCTGTTCCAAGGCAATGACTGCACCCGAGGCCTTATCGGAATCAACGATAAGCCCTATACTCCGCTCGGACGATCCCTGGGATATGATACTCACACTTATATTTTGGTTGCTAAGGGCCCTAAATATTCTGGCATCTACGCCTACCTTACCCAACAGCCCGCGTCCTTCAAAGTTGATCAGGGCGACATGTTCCAGAACCGACAGTGATTTTATGCCTTTGGTATCGGCCCTGGCCTTAATTAATGTACCCTTATCATCTGGGTTGAATGTATTTAATATACGAAGGGATATATTCTTTTCCAGTAGTGGGATAATGGTTTTGGCATGCAGGACCGTAGTGCCAAAATTGGCCAGTTCGTTGGCTTCATTAAATGATAATTCCTCAATCTTTTTCGCTTCGGGAACCAAATCGGGGTTGGCAGTATAGATCCCGTTAATATGCGTATAATTCTGCAATTCCTCGGCATCCAGATAATTTGCTAATAATGAGGCCGTATAGTTACTTCCGTTCCTGCCCAAAGTCGTAGTCTCATTTTTAATATTGGATGCGATAAATCCGGTCACAACATTAACGATATCCCGACTGTACTTTTTATAATGCTCCAGGACATTTTCTTTCGACAATTCTAAAATGGGCCGGGCCTCGCCAAAGTTTTCGTCGGTCTTAATGAGTTGTCTGGCATCGGTTGCAACCGCCTTTATATTACGGTTATTAAGTAAACCCGAAATGGTTTTTATGGCCAGTAATTCGCCCTGCGCCAAAACCTCATCTTTGGTTTTTTTACTGTAATCGCCTAATAGCTTTACCCCTTCAAAAAGGCGATCTAAGGTGGAAAATTCCTTGGAAAGATCTATGTTATCCGAATTTTCACTTTGATAGGACTTAAAGGCCTGAAGTTGGTCCCTGTAAGACTCATTATTAACGGCCTTATTTAAAATGGCCTCGAGCTCATTGGTGGCCTCGCCCCTGGCAGAAACCACTACCGTAATTCTTTCGTTATTTCTGACTTTCTTTTCAATAATGGATAAAGTTTTATCTAATCCATCACCATTCGCCAGGGATTTGCCCCCAAACTTAAGTACTTTCATTTTTTTGTGTTTTGAATCCGGTCTGAATATGCCTTCGATGATATGTTCAAGTTGTTCATATTCCATAAGAAAGGCATCGTGTCCATGTACCGAATTGATCTCATTATAGGTCACATTGGGATGTGTTAAGGCCAAATGCTTATGTGTTTCCTTATTTTCTTCGGCCGTAAAAAACAGATCGGAATCCACGCCAATGATATGGATGTTCGCATTGATGGTATCAAGGACATTAAAATCTTCTTTCCTGTCTTTGGTAACATCGATGGTCTTTAGGAGTTGGTTCATTAATTTATACGCTGAAAGCTGAAAGCGTTCCTGCAATTTTTCACCATGATGCAACAACCAGCTTTCCACATTAAATATTTCAAGGTCTTCATTCTTACTACGCTGAAACCGCTCCTTAAAAGATTTTGGTGTCCGGTAACACAGCATGGCATGCATCCTGGCATCGTGTACCGGGTTTGAAGAGTTAAGCAGGAACTGCTCCTGGATCTGGCAATTCGCAATGAGCCAGTCGGTAGATTTCCAATCGGAAGCAATAGGGATCAAATGCTCCGTGATATCAGGATCTAAAACGGCCATTTCCCAGGCTATGCCCCCTCCGAGTGAGCCGCCAATAATTGCGTGCAGATTCGATATTTCCAGGGCTTCTATGCCCTGCAAAAACAAATTCGCAATATCCCTGGCCACAAAATCCCTGTAGTTTTCTATCTCAAAACCATCAAAGCCATTCCCCGGAATATTAAATGCCAGAACGGTATAGACTTTTGTGTCAATGACCTTATCATCACCAATAAGTTCATTCCACCAGCCATGCTTCCCTGCAACTTTGCTATTGCCCGTCAACGCATGATTTACCAAAACTACTGGCGCTGTACCCAGAGGTTTACCGAAGCACTGATAACTTAACTTTATGTCACGTTTAAGCGCATCGCTTTGCGTAGTAAAAGAAGGAATAATAATATGTTGTAATCCACTTTTCAAACCTGACAGCTCTTATATTAATTTTAAAATGCTATCAGAAAAATGTATCGTTCTGTGAAGAATACGTTTAGTTATCTATCCTTTATTTCCTGAATTTATTTCAGGGCAGGGTAGAATTTAGCACCTTCTTTATTTCTAAAGGGTTGCTAAGGTTTCACAGGGTCTAATCCCTCCACCTTTCTTGATAACATTTCAATATGGTCTTGAACTTTGTAAGTGCAAATATTCGGTCAGAAAAATTTAATAACCAAATTTTTAGCGATCTTTTTTGTAATTATCCTTTAAGTGAGGCCAAATACTTTTCCCTGATTACCTGATCTACGGGTTTATTATGAATTTTACTTTCCAGCCAGGAAATAACATCCAGGTACAAAAATGCCCGCCTTTCGTAAGGATGGTCCTCAAATTGCCTGAGCTTTTCATGAAGCTTAATAAATTCCCCTTTTAACTCCTGCGGATAAATATCGCCCAATCGCTTGAGAAATTTTATGATCTCCTTTTGAACCTCGTATAGGTCTTCCATCTTAATAAGGAACTTAAATGTACTTTTTATCAGGACATCCAGATTATAATCCAGGCCGGCCTCGTAATGCGCCACCAAATTCAAAACCCTCGAAAAGCAGAGCAAATCCTCGCGCATCTCGAGAGATTTATTGCTAATGATCCTATTTAAGAATTCAATACTTTTTCTGTAATCCCCCACACCAAAATACAGGCTCGCGATCTTATAATACAACACCATAACGTGATGCTCATCGATCTTATTCCGGAATTTCTTTAAATTCTCCATAACTTCATCTGCCAACGGCAATCCTTCCTTAAAATTGCCTTCCATAAAATGAAGGTTCAACCTATTATTGTAGATATACATGAAAGTCAGGCTTTCAATATTATCATTTTAGGAAACCAATCCTTATGGGTAATATCTTCCAGTTTGGACAGTGTTTCCTTAAATTTATCGTGATAGTTTATATAGAATAGCGTCTCGAGGAGGTAATGATTCCCCCTTAGAAAGAACACGGGATTTAAGGCGATCATATTTTGATTCGCATAAAAGAGATCGACCCATTTTGAAGCGTATTTATAGCAGGACAAAAAGTCATGAGTTAAAAAACTATACCATAGATGAGCCTTAAAGAGCCATAACTTTTCCCTGAACCCAAGATTATTAATATCGTACTTGGGAAGCCGCGCTTTAAAATATTTAGTGATGCGTTTATTTTCTTCGTCATTTTTTACATAGCCCGTTTTTAAAAACAGTCCATAGAGCTGCAGTGATAAATTGGACAGTTTACTCGCCAAAACATTTTGCATGCTTATGTCCCTTGCCTGAATCGTTAATTCATCGGCCCTGTTACTTATGCTTCGGGTTATATACTGCGATTCAATGACCTTTTCGAGTTCAATAATTTCGTAAGCGATATTCTTTTCCTCATTGGCAATGGCAACCGCTTTAACCTTATCCAAAATCTTCAAACTTTGTTTGTATAGCCCTTTATGGTATAAAATGGTCGCAAAATCCAGCTGTTCACGAATCTGGATCCTGATATCCTGATGTGATGGATTAAGCCTTAAACTAATTAGTATCTGTTTATAGAGATGCGCCTTTAAATTAGATAATTGTTGTTTTTTTACAATGCCTTTTTTTAAAATTGCGGCTTCATCGTAGTAAGATAATTTTTCGAGAATATTAAAAAGCATCAGGAATTTTGAATCCACATTGACACCCAAACGGCCCACATAAAGTTTAAATTGCCGTTTTTCGGATTTCGACAGGGACTTTATGAGGATAAATAAATTATCTTTTTGTTCTTTAGTCATAGTTAAAAATTCATATTATCTTACTGATTGTTAACCATTTAACAGGGTATTTCCTTAGTTAAACATCGTAAATATTAATCGATGAATTCTCTTTAGAGTAATCCAAAATATAAATTCGCCTAACAATACAAAAATATATTTAGATAAAGGTCCA